>SPJK01068796.1_pt1 | contig 30766 bp, 25 predicted proteins | sample 3741771 | NCBI WGS metagenome assembly SPJK01 (sample SAMN10925997, study PRJNA522277) | cold seep metagenome | isolation source: Elba SIP-enriched marine methane seep metagenome, extraction at timepoint T2 | place: Italy: coast of Elba, Mediterranean Sea
AATTACAAAAAAATGAAATTTGTGACATGATTTATCCTTTTTTTAAACTTTGAGGAGTAAATAAGTATTTGATTACTAATAAGTTAAAGTGATTATTGTGTTGATATGTATTATTGCTTGATGAAATAGCCAGGTTTTTCTCCGGTATTTCCGTTGATCATCAGTCTGTTGTTCACCCTATTTGCATTGTCTACGATCGCCAATGATCTGCTATAATCGACGATCATCCACTTGAAGAAACCTCTTCTCTGACAATATTTGTGGGCTCATGCAAGACGCAGACCAAAAGGAATTGAAGGTATGTGTTCGGTAAGGCTATAGGGGGCTTCCTTTCTTTCCGCAAAACTTGTCAGCGATTCGAGACAATCATGGTAGTTGGCACTGCCATCATTTTCCTATATTGAGCAGCTTATACACTCTCTGCATAATCTATCCGGCTACTATGCGATATGTCAAGTTTCTTATTGCTCTTTTCGTCTTATTAGTGTTTTGGTGGACTGGTGGCACGCATGGCGCGTTCTCGCCAAGAATTCCTGCCATTGGCAAGCTAATGAGCCCGTTTGATGGCTTTTGGCGACAGGCTGTACCCATTGATCATTCCCATGATGAACCCATCAAGCTACAACTGGATGGCGGAAGCGGAGAGGTGGTGATTGATGAACGTGGCGTTCCTCACATCTTTGCCCCTACACTAGAAGATGCCTTCTTTCTGCAAGGCTATTGGCATGCTCGCGACCGCTTGTGGCAGATGGATATTTCCGTTCGCGCTACCGAGGGGCGTTTAGCCGAGATACTAGGCGAGCGCTTGCTGGAGCGCGATCGCTTACAGCGCCGAAAAGGAATGAATGTTGCCGCTCGTCGTGCACGTGATGCCTGGCAGAAAAATCCGGAAGAATACGGATGGGTGACGGCCTATGCGGATGGCGTGAATGCCTTCATCAATTCCTTATCACCCGAACAATACCCGCTTGAGTACAAAATGATGGGATTCGCACCGGAGCCCTGGTCGACTTATCGATCTGCAGTATTCATGAAAAGTATGGCGGAAACCTTATGTTTTCGCTCCAGAGATGTAGAATCGAGTAATGCGCGGGCGCTATTAGGCGATAGCCTTTTCACTCACCTTTACCCGGAATATAACCCCAAGCAGTCGCCCGTTATTCCAGTGGGTACTTCCTGGGACTATATACCTTTAGCAGAAGGGGAGGAAAATGCCCCTAGTGATGAACTATCTGACTTGAGTTTTCCCTTCGAATCTTTACCGCAGTCATCGGAAGAAATTGGGAGTAATAACTGGGCTTTAGCGGGCAGCAAGACCGCTTCGGGGAATCCTATCCTCTGTAATGATCCACACCTACGACTGACACTACCTTCGATTTGGTACGAAATCCAGATTCATACTCCAGAGGTCAATGCCTATGGCGTATCCTTACCCGGTACACCAGGTATCATTATCGGCTTCAATGAAGAAGTAGCCTGGGGTATGACGAATGGCAGCCAAGATGTGTTGGATTGGTACCGCATCCAATGGACCGACGATAAACGAACAAGCTATGTAATTGATGGGGAAGAGCGTGAACCGGAATGGGCAGTGGATACGATTTGGATCCGGGGCCAGGCTACACCTCATATCGAACGAACTCCCTGGACGGTTTGGGGCCCAGTTGTGCATACTGATCCGGAGGACAGTCGCTTTGATTTATCCATGCGTTGGCTCGCCTTAGATCAACCAGCACCAAAGACCTTCTATGAGCTGGGTACTTTCGTTGGCTTTATGAAGGCAAAGAACTACGATGATTACCGGGCTGCGCTGCTCGGCTACGATAGCCCGATTCAGAATTTCGCCTTTGCTGCACAAGATGGAAGCATTGCGTTGACCGTTAACGGAAAGCTGCCTCATAAACGCGATGGGCAAGGGCGATACGTACAGGAGGGTAATGTTACCGAGAATGCATGGTTGGGTATTATCCCGCATGAAGAAGTGCCAGCGGTGAAAGACCCAGCGCGCGGATTCATCTCTTCAGCCAATCAACACTCTACGGACGAGAGCTATCCTTACTATTACAATGGCGGCTTTGATGATTATCGAGGCCGGTATATCAACCGACGTCTGGAAGGCATGCAGAATGCGACAGTTGATTCGATGATGCGGTTACAATTAGATGCGCACTCCTTGTTCGCAGAGGAGGCGCTTCCCGTTTTCCTCGACTATATTCAGGCTGATCAATTAGGGGAAACGGCTGCAGCTATGCTGGAAGCGCTTTCATCGTGGGATTATTACTATACAGCTGGTGAGCGAGCTCCAGTGTATTTTGAAGCATGGTTTGATAAGATATATGAACTCACATTCGATGAACTTTACCCAGAGCCATGGGAAAGACAGTTACTAACGCCTGAACGTTGGCGGCTGCTAGAGCTGATCCAACAGGCTCCGCAAGACACCATTTTTGAAAACCAAGCCACTGCCGACCGATTTGATAATGCCCAGGACATCGTCCAAATGGCACTACAGGAAGCTGCTGTGGAACTTGGTGCCGAGGCCTTAACTGACCCGGAAGGAACCTGGTCATTCAGTCGCTCGACGGTGATCCAGCACCTGGGTAATATTCCCGGCTTTGATTCCGGCTTGCTACATATGGATGGATACCGACTTTCGCCGAATGCGATCAGTAGCAGAAATGGACCATCCTGGCGCATGATCGTGGAGTTGGGTGATGAAGTAAAAGCCTGGGGCGTTTTCCCAGGGGGGGCTTCTGGCAACCCTGGTAGCCCACACTACGATGATGGCCTGGATGAATGGGTGGCTGGCGATTACTTCTTGTTATCCTTCATGAAGAATGCACAAGATGTGCGATTTCCGACTAGTGATCGCTGGGTTTTTGAGTAAACCGGATATTACAGAACCATCATTTCTATTTAAAAAACGAATGTAGATGCGACGTATACTATATGTAGTTTTGGTCATTGCCATAGGCGCTGCATTAGAATTGGTGCTGAGTTGGTGGTTTGGCGTAGCGCTGGCCGGCTTGTTGGTAGGCGTTTTGCTAAAGCGAGAATCCGCCGGTATGTTATTCGCTATTGGCTTATTAGGCGGAGCACTTTTCTGGGGAGGGCACGCAGCTTATATCAATAATCAGAACGCAGGCTTACTGGCTGCGCGTGTCGGCGGGGCCTTCGGTGGCCTAAGCGCGATGAGTATGGTGGGCAGTGCGGCCTTGTTAGGCGGGCTCTATGCCGGGATCGGTGCACTTGTAGGCCATTACGGGCGAGGGTTGATTTCCGGTGATTCGGTAGGGAAAATTACTAGCTCAGTCGATTAAACTGGCAAGTTTGCGCCTATTGTAGGCATATTGTAGCTAAATCAATACTGCAATAATGAGATCCTGCTACCGATCCGAACATGCTTACGACCGCCACGCTGAAACTGATGCCGATGCTCGTTTCGCTAAGAATTGGAAAAACTTCAAAACCTTCACCTTCTTTCTTTTCATCTTCTGGATGACTGGAGTTGTAGGAGGTGCTGTCTGGAAAATCAGCTTGATCTGGGGCCTTATCCTGTTTGCCAAGGGCGTAAACAACTATGGCTGGCCAAGTGAAGGGAACTGGCCTAAGAGTGACGACCGTTGTTCCTGGCCCTCTTCAAAGGGTGAAACAGAACCAGAATACGACCGCCGCGATATGTATCGCCGCCCTAAGCGCCGCCCAAATTGGCGCAAGAAGGATCTGGTTTAGCACCATTAAATTTTATTCCCTCTTCTATTTACATTTCTAATCGTTGATCGATTGTCTTATCTTTATAAGCGCTGAGCAAACTTGTTAGAGCTTGGCATGTAAGACGAATTGCTCGATATGGAAAACGAATTGATTTACCGGAAGGCTCGCCAAAAGGTGAGGAAGAAGAAGTTGTTTTATCGACACCTGGGTGTCTACCTCATCGTGATGGCCTTCCTGTTCTTTCTGAATATCCTGACCACACCAGGATTTCCCTGGTTTTTGTTCCCTGCACTTGGCTGGGGGCTGGGCCTAGCTTTTCACTATTTTCATTTATTCGGTTGGCCCCTTACTGGGGCTGGCACTAGTGAATGGGAAGAGCGTCAGGTGGAAAAAGAAATTCAGAAGATGTCCAAGCGCTACCTATCCACACCGGTGGTGGAAGAAACCGATCGCTTGGAGCTTCAGCCCCAGGAAAAACGTCAGCCCGAGCGCGTAAAGCTCGACCAAGCTTACGATAATGAAGACCTGGTGTAAGCGACCGGTACAAAATCAAAACAGCTAAGTAATCATGGATACTCAGGAGAATTACCGCCGGGCCGTCCGGCGGGTGAGAGAGAAGAAGAAGTTTTATCGACATGCCACGACCTACGTCATTATGTCGGGCTTCTTTTTCATGCTGAATATGGTGACCAGCCCGGGCGAGTGGTGGTTCTTCTGGCCTATGCTAGGGTGGGGGATAGGTATTGCCAATCACTACTTTAAGGTCTTTGGCTGGCCTGGAAGTGGAGTTGGGTCCACTGCTTGGGAAGATGCTGAAGTAGAAAAGGAAATGCGACGAATTGAGCAGCACCAACGTCCTTTTGTTAATATGGATGATCATCTGGAGCTTCGCGAATTGGAACGCGAGAAGCTAAAGGACGAATCTTACGACCAGGAAGATTTAGTCTAGGGCCTTTATTCAAGGCGTTATCCGCCCAACGACCCCTACATGCCACCGTTGCGAGCGGCCAATATTTTTCCCATCAATAATATAGGTGAGTCCACCCACAACCCCCACCCAAGGTTGAAGGGGGAAGTAAAGCGTGGCCCCCACTCGTGTCCACGTACTGCCAGTGCCGGCAGCGAGTTGTTGGCCCCCACCTTGTGCATCGAGCGACTGGAAGCGCTCCAGCCATGCATCGGCATAGAACCATGATGTGCCCAACCCGCCACGAACTAATACTGGAATAGCCGCTTGCGCTGTTGGAACAAACTGGAAATCGATACCAGACTGGATTTGCAGAAACCAACCGTAAGATGCCTCATACTGCCAGCCAATGCGCCCTTGGAAAGTGGTGGCTCTGCGACCAATAGCCAGCGGATTATCATTGATGTAATTGGACAAAGGAAAAGAAAGGCCAATGGCTGTGATCACATTGCTCGCGCCATGCGGCTTTTCTACCCGCTCGTTGCGATACTTCAGCCAGATGCTACCATCCTGCCAACCCTTGTTTTCGGCGTTATTACTGATGTATGGAGCTGTGATAACCAGCGAAGAGTGCTCGTTCATGCCATGCTCAATGAAGATGCTATGGGAAATAGCATCCAACTCGCGCTCCATACGTTCACCATTTTCGTTGAGGAAGGTACTGAAGCTCTCCTGGCTGTAGGAGTAGGCAATATCCCATTGACCGGGTTGCGGCATGAAACCACTGATTGGACCCTGTGCTTGTAGCGACACAGTGCCTAAGATTACTAGTAAGCCAAGATGGAAGCGTAGGTTCATGCTTGCAAAAATGAATACCCGCGAACGACTGCATTGTCCTGCAGTTGACCTTCACGGTTTTAGGCCGGCTGCTATTGCAGTTTTTCTACTTGAGTGAGTAACCAGGCACGATCAGTTAGCAATGTAGTCTCATGGATTTGTTCCCGCAAGGCAGGTAGTTTTTCCTTTCTCACCTTAGTGAGTTGAAACAACAGTTCGCAGAAATTTAAGTACGTTTTTTTGAGGTTGGCTGAGATCTTTCGGTTGCGCTTAAGGAAAATGGTAAATGCCGCCACTAGTGAGAGCAAAGCCTCTATCGCTTCGGTTTCATAATAGATTTTCGCTAGGATCACACGCGCACCAAGATAGTAGTTAGGGTCAGAGTATGTTACCTCATTCAAAGCAGCCTGGGCCTCATCAAAGCGATTAGTATAGTAGTACAGCTCTGCTTGATTATAGTGGAGAACATCATTGCGAAATCGATCGGGTAGCGCTGTTTGGTAGCGCGCGATGAAGCCCTCAATCCAGCTATAGCGTTGTAGACGGAGAGCCAGCTTGACAGTGTTGTTAAACGTCCACGGAGAGACAAGGCCATTGTCGAATAGGACGCCGGTTTCTAGGCCTTCTGTATACAATTCTAGTGCTCTCTCAACGTATTGATCTTTACCTTTTCGCAAGTTTCTAACGCAAAAATTAATGGCTGCCAGATAACCCGAACGTAGCACCTCCTGGCTGATCAATAACTTATTCTGACGCAAAAGGCCTTGCAATCGCAGAAAGTGATCCTCCGTTTCCGGGTGGCGTTGCATCTGAAGGATAGCATAGTACAGTTCAATTTGCGGATCGCTGAAGAAGTCGAACTGTTCAAGATGGCTTAGCCATTGTTCCGAGAAACTTAGCTGATATTCTCCTTGGAGGATGCTCTGTCGTTCCAACATACCGCATGCATAAGTTAGTTGTTGGAAAAAGTAAAAACGATCGAGCGCCTGCGCTGCTCCCTGAATACTGAAGTCAAAAACCCGAAGTCGTTGTCTTTCGAAGTGAACTTCTTCGGTTGCGGCAAATCGATACTCATGATAGTATTCATGTGGCTCACGAATTTGCTTATCCTTCCGCTGATCTAACCACCGGGTTCGATAGCTACTATAAAGTTTCTTTAGTTGTCGATTCGATAGCTCGTCGAGCATGTCCAAGTGTTGACGAGCCGGGTTCCGTTGATAGACTCGAATCGTCCAGAAAGCTTCCAGCAAGCGACAGCCATCACTGAGTAGGTACCGCAATTTCTTATCTTCAAAAGGAGCAGCTGGGTAAGCAGCCTGAAAGAGCTGTTGTTTCGAGCAAGTGCCTGGAGAAAAGTCCGGCCACTCTGATTTGAGGTGTTTAAGTAATCGAACCAAGGCTTGATTAGCATTATGAAATGGGGATAGGCTGAACTTGATCAATGCAACCCATTCTTCTTTCTCACAGGCTTGTAGTAATTGGATTAATTTAGGCTTTGCCATTTCTAGGCTTTATTTACGAGGAATTTTTGAATAGGAAACCGACAAAAACTCATTTATATATGAAGATAAATAGTAATATATATATTGATAATCAATTCGTTATGATTGTTATTGCTCGAAAGGTAATAGATTGTGCCTTATATAAATTCCGACAATTTAATAAAAATGTATTTGTGAGAAGAATGAAGAGCCGGTATGTTTGTAATGTGGAAAGCGAAAAACAAACAAACAAACACACACTACTAGTTCGATTGTCGCTTTTACTCATCCTCATATTTGGCTTGTTTCCTCGAGCGACAAGCGCACAGGAAATCTGGCCAGGTGATGTGAACAACAATGGGGTAGTCAATGGAGTGGACGCCTTGTACATCGGAATAGCCTTAGGCGAAACAGGCCCCAATCGGGTACTCGAAGGAAATACCTGGCAGGCCTATGACGCTCCCGATCCCTGGGCCGGGACTTTCCCAAACGGCTTGAACTACTATTACGCCGATATCAACGGAGACGGCGAAGTGAAGCTGGAAGATATTGAAGAAGGAGTGGAGGATAATTACCTGCAAACGCATGGTACACTTGCTCCTGACGGGTTTGAAAATGCAGCCCCAGGTAGTGGCCCGGCACTTTCGATCGTACCCTCGGCCTCGGTCGTGGGAGAAGGGACAATGGTCACCTTCGAACTCTTCGTCGGAAACGAAGAGAATCCCGTTGAAGACTTTTATGGGCTTGCCTTGCAGATGAGTTGGAATACCGCCCAAGGCAGTGCCTTTGATGAAATGCTCATAATCCCAGAACAAACTCCCTGGCTTGATCCCACCGGGGAAAATAACTTCAGCTATTTCATGGCTGATGATGCGAATGGAACGGCCGATTTTACCATTTGTCGTACAAATCAGGAGACAGCGGAACCTGGTTTTGGCAAAGTGGCGGCCTTTTCCATCATCATGGAAGACATCGTTGTAGGTATTGAAGAGGACACCTTTATCCTGAAAGTGGACAGCGTTTTATTGATCAGTAATGAGCTAACGCCCACCGCAGTAGTCCCCGATACGGCCCAAGTGATGATGTCAACGAGTCCTAATACAGTGCTTAACCCCATTGAAAACCAACAAATTCGTATTTACCCCAATCCAAGTGAACGTTTTACAATTGTCCAAACCTCAATCCCTATTGACAACCTAATGCTCTTCAATGCCTGTGGACAGGCAATCCCCCTTGAAGTGCATAAACAGGGAAGAGGACACTATGAATTGCATTGGTCAGACCAGCTACCCGGAGGGTTATACTGGCTCCGGGGCTGGTCAGACAAAAACTATTGGACAGAAAAATTGATTATTCATACCCCAAAAACGAATTGAATACATGGCCGCCATTCGGTTTATGCTCTTGTTAAACGTAGTGCTGATTATATCCGGGTGCTTCGCAGGCCCTCCGGGTAATCCAACCAATGGAAATGGAGGTGGCCCTCCCTGGTCTTCCAGTTTTGACTTTGATGTATCTCCATGTGAGTTGGGAGAGGCAATTGAAGTCAATGACTTACCGGAGTTAGCACAGGAATTTTTGACAATTTATCATTCCGATGATGCGATTCTAGCTGTTCGCGAGTATATGCTATCGGGGGGTATGGTTGCTTATGGTGTATGGCTGGAGAGTGGTGGCCAATTATTGTTTGATGAAGAGGGCCTGCTCGCAAGCCAGGGAGGAGAGTTGAGTGCTACTCTGACTATCGAATCTTTGCCGCCGCAAACCATCGCATATCTTGATCAACAATTTCCTGGCTGGGAAGATGGCCCTTTCGATATCGAAGGCCAGTTTCTCTACGGTACACTATTCATCACGGTTGATATTGATAATACCGTAACAGTGAACTTTACCGGAGAAGGAGTCTGGATATGCGAAGAAGAGAATAATGGAGGAGGCAATGGTAATAATGGTGATGACTGCGACGATGAATCGCTCATACCTATGGTGCTTCCCTGGCTCGATGACAACGTTGGGAACTATGATATAGATGATATTCAATGTGATGATTGGTGTGAAGAGACCTTACTGATTCAGCTGGAGTTGGAAGATGTCACAGAAGCGTTTTATTTCGAAATGGATGGAACCTTTCTTCATACCACGTTGGATGCATCAGTCATTGATCTCCCCGCTGCAGTCTTGATCGCCTTTGCAGATTTGCATCCGGACTATGTGTTGACTGACGAGGAGGACGATATCGATCGAATGGAATTTCCGGATGCAAGTAGTGCCTTCCGGATTAAATTTCGACCTCATCTCTTTAATAATGGTCGGGCTAAACTGGTGATTGCAGAAGACGGCAGTATCCTGTGCGAAAATCCTTAGAAATTGTAATCTCATGAATATGATGTAGTCAGTACACAAACATGACCCCAAGACCAAGGCTGACTACAGTTTTAATCCCATGAATATGTTGCAAGGCCCGGCTCGTTGCCGGGCTTCTTTTTTTGTTGGGTATTTATCTAAGATTTTGCGCTATCTTTGTGTTTCTACTAATTGCGTTCCCAATACATACCTTTACAACTTGAGCGACTGCCTAGTCATCATTCCCACCTATAACGAGAAGGAAAACATCGTTCGCATGATCGAGACGGTGTTTGCTCTGCCACAGGCCTTCCACCTACTCATCGTAGATGATGGGTCACCTGACGGTACGGCCGATTTAGTCAAAGAACAACAAGAACGCTATCCCGATCAACTGTTCATTTTAGAACGTAGCGGAAAGCTGGGCTTAGGCACCGCTTACCTGACGGGTTTTAGCTGGGGCTTGGAGCGACATTATGAGTACTTCTTCGAAATGGATGCTGATTTCAGCCATAATCCCAACGACTTAATGCGGCTTTATGAAGCCGTAACAGATGGTGGCGGTGATATGTCGGTCGGGTCGCGCTATGTTCCTGGCGGCAAATTGGAAAACTGGCCCTGGGATCGAATTGCCCTCTCTGTCGGCGCATCGCTCTACGTTCGTTGTATCACTTTCATGCCGGTTAAGGATCCTACTGCCGGCTTTGTCTGCTATCGACGACGAGTCCTGGAAGCCATCGATTTTGCAAAGATTCGCTTCGTCGGCTACGCCTTCCAAATCGAGATGAAATTTGCGACGCGGCAGCTCGGCTATAAAATCGTCGAAGTACCGATCACCTTCACCGATCGCGTAGAGGGGACGTCAAAGATGTCCAAAGGCATCATCCAGGAAGCAGTGCTAGGTGTATTGCAGATGCGTTGGCGCGCATTTTTTAATAGCTATTCTAGCTAAGATTACCAGTCAAAAATCGGAGGAATCGCATCTTAGTAGTATCGAATACTACTTCTTATGCGTGCTACCTACCTATTGTCGCTGTCCCTCTTATTGACTGTCTTTTCCTGCGCAGATGACCCGCCACTTGACGGTCCACCTACTTCTTTTTCCAATCTGCCTGAAGAGCAGGGCTTTACTATAGACCCTACCCGCGATACCGTGCTACTCACAAAAAGCGGTGTGCGAATTTTCTTCCCGGCAGAGAGTTTAGTGCGCCGCAACGAGCAGCCGGCGCAAGGTCTGGTCGATATCTCTTTTGTGGAAGCGGTGAGCATGGCAGATCGCATGGCAATGGGGGCAGCCACGTCTGTATCAGCAGGAGAAGGCCTGGGTGCTTTTCGGCTGTTGGCAAATGAAGGGGAGCGCCCTTTACGCGTCAATTCCGATAATCCGCTGGTCATTCAGTTTCCTGCCGCTTCTGGCTTTGATGAAGATGTTACGCTACTACCGGGCACGGTCAATAGCCGCGGCAAGATAGAGTGGGGGAGTGGGCAATCGCCAGAAAAGTACTTGATCCCTGTTCCTTTTGATCAACTCAACTTTCATCCTGACCTGCTGCGGGAGGAATTGATGGCGGCTATTCCCTTCGGCACTTTTACGCAAGGGGGAGGTGCCTTGGCCGATAGCTTCTACTTTTCGTTTGGCGGCGGGTACATGATGGATCTAACCCTTGGTTACCATGGAACAAACTGGAACGAAGCTTACTATCAAACCTGGCATGAGGTAGCAGGTGGGGCCTACACTTTCGAATCCTACGCCATTGAAAGCTATGGCCATTCGAGCGTAGAGGATATAATTGAATCACATGGAGAGGGAACAATAGATGTGGTGATTTGCGGGATTGAGCCCGCCGCAATCGCTGTGTTGAAATCAGAAGACTACGCGGCCACTTTTATTGCTACACCCGCTTTTGCCCGTCGCCTGCAAATCCTCATGGACATTGGGGATGAAGATCTGCTGCGATTGTATGCCGACAATTTGGATCGAAATCTAAGTGAGGTAGATCGCTTGGTATTCGATCGACTAGATGCACAAGGAGATGCTCGCGCTGCTTCCTTCGCACAATTCAGCGCCCAAGGCTTGACTAATACCAAGAATGGAGCCCGCTTTGCCGAATCGCTCCGCGCTGCCTTCGACCATCGCAAGGAGGAATTCACCACTCAACTAGCGGGAAAGCGCCAGGCAATCCAAGAAGCGCTACAGCAGGAAAACCAAGAGGTAGAGCAACTCATTGCAGATTACCAGCAATTACTCTGGCAGCGCGAACGCGATCGCATGGAAGCTTATACCTTTAAATGGACAGAATTAGGATGGATGTGGCCACATCGCAATCCGGGACCAAAAGCGACTAGGGTAGATACTGTCAGTATGCGGAAACTAACCGTAGATGTGCAGAACACTCGTTCCATGGATGAGGTGTATGTGTATACTGTTTTTCCAGCTGTCCACAGTTTGTATCGCCTCAACGCTTCGGGAGGAGGACACTTCTATGTTGGCTTTCGGGGAGAAGAGCGTATGTATATGCTAGAAGATCGCGGAGCAGTAGTCTATGGCGTCGGTTTTAAGGATGGTGACTATTTCCTGGACTCGATTTCCTACAATACAGACATCGATAATGAATTAAGCTTGCAACTGCGGCCCGTCAGTAAGGGCACTTTCGAGCGAGTAATTGGCCGATATGATAGCTACGGTGTGCACAACCAAATACGCAAAGACCTAGAGTTCCAGCGCAGACTGGCAGAGGAAAAACAGCGTCAGGAAGAAGTGCGACAGGTACAGATCGCGCTGGAGCGAATGTATGTACGAGCCTTCCCTAGCTGCTATCCGCTTGATGAACAAGCAGCTCAACAACTCTTCGAGGAGGAATGTACCGCGTGTCACAGCATAAAGACTAATCTCACCGGTCCTGCTTTGGCTGGGGTGCCGAAACGCAGAACGATCAGCTGGTTCATAGCTTTTACCCGTAATTCGCAGGCTATGATCAGTGCAGGAGAATTACAGGCTTCCCAGCTGTGGGCAGAATGGGGACCGACTGTCATGACTAATTTTGAAGAACTAAGCGATCAGGAATTAGTCAACCTCTATTTCTATATCGATCAGTACGAGTAGGCTTTAGTAGTCGCTTACACTTCCGATCCCTGACGAAGGTCGGGAACACCTTCCGGACGATGCTGTCGAGGCAGGCCTAAGGATTAATTCGCTTTTCCAGAGCCGTGACACTTGGGGTAGGCCTGCTCCTTTGGGAGCTGTCTTGATTCGATTTCTTAAGCGAATCAAGACTGAGGCGCGGGTAGGGGATAGGGGTAGATTCCTCCCAACATTCCATTCGATTTCTCTCCTTTTACCTCTTTATTGACACTAACCTCCCACATTTTCCCACAAACTATTCACGCATTTTGCGTTTCGATTACCACTTTTTCACTCCCTCGAGGTCGTTTTTGTATAAATGAAGTACTCATGTAAGCGCAAAAAGAAGTCATTTTTAACATCAAAAAAGTGATAAACAAGAAAAAAACACCTTTCTCCAACAAAAAGTGGAAAAATGTGGATAAAAAAAGTGGGTAAAAGTGGTAATAAGTGTTAAAAACACATACATTTGGTTATCTAAAGGTGAATTAGATGACCTTTAAACAACTACTAGGTGAATATGATGTCCGTCTGGACGGCAAAGGCCGTTTCCGGATGCCTAGTGGTTTATTGACCCAACTTGGTGATTGGCAGCAGGGCAGCTTCGTTGTAAATCGCGGATTTGAAAAATGTCTGGTGCTCTATCCAGAGCCCGTCTGGAATAACATTTCCGCGCAGATCAATGAGTTGAATCTGTACAACAAAAAGAACCGGGATTTTGCCCGCTACTTTTTTCGCGGTGCCTCCGAGGTGACCCTCGATAGCGCAGACCGCATCCTGCTGCCTAAAAGGTTGGCTGAATATGCCAGTATCAGTAAAGATATGATTTTGACGGCATATTCCGGAAGAATTGAAATATGGTCTTTAGAAGAGTATGACCGCTGGATGGATGAAGAACCAGTGGACTTCTCTGAATTGGCTGATGAAGTGCTGGGAGGTGGTGAGCCTAATTCGCCTAGCGAATGAGTTACCACGTCCCAGTTTTAGCCCAAGCTTGTATCGATCTGCTGGAGATTAAAGCAGATGGCGTCTATGTCGACGTCACATTCGGTGGGGGAGGGCACAGTCGGTTGATCTTAGAGAAGTTGGGGCCTGATGGCCGCCTGATCGCTTTTGATCAGGATGCTGACGCCCAAGCCAACTTGCCGAAAGATGAGCGCATTTTATTTGCGCCCGCTAATTTTCGGCACTTGCGCCGATACCTGCGCTTGTTTGGCTTTCCGAAAGTCGACGGGATACTGGCTGACTTGGGAGTTTCCTCTCATCAGTTTGATGTACCGGAGCGAGGTTTTTCCTTCCGATTCGATGCGGCTCTTGATATGCGAATGAACCAAGAAGGTGGCATGACTGCTGCAAGTTACCTCGCCCAATGTACGGCGAGCGAATTGCAGGATCTGTTCAGCACCTACGGGGAAGTTCGCAACGCTCGAACCCTGGCTCAACGCCTGGTGGACACTCGCGAACAGCGCCCCATTCAAACGGTGGCCGATTTGATCGCAGTAGCTGAACCACTGGCTCGCGGCCAGCGCGCCAAGTACCTGGCTCAGGTATTCCAGGCCTTACGCATCGCTGTAAACGATGAGATGGGAGCGCTGGAAGATATGCTGCAGCAAGCTACAGCGGCGCTAAAAGCAGGCGGCCACTTAGTGGTCATGTCTTATCACTCACTCGAAGACCGTCTGGTAAAGAATGTATTGAAAACCGGCCAAGCGTCGGGCGAAATGATCAAGGATTTTTACGGCAATATTTACCGTCCGTATCGCCTGGTCAATAAAAAACCCTTGGAAGCGGATGCTGCGGAAGTAGCAGCCAACCCGAGGGCCAGAAGTGCTAAGTTGCGCGTTGGAGAACGCCTTAACACGGAACCTCCAGCGACAAATGAAACCAACATCCCTGATTAGTGTAATTCGAGAGTTGCCCTTTTGCTAAGTTGCGGTGCCTCAAAGAGTTAAGCTAAGTTTTTCCCTCAGCCATATTGGCTTGGGTAGGCAGGGGTAAACGGAAGCGAAAAAATGGCAAAGCGTAACGATTTAGCGTCGCAACTCCGCGACTTTCAAATCTCCGGGTTCATACTCAAGAACCTAGGCTTCTTCCTCTTTTTGGGCTTCCTGGCGATCCTCTATATCGCTAACGCGCATCTGGCCGAACGGAACGTCCGCCAAATCCAGGTTTTGCAAAGAGAAATTCGCGAACTGCGCTGGCAGTATATGTCACTGCAGTCGGAAAATATGTACAACAGCCTGCGCTCTGAAGTAGTCGATAAGGTCCGTGATGACGGCCTTCGCCTGCATCGGGGAGCACCGATTAAGATCATCGTTCCTGAGCAAGAGCCTTAGAGATGGACGTAAAAAATGAAGTACTCTATCGGGTCTATTTTGTGGTGTTCGCCATCTTCGTGCCGGCGGCCCTGCTGCTGTTGTATAGAACCGTCGATGTCGCCATCGTTCAAGGAGAAGAATGGCGTACCATTGGCGAAGATAATTATGTGAAGACCCGCTCGATCGATGCCGAACGCGGCAACATTTACGCACGAGACGGCAGCCTGCTGGCTACATCCGTACCGTATTTCGATCTGTACTTCGATCCTTTCGCTTCATCGCAAGAGGATTACTTTGAAAACTTGGATACACTGGCTTACTGCCTGGCAACCTATGTAGATAATTCCTACACCGTGGGTGGTTTTCGGCAGTACCTGATCAGTCTTCGGGACACCCTCGGCGGAAAGCGAATGAATCGCCATGTCTTGCTTAAGCGACAAGTGTCTTTTTCAGAAAAGCGGCGCATTGAAGCATTTCCGCTATTCAACCTGGGGCAATATCGTGGAGGCTTGATCGCTGAAAAGCTCAGCGAGCGCAAGCGACCATTCGGCTTACTGGCCCGGCGAACCATCGGGTATGTACGAAATGGTTTGCAACCCGTTGGCTTGGAAGGCCGCTACGACTCGCTCCTTGGAGGAGAACCGGGTTCGCAGATGATGATCAAGGTAGATCCACGTTCCGACCTTTGGTTGCCCTTGGATGACCTCACCATAGTCGAGCCGCGCAGCGGCGACGATATCGTCACAACGATTGATGTCAACATCCAGGATATTGCCGAGGATGCTTTGCTGCGAGCCATGCAGCGCCACCAACCGGAATGGGGGACAGCGATTATTATGGAGGTGGAAACTGGTGCAATTCGTGCAATGGCCAATTTGGGCCGCGACGATGCCGGGCAAGGGTACTACGAGATGTACAACTACGCCATCGCCATGGCCACTGAGCCTGGGTCAACCTTTAAGCTGCCAACAGTTATGGCACTTTTGGAGGATGGGCATGTAAAACTGACCGACTCAGTGGATATCGAACGAGGGGAGACGATTTTTTCCGACCAGAAAATGGAAGATGCGACGTCCTTTAGCGCCAAATTAGATAGTACCACCGTACAACGAGCGTTCGAGATTTCGTCTAATGTCGGGATGGCTAAACTGGTGGACCGCTACTATAACCTGCCGGATGATGGAGACCGAAACAGAGGAGCTTATCAATTCATTCAGCGTTTGCAAGACTTTAACCTGCATTTGCCAACTGGATTGGAGCTAGCCGGCGAGGCGAATCCACTGGTCAAGGACCCTTACAATTCCGATCAGCAGTGGAGTTTAGTGACCTTGCCCTGGATGGCTACTGGATACGAATTGCGCATTACGCCTTTGCAATTGCTGACGTTTTACAACGCCGTTGCTAACAATGGCCGCCTGATGCAACCATATTTAGTATCGGCAGTGGAGCGCAATGGGGAACCGATTGAAGAGTTCCGGCCAATTGTTGTGAATGAACAAATCGCTTCGCAAAGCACCGTAGAAAAAGCGCGCATCCTTTTGGAAGGAGTAGTGGAGCGGGGTACCGCCTACAAGCTGCGAACCAATCGCTATCGATTTGCAGGTAAGACTGGTACGGCTCAGCTGGACTACCGTCGAGGTACTCGCGGGACACGCGTTGGTGGCTACCAAGCCTCTTTCGCAGGATATTTCCCCGCAGATAACCCTAAGTACTCTTGTGTGGTAGTGATCTACAAGCCACGTCAAGGAGGGTTTTATGGAGGTGAAGTAGCAGGCCCGGTTTTCCGTGAGATTGCCGATCAGTGTTTTAACTCGATGATCGATCTCCACGAACCACTGAATCAAGGGCCACGGCCAGTATTGTATGAAGATAATTTACCGGATTATGATATGGGTGATGAAGAGGATATTCGAGTAGTACTCGACTACCTGGATCTACCCTATTACGGCGATCCGGAGAGTGATATGGCCGTATTAATGGCTAGCACAGATAGCCTCTTTTTGGAGCCGCGTAGCCTAAGTACGGAGCAAGTGCCGAATGTAGTGGGAATGGGGCTTCGGGATGCGGTCTATATCCTGGAGAATAGAGGCTTGCAAGTCAAGACAACAGGGGTTGGTCGAGTGGCTCGCCAATCGATTATCCCCGGAACGAGAATTCGAGGGCAGACGATCACTCTCAGCTTGAATTAAGGAGAACAGAAACAGCTAATAGCAGGAAAAATACATGGTACTCAGCGAACTACTGAAAGGAATGACCTCGCCGGAAACGTCCGGAAACCAAGAGGTCGCCGTAGCGCAAGTCGACTTTGACTCGCGGCGGGTAATCCCCGGTAGTGCATTTGTGGCAGTTCGCGGTACCCAAGTCGATGGCCACGACTATATCGGCCAGGCCTTGTCCAAAGGGGCAAGTGTCATCGTTGCAGAACGAGCTCCAAATACGGAGGAAGAGCAGGTGGAAGCCTGGGTGAAAGTGCCCGATAGTGGCGCCGCACTCGGTGAGTTGGCATCCGCTTTCTATGGTTATCCAAGTCGCAACCTACGCTTAGTAGGGGTGACCGGTACCAACGGAAAGACCACCACCACCACTTTGCTTTATGATCTCTTCGCCGGATTAGGTTACCGGGTGGGCCTGTTATCAACGATTGAAAACCGAATTGGACACGAGCGGATCACGGCTTCCTTAACGACGCCTGATGCCGTTCAGATTAATGCTTCACTCGCCAAAATGCGGGACACCGGCTGCGATTTTGCCTTCATGGAGGTGAGCTCGCACGCTACTGACCAAGGCCGAATTGCCGGCCTCCATTTTGCGGGAGCAGTGTTTACCAATATGTCGCACGATCACCTGGACTACCACAAGACGTTCAAGGCGTATATCGCTGCGAAGAAAAAGTTCTTTGACTTATTGCCTGCTAGTGCTTTTGCGCTGGTAAATATCGATGACAAACGCGGAGAGGTCATGCTGCAAAACACAGCAGCTAGTGCCTATCGCTACAGTTTGCGTTCGATGGCTGATTTCCGTTGCCGATTGCTGGACAATACGCCGCAAGGCTTGCATTTGTCGATCGGCGGCCATGAGCTGTTCACGCGGATCATTGGTGCTTTCAACGCCTACAATCTGCTGGCTTGTTATGGCGTGGCGACTTTGTTGGGCGAAGAACCTACTGATGTATTGCGAGTGATCAGCGAATTGGAAGGAGTGGAAGGCCGTATCTCCTATGTGCAAGACCCCAAGGGTGAAGTGATGGGTGTTGTGGACTATTCACATACACCGGATGCCTTGGACAAAGTACTGACCACACTGCGGGAAATGCTACGACCAGGTTTTCGGATTCTCACAGTAGTGGGGTGCGGAGGCGACCGCGATCGGACTAAACGCCCGATCATGGCAAAGGTGGCTACTCAATTAAGTGACGAAGTAATCCTGACAAGTGACAACCCTCGCACGGAAGACCCCGAAGCTATTTTGGATGAAATGGAGATCGGTGTGCCGGAGGATAAAAAGGGGCAAGTGCTTCGAATAAGTCAGCGGAAGGCTGCTATCCAAACTGCTTGTCGCTTAGCAAAGCCGGGCGACCTCATTTTGGTAGCGGGGAAAGGCCACGAAAAATACCAAGAAATCAATGGGGTGAAACACCCTTTCGATGATACGGCAGTATTGCAAGAAATGCTAGCCTTACGATAGAAGCCACGTGAAAGCATACTTACACAAAGTACCATTTGAAAAATTGCGTTTCGATTTATTCTAGACTTTCGAATAGCAAGCACACCTGAAAAGGGCCATTTAGCTTCCTATTAAAAAGTCAAGCACGCAGTAGACGCGGAGCGAAATCGAAAGTTAATTTTTCTGCGATACAAAACGAGAACACGACATGATTATCTATTTGGTGGAATGGTTGGATGCTACGTTCGGACTCGGGTCATGGACCCGCTTGTTCCAGTACATCACCTTTCGTGCCGGCGTGGCGATCATTCTCTCCTTGATCATCTCCCTGATCTTCGGGGGGCGCATCATCCGCCTGCTTCGCTCCATGCAAGTTGGCGAGGAGGTACGCGACCTGGGGTTAGACGGCCAGAAGCAGAAACAAGGTACACCAACCATGGGCGGTATCATCATAGTGATGGCTATCCTGGTTCCCTGTTGGTTGATGGCACGACTCGACAATATCTATGTCGTGATCATGCTGGTCGCTACGAGTTGGATGACAATTATCGGGTTCATCGATGATTACATCAAAGTCTTCCGCAAAAACAAAGCGGGACTACACGGGATTTTCAAAATCCTTGGCCAGATAGGGTTAGGCTTGTTCATCGCTATCACCATGCTAACCAATGAGCAAGTTGTGGTGAGAATGGATACTTCAGAAGCAGAAACATTAGGGTACTCGGTGGAGCAAATGGTAGGAGAACCAATTGAGGTGTATGAAGAAGAGAAATTGGTAGCGATAAAGGCAGATTATCAGACGTCTTTGACCAATGTTCCATTCCTGAAAGGGAATCGACTTGATTACGCACGACTTCTACCGATCGCTCAGCACCTGGCCTGGATTGTTTTCGTGCCCTTCGTGATCCTTGTGGTCACGGCGGTTTCGAATGCGGCTAACCTAACGGATGGTCTGGATGGCTTGGCAACTGGCGTATCAGGGATTATTGGAGTGACACTGGCGGTATTTGCCTATGTATCGGGTAATAGTATCGCCGCCAATTACCTCAATATTCTTCACCTGCCAGGGAGCGGTGAGCTAGTGATCTATGCAGCTTGCTTCCTGGGCGCATGTTTAGGTTTCTTGTGGTACAATTCCTTCCCGGCTCAGGTTTTTATGGGCGATACGGGGAGCTTGACCTTAGGAGGAGTAATTGCCGCGATGGCGATCCTGCTCCGCAAGGAGCTACTGATCCCTATTCTCTGTGGCATTTTCGTAGTAGAAAACCTGTCGGTCATGTTGCAGGTCGGCTACTTCAAGTATACCAAACGAAGATATGGAGAAGGCCGAAGGATCTTCTTGATGTCGCCACTCCATCATCATTACCAAAAAAAGGGAATGCCGGAGGTGAAAATCGTGACGCGCTTCTGGATAGTTGGGATTCTTTTGGCTGTGGCCACCATCCTAACGCTCAAGATTCGATAAAGCCAAAAGTGGCTATCGAATAACAATTATGACAGAGCAGGCAAAAAATATCGTCGTACTGGGAGCCGGAGAAAGTGGAGTAGGAGCTGCCATGTTAGCCAAGCGAAAGGGCTTCGATGTCTTTGTTTCCGACCGGGGTGTCATAAAGGCACATTACCAGAAGGAATTGGAAGAAGCGGGCATCGGGTACGAAGGTGAAAAACATACAGAAGAACGAATTCTGCAAGCTGATGAGGTAATCAAAAGCCCAGGAATTCCAGATACGGTCCCGCTGGTGCGGGCGCTGGTGGCCAAAGGGACACCAGTGATTAGTGAAATTGAATTTGCGGCACGCTATACCGACGCCATGTTAGTGGGCATTACAGGAAGCAATGGGAAAACCACCACGGCTACTTTGATGCACCACTTGCTAAGTCAATCCGGATTGGATGCTCGCCTGGCAGGAAACGTTGGAATTGGTTTTGCTCGATCAGTAGCAGAGCTCGATGATCCAGCCATCTATGTGCTAGAATTGAGCAGCTTCCAACTGGACGGTATTCGACTGTTTCGCCCAAGCTTAGCGGTGCTGTTGAATATCACACCGGATCATCTGGATCGCTACAATTACGAACTCGATAACTATATCGATTCCAAGTTGCGGATCACGATGAATCAAGGGGCAACAGACCACTTTTGGTTCTTTGCAGAAGATGAGAATATTCAGCAGGGGATGAATCGAAATGAAGTGTTGGCTGAGCAGCACCCCGTTGGTTTGGAAGCGATGCATGGACGACGAATCCAGGTTGGCGAAGATTGGTTTGACTTATCGACCACCGCTCTGCAGGGAAAGCACAATGCCTTGAACGCATTATTTGCAGCAGGAATTGCGCTTCACCTGGGCATGAGTCACTTAGCCGTTCAGGAAGCCTTGAATTCATTTGTGCCAGTGCCGCATCGCTTGGAAAAAGTAAGGGTGCTCAAAGGAGTAACCTTCATCAACGATAGTAAAGCCACGAATGTGGATGCTGTGCAATATGCCCTGGATGCTGTAGACCAACCTATTGTATGGATAGCAGGAGGTACAGATAAAGGGAATGAATATGATCCATTACTCGCCCTGGCCAAAGAGAAAGTGAAAGCACTGATCTGCCTGGGCGTAGACAACGAAAAATTGAAAACCACCTTCAGTGAACTGATACCAGTGATACGGGAGGTACAAAGTGCGAAGGATGCTGTGGAAATGAGTCTGCAGCTGAGTGAACGTGGAGACACGGTCTTGCTTTCGCCGGCCTGCGCCAGCTTCGACCTCTTCCGGAATTATATAGATCGTGGCGATCAATTTCGGAATGCAGTTTTGCAGCTGGACAGTGGGCACTAGGCAGTGTGCAGGAAGCAATTTTACTATTGGTCTGTTGGACCGATTAGACTATTAGACTAAAAATTAAACCATGAGCTTTTCAGCAAGAGTAGCGGCGGAATTACGGGGCGACCGGGTCATCTGGGCCATCTTGGCTTTGTTGGCGCTGTTCTCTATTCTGGCTGTTTATAGCTCAACGGGGACACTTGCCTATAGAGAACGAGGCGGTAATACTGAGGCCTTCTTACTGAAGCACGGGGTGATTTTGGCGGGCGGCTTGGTGCTGACCTATTTCTGTCACTTGCTGCATTATATGCGGTTTTCGCGCTGGGCTCCGATCCTTTTACCAATAGCTGTATTGCTGTTGCTCTATACAGTGATTTTAGGAGCCGATATCAATGATGCTCGGCGCTGGATCGTATTGCCGGTGGTTGGAATTACTTTCCAAACCTCCGATCTGGCCAAGATTGCATTGATCATCTACGTGGCCCGCTCGATTAGCAGTAAGCAGGAATACATCAAGGATGTCAAAGAAGCTTTCTTGCCGATCATCGTTCCAGTGGTACTAGTATGTGGCTTGATTGCGCCGGCGGATTTATCAACAGCGGCCCTGTTGTTCTTCACCTGTGTGATTATGATGTTCGTAGGGCGGGTAGCTATACAATACATCATTCTGATGCTGGTGTCGGGAATGTTCATGTTTGCCTTCTTGCTCTTTTTAGGGCGGCAGCTTCCCGATTACATTCGGGTGCAAACATGGGAAAGCCGGATCCAGGAATTCTGGAGCCCGAATCCGATGGATGATACAGATACCTATCAAGCGGACCAAGCGACAATTGCGATCGCTAATGGCGCATGGGTAGGAAAAGGCCCCGGGAATAGCACACAACGCAATTACTTGCAGGCACCATATTCCGATTTCATTTATGCCATTATTTGCGAAGAATATGGAGTGCTAGGTGGCGCGGCGGTGATCGGCTTGTATTTGCTTTTGTTCTTCCGCGTGACGAGGTTGATTACGAAAAGCCCGAAAGCCTTCGGGGCCATGGTGGCGCTGGGGCTCGGAGTCAGCATAGTGGTACAGGCTTTTGTCAATGTAGCGGTGTCGGTGAATTTGTTGCCAGTTACTGGTATCACCTTGCCGATGATTAGTATGGGCGGAACGTCCCTATTGTTCTCATGCATTGCCTTCGGCATCATATTGAGTGTGAGTAAGTACATCGAGTCTGTGACCTAACCCGGCTAAATGAGAAACTTGAAAGTCATACTAAGCGGAGGCGGTTCTGGCGGCCATATTTTTCCGGCCGTAGCGATTGCCAATGCGATTAAGAATAACCATCCCTCGGCCGATATCCTTTTTGTAGGAGCACTTGGTAAGATGGAGATGGAGCGGGTCCCGAAAGCGGGCTACCCGATTGAAGGACTCTGGATTAGCGGATTGCAGCGTAAGCTCACACTTCGCAACCTAGCCTTCCCTTTGAAATTGATCAGCAGCTGGTGGAAGTCGCGCGGAATTATTAGCCGTTTTCAACCAGATGTGGTAGTTGGTACCGGCGGATTTGCCAGCGGGCCATTGCTTTGGGTAGCGGCCCAAAAAGGAATACCGACGCTTATCCAGGAGCAAAATGCTTATGCCGGCCTGACGAATAAACTACTGGCAAGTAAGGTCGATCGCATTTGTGTAGCCTATCCAAATATGGATCGGTTTTTCCCGAAAGGAAAACTTCTGGAGATGGGCAATCCAGTGCGCGAAGAGCAATTGCTGGCCGCTAAAGACCAAGCCGAAGCGCGCAAGCATTTTGGCCTGGATCCTACGCGACCAGTGGTGCTGGTGACAGGTGGAAGCCTGGGAGCACGTACCCTGAACGATGCGATCGGCGCAGCTTCGGAGGATTTTGCAGGAGCACCAGAAGTTCAAGTGCTGTGGCAATGCGGTAAGCTGTACGAAGCAGAGTTTCAGTCCAACGTAGCGGCACAACTACCTCAAGTAAAATTGCAGGCTTTCCTTGATCGCATGGACTACGCATATGCCGCAGCCGATGTGGTGATTTGCCGGGCAGGAGCACTGACGATCGCTGAATTGTGCCTGTTAGGCAAACCAGCCATTCTAGTGCCTTCCCCAAACGTGGCGGAAGACCACCAGACGAAGAATGCGCAGGCATTGGTAGAACGCGATGCTGCACTCTTGATTAAGGACGCCAGCGCCAAGAATGAATTGGTTCCAGCTGCTTTAGCCTTGCTTGCTGATCAAGATAGACGAGAACAATTGGGCAATAATGCCCGTCAAATGGCCCATCCGGGTGCTGCTCACCAGATAGCGGAAGCAGTAGTTGGGTTAGCCGAAAAATAAATTACTGCGTATCGCCGCGTTCGTCGCAGCATTACGAGAAGAAAACATGAAACTCGAGAATATCCATAGCATTGACTTTATCGGAATCGGAGGCATCGGTATGAGTGCCCTGGCCCGCTACTTCAATGGGCGTGCTGTTCGCGTGAGTGGATATGATCGGACTGCTACACCATTGACTAGCGCGTTGGAGCAGGAAGGGATTGCTGTTCGCTACGCGGAGGATGTATCGAACTTGCCTACGGATGTTGACCTGGTAGTTTACACACCAGCAGTACCGGATTCACATACGGAACTCAGCTTTTATCGGGACAACGGCTTCCCGGTTTATAAACGCAGCCAGGTATTGGGCATCATCAGCGAAGGAATGCGAACGGTAGCTATTGCGGGTACGCATGGCAAAACGACAACTTCTACCCTAACCACTCACTTACTGCATGCAGGTGGCGTAAAATGTTCGGCATTCCTCGGTGGAGTAGCACGGAACTTCGCTTCCAACTTTGTGCAAGGCGATAATGATTGGGTAGTGGTAGAAGCAGACGAATACGATCGCTCGTTCCTCACACTCCATCCAGACCTGGCTACTATCATGGCGATGGATCCGGATCACCTGGATATCTATGGTGACGAGCAAAGCTTGCTGGAAACGGGCTTCCTGGCCTTCGCCAGAAAAATGAAGAGTGGTGGAAAACTATGGGTTCGCGACGGTTTGCAGGCCGCATTTGACGGTATCGTACCGGTACGCACTTTCGGTGCGGAAGCAGGACAATACCAAGCGGATAATATTCGAGTGCAGGATGGCTACTTTGTCTTTGACTTTCGAAGTCCAGATCACCTGATCGAAGGTTTGCAACACCCTCACCCTGGGCGGCATAATGTGGAGAATGCTTGTGCGGCAATTTCCGTTGCACTTGAGCTAGGTGTTGAGCCGGAATCCATTCGGCAGGGACTAAAGAGCTTCCGCGGAATTGGCCGCCGTTTTGAGTTTGTCATTCGTGAACCCGAGATGGTGTACATCGATGATTATGCTCATCATCCGGCGGAATTGACTGCGGCAATTGGAGCAGCACGCGAACTGTATCCTGAGCGCCGGTTGACGGGCATATTTCAGCCTCATTTGTACAGCCGGACACGCGATTTTGCAGAGGGATTTGCGGAAGCATTGGATCAATTAGATGAAATTATTCTGCTGGATATCTATCCGGCAAGAGAAGAACCGATACCAGGAGTTAGTTCTCGGATCGTCTTCGATCGCATGAAAAATGAACGTCGGCACCTTATTTCCAAGCAAGACTTGATGGAGCATATGGTAGCTGACGAAATAGATGTCCTCCTGACTTTAGGTGCTGGAGACATTGACACTTTTGTTGAACCGATCCGCAAGCTGCTGGAAGGCCGCCTTGCTGGGCAAAAATTGACCTCATGACGAAGAGAAAGCAGGAGATGGTCAAGAGTATGCGCAACATCTTGTGGATTGTGATCCTGTTCGGTATCGCTGCGATTATTATTGCAGCCATCGAGCGCAAGGAATTAGGAGCAGTGGAAGGTGTGGAGGTGAATGTAGTGCCTTTAGAAGATGGCAACTACCTGATCAATGAAGAAGATATTCCGGTATTGATCGAAAGTCGCTTCGCTTTTCCATTGACGGCTCTGCCGGTCGGGCAGCTAGATGTAGCACGCCTGGAACGAGTGTTGGAAGATGACCCCTTCGTCCTATCAGCAGAAGCTTTTGTGGACGCAGAAGGAAAAGTCAATATCAATATAGAACAGCGTCAACCGGTGCTGCGGGTAATGGACAACAATGGATTGAACTATTACCTCGATAGGGAAGGGCAACAAATGCCTCCTAGTAAGCACTACGCTGCTAGAGTGTTGGTGGTGACGGGAAATGTTCCGCCATACCAAATAGACTTCCTGGAAAAGGAAAACCATTTATTGACGGAGATTTTCGAGCTGGCACAACTAATCGCTGCCGACGATTTCCTTCATGCCCTGGTAGAGCAGGTGTACGTGAATAAGCGGGGTGAATTGGTGCTAGCACCAAAGATTGGTAAGCAAACCATTCTTTTCGGTCGATTCCGAGACGCAAAGGCTAAGCTCGATCGACTGAAAGTATTCTACCGGCAAGGCTTGCCTTACAAGGGATGGAATGCCTACTCCTCATTCGACTTGCGCTACGAAGGGCAGGTAGTTTGTAGACGACGATGAATTGGTACAAAGTACTATGTACTGAGTACAAAGTAGATGAAGGTTTGCGAATTGAATTGAAAATATCAAGTACAAAGTACAATGTACCGAGTACGCAACAAGAAACACCATAGGGCCTTAAAGAAGCCCTGTTAATTTGATTATTAAAACGGAATGCAATGGAAACCAAACATTTCAACCAAGCTAACGACGCCATCGTCGCGCTAGACATAGGGACCACCAAGGTGTGTGCCGTTGTTGGGCGTAAAAATGAGCACGGCAAACTAGAAGTGCTCGGTTATGGCAAAGTAGACAGCGAGGGCGTTCTTCGCGGTGTGGTATCCAACATCGAGAAAACGGTCAACGCGATCGGTGAAGCCGTTAAACTGGCCCAACGGCAATCGGGCATGACCTTCCGGGAAGTGCACGTCGGTATCGCCGGTCAACACATTAAAAGTCTGCAGCATCGTGGTATGCTCACGCGAGACAATGATCACACGGAAATCAGCCGTCGCGATATCGACCGATTGGTCAGCGACATGTACAAGCTGGTCTTGCCTCCGGGCGACAAAATCCTGCATGTGATCCCGCAAGAGTATACCATCGACAACGAGCAGGGAATTACTGACCCAATTGGTATGTCGGGTATTCGCCTGGAAGCGAATTTCCACATCATCACTGGGCAGATTACCGCCTCTAACAACATCCACCGCTGCGTAGAGCGGACCGGTCTGAAGGTCAATAACCTGACCTTGGAGCCGATCGCTAGTGCCTGTGCGGTGTTGAGTGATGAAGAAAAAGAGGCTGGTGTTGCCCTGGTAGACATCGGTGGAGGCACCACGGACATTACCATCTTTCGCGATGGTATTATTCGCCACACGGCGGTCATTCCTTTCGGCGGTAATGTGATTACCAATGACATCAAGGAGGGCTGTAGTGTCATGGGACACCACGCAGAGAAATTGAAAATCAAGTACGGATCCGCTCTCACCGAAGAGGTGTTTGACAATCGCATCATTGCGATCCCTGGTTTGCGTGGGCGCGATCCTAGAGAAATATCCGAGAAAAATCTTTCGCGGGTCATCCAAGCTCGGGTCGAAGAGGTCTTCGACTATGTAGTTTGGGAGATTCGGCGTTCTGGCTACGACCGTAAGCTCATCGGTGGCATCGTTGTCACTGGTGGTGGTTCCTTGTTGCGAAACATCGACAAGTTGGTCGAGCTACATACTGGCCTGGCCTGCCGCGTTGGTAAGCCAGTGGAGCACTTGGGGCATGGTTATCATGAAGACCTAAGTAGTCCGGTATATGCTACCGCAGTTGGCCTGTTGTTAAAAGGCTTCCAGGACATTGATGCCGGCAAGGTTGCCGCGCCAGCAAGTGTTCAGGAACCGGTAGAAGTTGCTGAAGAGGAACTTGAAACAGCAGATGCTCAAGGTGGCAAGTGGCTGGAAACGATTTTTAAGAAGACCAAGGAATGGTTCGAAGCAGAACCAGACGCGGAATTCTGAGCATCGCAGAAAAATTGAAAAGTCAATTTTTCAAGTAGTACTAAATGAGTACCTGCGAAACGGATTTTTTTCACTGACCCAGCTGAACGAAACTTACTGAATACCAAAACGACGCAGCTACTGGTCAAAGAAGCAAAGCGGTCATCAATCGCAACGCTTCGCAAAAAACAGCGATCATGATGTTTGATTTGCCAAAAGGCGAAAGCCCAATCATAAAAGTAATCGGAGTTGGAGGTGGTGGCAGTAATGCCGTCAACCATATGTTTAAGCAAGGAATTGTAGGCGTTGATTTCGCCATCTGCAATACTGACAACCAGGCTATGGACGTAAGTCCTGTACTCAATAAGATCCAGTTGGGCCCCAACCTGACGGAAGGTCGAGGAGCCGGTTCGAAGCCGAATGTAGGCAAACTGGCCTGCGAAGAATCCATCGAGGAAGTCAAAAAATACCTGACCGACAACTGCAAAATGTTGTTTATCACAGCCGGAATGGGTGGTGGTACGGGTACGGGTGCGGCGCCAATCATTGCGCGCACTGCTCGTGAGATGGATATCCTGACCGTAGGTATTGTTACGCTGCCCTTCACCTTTGAAGGCCGCCGCCGTACCCTACAAGGTATGGACGGGCTAGAGGAGCTGAAGAGTCAAGTGGACACGCTGATCATCGTTTCCAACGATAAATTGCGCCAGATTCACGGCAACCTTAGCTTATCTGATGCCTTCTCTAAGGCGGATAATATTCTGACGACTGCCGCTAAAGGTATTGCGGAAATCATTACCGTTCCTGGTTATGTAAACGTCGACTTTGAAGACGTTAATACCGTTATGCGTGAAAGTGGCGTAGCGATTATGGGTACAGCTATGGCTGAAGGTGAAGACCGCGCTCGTGTAGCTGTGGATCAGGCCTTGCACTCTCCACTGTTGGAAGATAACGATATCAAGGGTGCCAAGCATATCCTATTGAATATCACCAGCGGTACCAAGGAGGTGACGATGGACGAGATCTTTGAGATCACGGAATTTGTACAGGAAGAAGCAGGATACGGTACAGACTTGATCTGGGGTAACTGCTTCGACGAAAACCTGGGTGACAAGCTTTGCGTGACAGTTATTGCTACGGGTTTTGAGAACAAGCGCCAGCGTATTGAGCGTAGTGCTCCAGACCGGGTAGTCGTCAATCTCGACGATGATGTCCCACAGCAAAAGGCACGTCCTATCGCTGATGAGGATACCAACCGGCCAAGCAATTTCTCTAAGATCGGTTTCGATGACGAGAATGCACCATCGACCAATGACAATACTTTCGAGTTTGATGATGTCAAAGAGACGGTGAGCAAATACCAGCGCCGCGTGTATCACTACGATGAATCAAGTAGTGGTGAAGAGGGAAACGGTGAGGAGGACCAGCGCCGCCGCCAGTGGGAAGCAGAAGAACGCCGCCGGGAGCGCTTGCGCAACCAACGCGTGAAGCTGAATAACCCACAATCGATCAACGAACTGGAAAATGAGCCGGCTTATCTACGTCGGGGTGTTCATTTGGATAATATTCCTCGTTCCGGGGAACAGCAATTGTCGAAGTGGACAATTACCGATGAAGAAGAACCCGAATTACGGGCCGGTGGGAATAGTTACCTGCACGACAATGTCGATTAGTCCATAGCAAGCGCTATTGGTACTAAGCTTCATACCTGCCTTCCCTCGGATGTGTGGTGTGTTCGTAGTGGAAGGTTAAGCGATTACTTTGCTTTTTTTTGAAGCGGTGTTCTTTCAGGACACTATGTGTTGTAAGCGCTCCTTTAGGAGCCAAGCATTCATTGCTTCCGTTAATAAGCAACTTAGCATTTGGTAAAGGGTCCGGCTCGCCGGGCCCTTTCTTTTTTTGCTCCCTGGAAAACTTGCCCAATCAACTGACTCAGTGAATCTCCCAGTTCATCCGCTAAATCTTTCAGTTCAGTGATTTGGTAACGTTTTTCTGCGCCGCAGTATTTAATATTGTAGGGGTAAGCGGTAAGGAACCGCATCATTTGACATGAAAGCATGTATGATGACATCCGGAAAGCCGGAATCAACCGTAAGTAAAAATAAGTGAGTGAAGTAATTCGACCGGATTCTCATTGAAAACCACCGAATGCTAAGCTTCAGAACCAAATTTCTAAGGCGTTAAAAAACTTTAACAAAGCCTTAATAATTTGCACACAACATCGATACACCAAACTCAGTTTTAACAACATCTAATCCAACGGAACAAACCTGCACCCAAAAGATCAAAAACCATGAATACCCGAAAAATCAAACTAGCTCTGACCGCGGGACTGATCAACAAAAATGTCAGCGGTAACGCGCTGCAAGCAGTAGAAGAACTAATGACCAGCTTCGCGGATGAAGTTGGCGCCTTTATGGGCCTGAAGCCTGTAGGCCATTCTTCACTGGATCGCAACTCCATCCGCGAGCGCTATGCGCTGCAGTACGAGAACGGCACCTTGAATGTGGAAGTAATTTCTCATCCAGGCGTAAACCGGCAATCAGTACAGCGTTTTCAGTTTCTCGCTGCCGCCTAATAATCGACCTCAACCAATATGAAAATATAGGGCCATGATGCTACTGCATCGTGGCCCATCGTTTTTTAGGGTAGTTCATTTCACCCTAGTGCTCCAAGGAGAGGAAGCTCATTCGTTCGGGAAGCGGCGCAGGAAGAGTATCAACGGCGTCCCATAAGTTTTCAAGAAACCGTTCCTGTTCTTCCGCCGGTAACCAGTGCAGGTAGTGGCTGGCGAGGTACACCATGCGGATGCGATTGTATAAATCGAGTTCATTCGAACAGATCAATTCCAGGAGTAGGCCTTCAGTAGCGACTCGGTCCTCACTTTCGGCCAACGCCCGACCAACTCGTCGGACATTACCGAAATAGTGGTTCTCTGCAGCATTATCTATCGCCAAACAGGAGCCCAGAAGTAATTCCGGTACGTCAAGCCCCAGTATTTCTAATTCCCGCAAATAGGTTTGCCGTTCTCCCCAGGCATAAGAGCCATCAGTGGTTCGAGCGAAGCGGTCATTTAAGATATCCAAATGCGCCCGGAGGAATATTTCCCAGCTGGTGGACACGGCCGCCAGGCGAGCGATTTCTACAGCATGTTCACGTGGCGCGCTATCCTGACTGCACATGCCGACCACCCGACGCCGGCGCTTCGCCTCTAGTGCAATAGCTGGGTCGACATAGCGGGCAATGTAGAATTCAATTTCTTTACCTACTGAATGGCCCGCTTCTGCTTGAGCCGCAAAGGTGCCAATCAGGGCTTGAAAATCGGCGCGTATAGCAATCGTATCATCTAGCCATTGCAAACGGGCAGCCTCCCAGGCAGCTCTGGCTTCATAAAAGGCCTCAATGTCATCATGATAACCCGGATCGTCATAATCAACTTTCGGGTATCGGGGTTGGCCTAGATAAGCACTGGTCAAATCCAGAAAATCCTTCCAAATATTCCTATTCAAGGTGTCAGATGAGGAGTCCGCTTGCTGAGGATCGGTGATTGTGCTTTCGAT
>SPJK01008572.1_pt1 | contig 30614 bp, 29 predicted proteins | sample 3741771 | NCBI WGS metagenome assembly SPJK01 (sample SAMN10925997, study PRJNA522277) | cold seep metagenome | isolation source: Elba SIP-enriched marine methane seep metagenome, extraction at timepoint T2 | place: Italy: coast of Elba, Mediterranean Sea
AAAAAGCCTCGTTAACAGTCTTCGTTCCTATAAATTACAAATGTCCATATCCCGGTCTTCTTCACGCCCTTTGGAAATAAAACGGGGTAACTGCGCCATCATTGCTTCTATCAGTTGTCCGCATTGCTTCATTTTCGTCATTGTTGAACTTTGACTGATTTCCCGGCCAAAGCCCATTGCGCGTTGCATTGCCTCTTTTCGCTTGCCTGCTTTGCAAAGTTGTTTTATTTCCATTTGCATTTGTGCGGCCTGACCTTGCATGACCGCCATCTCTTCCTGACTGATATTCCGCATGCATTTTTGCATTTGTTCGGCTTGTCGCATGATTTCTGCCATATCGCCCTGCTTCATGTTCCGATAATCACCCGCGACTGTCGAAAAGGAACTAAGACAGATAATGATTGTAAATATTTTTTTCATTTCACTCTCTATTTAACTATTAATCAATTAATTTATGTGGGAATCAAATTCAGGCGTTTATTATTCCGTTGTTTTTTACAATAAACGCCTGAGATTTCATAACCATCATTCAGATAATATAAATCAATACCTTAGACTTAAGCAATCAGTATCGAACGAGTAGTTTCATCACAAAGTCTTCATATATTCAACAATAGCCCATTTCTGCTGATCGCTTAAATCGGTTCCATAGTCGTGTCCCAAATTTGAATTACCGGCTTGGATTTTTTGAGTGGCTTCATTGTACACCTTGAATTTATTCAGTCCTTGCCTCGTGTCAAAACCGACATTAACCGGATCGAATTCCCGACTACCGACCCAAAAAGTAGTGCTTCTTTGTTTAGGCTTTTTCATCAACTCCCATAAATTCGGAACCGATCCGTTATGCAAATAAGGCGCAGTCGCCCAGATGCCGTTCAGCGGCCTGGCTTTATAATATATTTTGCTGAGATCGGGTTGGCTGCCGAGTTTAATTTCATTTTGACCGGCTAATTCATTACGCTTACTGATATTCTCTTTAACCTTTTCAAGTACGCTGTTTTTATCTTCTTTAACCCCTTTACTGGCGCCGAGTGTAGAAATTAATCCCGACTCTAATGCTTTTAACGGTTCCTGAACAACCAATCCTGTCACCCCATTAACCGCTAATTCAATCGCAGGCGCCACAGCCGGAAATTTGTCGCCGAATAATACGCTTTCTTTAGTACCTTCAAGCAATAAGGTTTTTGCCATATGATAACCGGCGTTTACCGACATGGCGGGATCTGTACCCACGGCGCTCACTGGTGTCAACACGGCATTATATTGATCAGCCTCTTGCTTGCGTGGAATCACTTGATGACATTGCGCGCAATATTGATCATAAAGCACAGCGCCTTGCGCCGCTTTAGCGGTGTCGATAGCGGGTAAAGAGGTTTCTATCCAGGCGGGAGAGCGCAATTGTTTAACCCATAGTTCCAGAAATCCCAAGTTTTTCATTTGGACAGTAGAGCTATACTCCACTTGCTTGTCAAAAAAGGTGCGCTGAAACCAGGAGGCTGGTTGCATATCCAAAGAACCGAACACGCCGACCACCTCGCCTATATTACGCACTAACGGCCCGACAATCGGCGTATTCGGCGCAGAACCGTTCCATTGCACCACATCAGACTGATGCGTTCCCCATAAGAACGGATAGGAAACCGGCGCAGTCGGCGCATTCTTATTGGCTAAATCATGTAAGGCAAAAGTGGATGCGGCATTTTGAATATTGCCGAATGCATCCAACCGCGCATAGCTGGTAAAATCTGCCGGGTAATCACTCGGCAGATCGTTAACAGCTTGGCGGGTGTTCATTTGCAGGCTTTGTTCGGCAACTTCCTCTTTTAAAGCTTTTGCGGTTGATTCCGCATAATCATCGCCTAATACATTTTTTGCAAACCGGGTGAATTTAGTTTCATCCTGGTAGGTTTTTTCCAGCGCTTTATTGAGTTCACTGAAAAACAGTACGAAATTAGCTAAGGTCGGCGCGCCTTCCACTAACATCCGCTTTCCTTGGTAATCAATTTGATTGGTATGACAGGCAGAACAAGTCAAGCCCACCCAATCTTGATCCTCACCTTCATCTAGCGCAAAACCTATCGGCAGACCGCCTAAATTGAGTTTGGAACTTTTTGCAGGCAAATAACGTAATTGTTCCATATGCCCGCTATCCCTAAACAATTGTTGATTATCAGCCTGCTCCAGCCAGACAAACCATACATACGGTATGATTCTGGAGCCTTGAGAAGTGAACCAGAATTTCTCGCGCACCTCTTGGCTCCAACCTTGACTCAGTTCTTCGCGCTCCGGAATAACGCCAACATTATTGACCTGATTAATATGTATTTTCTGACTGCAGCCTGTAATCAGCAGGCTAGCCATCAAACTGAGCATCATCATTTTTATCATTGTCGTTCTTCGCATAACAACCTCTCTTTTAAGTTTATTATTGTTGTTTATGGCACTAAACCGCTAATGACCATAGCTTCCAATTTACGCTAAAAAAAATAAGTTGTCTATTAAGCTATCGTTCAAAAATGCATGCGTATGATTCTGTTGATTAGCATTCTGATTTTCCGTAATACAATCAGAAATAAAGTTTTCGATATCGTATACTAATCCTTTGTTTATCCGAACCGGATATCGTTAAACAATAGAACTTGATAGGAATAATAATGAAAAAAATACATCCAGCCCTTTTCTTTATTTTGCTCAATTTTCTCACCGGCTGTTCATCAGTATACTTAAACACCTTGGAGTCAATGGGCATCCCCAAACGTGAAGTGATGGTGCACCGAGTTGAAAAGGCTCGCGATACCCAAGAGGAAACCAAAGAACAGTTTAAATCCGCATTACATCAATTCATGACCGTCAGCGCTTTTGACGGCGGCGATATGGAAGAGATTTACAATAAGCTGAATGATGAATATGAAGCCAGCATCAAAAAATCGGAGCAAGTCAAAGATCGCATTGAGGATATAGAGAGCGTTTCCGAAGCGCTATTTGATGAATGGGAAGCGGAGCTGGAACAATACAGCAGTTCCAATCTGCGCCGCAGCAGTCAGCAAAAACTGGATCAAACCCGTAACCATTATCATCAATTGATCACCGCAATGAAACGGGCGGAAAGTAAAATCAAACCGGTGTTAGCCGTTTTTAATGATCAATTACTGTTTTTAAAACATAATTTAAATGCCCAGGCAATCAGCTCTTTAAAAGGGGAACTGCATTCCGTGGAATCGGATGTGGCGTCGCTGATAATTGCCATGGAGCAATCTATAGATGAGGCGAATGCATTTATTCGCACGATGGAAAGCAATTAAAATGATGGGCGCATTATGGAGACTGCGAAAGAATTCACTCAACGTTCAAATACAATGATATGTAAGTTGGGGTTCGTAGCTCACGCCAACATTGAATACTTTTACAGTCTCTGGGCTTAAGCTTCATTTGTTGCCGCCCCCATCAATTGCATTTTTTCATTCCGAGATAATTTCTTAATGACAATTTCCCGCTTGCTCGCTGAACTGCGACAATGCCCGCTTTCCTGATAAACTATTTTTAACGGCTGGCGCGCGCGAAAATATTTTGCGCCTTTAGCACAGGCATGTTGACTGAATCTTCTATCAGGATCAGTCGTAATGCCGGTATAAAAACTATCGTCGCTGCAATGGATGATATAAACAAACCAATCCATTGATCACTCAGCAATCACTCTTCATCATTGTCTTTTAAACGCCCTAATTCGGATACTTTCATATTGAACAAACCGGCGCAGATTAACGCCATAATGACGTAACTATATTGAGTAAAAAAGATTAAAACGCCGTTTTGGGTATGGGTGGCTGAGTCTTTAAGGATTGGCGTGACGAACCAAGTCCATACCAGGCACACCATAAAATACACCACCAAACCGGCAACCGCCCAGGAAATCGGCTGTCGCCCTACCCGTTGAGCAGTCATATAAAACCAAATGACAACAAAAAAAGCGACTAATGTACCTACCATTTTTCTCTCCTATTTCTGTTTGAAGACAATCATTATATTTCGCGCGCTCAATGCGCTTCATATTTCCAACGGATGTCCGCAATAGCGACAATAATGCGCATCAAAATCATGCCCGGTGGCGCCGCAATCCGGACAAGCCTGGTTATTCAAACTGTCTGTTTTATGAATTTTCAACAACTCGCTACTATAAATACCGGTCGGAACGGCAATAATACCATAACCGGTAATCATCATTAATGACGCAATCGCCTGACCAATAGGGGTTTGCGGCGCGATATCGCCGTACCCTACCGTCGTTAGGGTTACGACAGCCCAATACACCGATTGGGGAATACTGGAAAAACCGGCTTGTCCGCCTTCGACGACATACATCAAAGAACCAAACACCACGACTAAGGTCGCCACTGCATATACAAACACCATTATCTTGTAGCGGCTATTGGCTAAAGCCACCAACAATACTTGAGCGCTGCCCATATATTCGGCCAACTTTAGAATTCTGAACACGCGCAACAATCGAAATATGCGGATAATCAACACATATTTAAGACCGGGAAAGAAAAATACCAAATAAGTAGGCACTATTGAAACGAAGTCAATAACGCCGAAAAAGCTGAAGCAATACAGACTGGGTTTTCGAACGCAAATCAAGCGTAAAAAATATTCTATTGAAAAAAGAATAGTAAAAAACCATTCCGCATAAAAAAAATAAACGCCAAAACGTTGCCCTAAGCTATCGACAGTATCCAGCATGACCACCAGAACGCTGATGATAATACAGATAATCAAGACAATATCGAAACAACGACCGGATTTTGTTTCTGCGCCGAATATGATGCTATTCAGCTTTTCCCGCCAAGGCGCCATCTCGTGTTCACGTTCCGCTCTGTATGGGTTATACATCTTGGTAATCTCGGGATCAGCCCATTTGCTTCACATAATCCGCCAACCGCGTTCCCAAAGCTTGCACTGCTTGCTTTTGTTCAACATCCGCCAAGTCATCATCGTTAAAGGCTTTTCCGGCAAAGGGCAAGGCTAATTGTTCCGGCAGTACGATCATCCCCAGATTAGACAATAAAAGTCTTAAAAAGACCAAGCCGCGCATACCGCCAAGCTTTCCCACTGATGTCGCCATAATGATCACCGGCTTTCCTTTGAAAACCACCAAAGGCTTTTCTTCAACCGATTCTTTTCGAGACGACCAATCCAGCATATTTTTTAACAAGGGCGTAAAGGCGCTGTTGTATTCAGGGGAAGCAATCAAAAAAGCGTCATGTTCATCCATCATGCGCTTAAACGCGATCGCCGCTTCCGGCATACCCTGCTCATCTTCCAGATCCTGATTGTAAATGGGCGCAGGATAGTCAATTAAATCGATAACAGTCACCTCAGCGCCTGCTTGTTCAGCCGCTTGCGCGGCTATTTTCACCATTTTCTTATTAAAAGAGTTTTTGCGACTGCTGCCCGCAAACGCTAAAATTTTTTTTCCGCTATTGCTCATTGTTTACACTCTCAAGATAAAAACATCGCATCGCCGTAACTAAAAAAACGGTAACGTTCTGTAATGGCGTGTTGATACGCCTTTTTAATATTGTCATAACCGGCAAATGCAGATACTAACATTAATAGGGTCGATTCAGGCAAGTGAAAATTGGTTAACATCGCATCAACCACATTAAACTGATAGCCCGGCGTGATAAATAAATCGGTATCGCCGAAACCGGCTTGCAATTCCCCTGTTTTTGCCGCCGACTCCAACGACCTGACTGAAGTGGTGCCAATGGCAATCACTCGCCCGCCTTGCGCCTTGGTTTGCTTAATCTGTTCCACTGTTTGTTGCGATACATTGAAATATTCCTGATGCATGACATGGTCGACCAAATACTCCGCACGCACCGGTTGAAAAGTGCCGCTGCCGACATGCAAGGTCACAAAAGCAGTATTCACGCCTCGTTTTTTCAAGGCTTCCATTATCGCTTCATCAAAATGTAATCCGGCGGTAGGCGCAGCCACGGCGCCGGCCTGCTCGGCATACACCGTCTGATATCGATCCAAATCCTCGGCATCGTCAGCGCGTTGAATATAAGGCGGCAACGGCATATGCCCGCTTTGTTCGAGTACTTCAGCCGCCCCATGCTGGTGGTCAAACTCAATAAAAAACAAGTCGTTGTCGCGGCCCCGCACCGTACAATGATAGCCGCCTTGCAATGCAATCAAGGTATCCGCTTTAGGCGCTTTACTGGCTTTAATATGCGCCAAGGCATTGTGTTCATCAATAACCCTTTCGATTAATATTTCAACTTTACCGCCGGTCGATTTTTGGCCGTACAAACGCGCCGGTATCACCTTGGTGTTGTTAAACACCAATAAGTCTTGCGCTTCAATAAAATCCAACAAATCGGTAAACTGTTGGTCGCGTAAGCGCCCGCTGTTGATATCCAAACACAACAACCGGCTTTTACTGCGTTCCGGCAACGGTTTTTGAGCAATCAACTCATCCGGCAAATCATAATAAAAATCACTCTTCTTCAAAAAAATGCCTCATTCATGTTCATCCAAACGCCATAAACGTAGATAATCTTGATAATCATATTGCTTAAGCAAACGAAGTTGCTCATTTTGACGGCTATATACATTCGGTAAATTATAACCGTTGAATCGATTGGCTTTAACCAGACTGTAGGCGGCGACATCGGAAAATACAACGCGTTCGCCGATTTCCGGAACTTCGGCTAATTGGAATTCACCGAATATATCCCCCGCCAAACAGGTTGAACCGGCAAAAATAACGCTGTAACCGCCTGTTTCGCGCCCCCAAAGCGTCGCCGGGGTTTGATATTCAAACACTTCCGGATGATGATTAACCGAACTATCCAACACGGCGACAATTTTACCGTCGCTGACGAAACGGTCAATCACTGTGGCCGCCAAATAGCCCGCTCCTTGAACAAAGGATTTACCGGGCTCGATATATACTTGGAATCCCAATTCCTGCTGCAAGCGATTAAGCAGTGCGAAAAACGGTTGCAATTGATCTATTTGAGCATACATATAGCCGCCGCCCAAATTCAACCATTTGATTTGCTGATAATGTTTTTCCAAAAAAGGCCATAATCTATCCAGCGTGCGCTGCAAACAATTAAAATCAAGACCGCCGAAACTATTGTGAAAATGCAATCCTTGCACATATGACGGTAAATTAAATTGCTCCAGCACATTGATATCAATGCCTAATTTAGAATGTCCTCGACAGGGATCATATCGCCGATCATTTAAACAGGATATTTTGGGATTGATTCGAAGACCGATGGAACAATTTTCAGTCAATTCATGAAAATGCTCCATTTGGGTGAGTGAATTGAAACTGAGATGACTGACCTGACGGCCAATTTGAGGCATTTCTTCCGCTCTAAGCCCCGGCGAAGTTAAATGTAACTCGGTTTCCTCACTTTCTAATAATTCATTCGCCAATTGCGCTTCAAACAAGGAGCTCACAGAAAAACCATCGACCCGGTTTTTCATCAACTCAATCAAATATTGTAGCGGTAAAGCTTTGATCGAATACAAAACCTTACAACCGCTTTCCGATCTTATTTTGGCGAATCGCTCCAGATTTGCCTGCAATGCTGCTTCGTCCAAAATAAACGCCGGGGTCTTCAATGAAGCATCATTTAATATTGCCGTTTCCATTAACGTCCTTTTCCACTATAAATTTCAGTTTCAGTAATGACCTTATCCATAAAAATATCATGTTCATCCATTGTTATCGATTCCAATAACTGGCTTTCAAAAGCAATTCCGACCAGCAATGCGTCTTTTCGCACTTTCGCCAATAGTCGATCATAATACCCGGCGCCGTTTCCTAAACGCCCGCCTTGCCGATCAAAACCGACGCCCGGCACAACGATTAAATCCAATTGTTCAACCTGGATTTGTTTACCGGTTTCTTGCCAACGCTGTTTAGGCGGCTCCAAAATATCCCATTTTCCAGGCCTCAGCTCATTCATATCCTGCAACAACCATAACCCTAATTTAGGCTTTGAAAACTCATCTTGCGTACAATATGGCGCCACAATTTTTTTATCTGACTGCAAGATGGACGTTAAATTCTGTCGAGTTCTCACCTCAGAACGGCAATCAACATACCACATCACGACAGATGCCGTTTGATACTCCGGCAAATTGATGAGTTTCTCGCAAATTTGCTGACTCAAGATTGATTTGTTCGGCTGCAATCTTCTGGCATCGTAGGCTAAACGACGCTGTGCGGATTTTTCGAGCATAGCTAAAGTAATTTCTAAAATGCATATTATATACAAGCTTCTCTACCGTAGATGGGCATTTTATTTTATACTTATCGGTTGAACTAATATAAGAGGTAAACATGGAAAAACCATTCATTCTACACATGCTGACTACAGCAAAAAACTTAAGTCCATTTGATGTCAACATGGCGATGGATGCGGGCTGGGTTTCAGCGATCCCCTATATTAATGTCGAGCCGAGCGAAGTACGCGGTCTGGTTCAAGACGCTATCTTTTCCCGCGGCCCTAAAGGCTTGAAAAGAACGGGGATTTTTATCGGCGGGCGAGAAACTCAACAAGCCATAGATATGTTAAATATGGCTAAAAATTCCATGGTGCCGCCTTTCGAAGTACCGGTTTTTGCAGACCCCAGCGGCGCATTCACAACCGCAGCAGGCATGGTGGCGGCCATTGAAAAAGAACTGGCCGATAAATTTTCGACTACACTGGAAGGTAAAACAGTACTCGCCTTAGGCGGTACCGGCCCGGTAGGCCAAGCCGCCGCCGTCATTGCCGCCCAAGCAGGCGCCAATGTGCGCATTATCGGCCGACAAATTGAAAAAGCGGAAAGAGTCGCCGAATTATGCAGCGAAGAATTCGGCGACGGTAAAATCAGCATTGCGGCGGGCGCTGATGCTGACAAAGGCGAATACATTAAAACCACCGATATTGTGTTAGCGACCGGCGCTGCGGGCATTGAGTTATTAAATGCTGATTTAGTCGCCGCTGCGACAAAATTAAAGGTAGCGGCCGATGTTAATGCTGTGCCGCCTGCCGGAATCGCCGGCGTTGATGCTTTTGACAACGGGAAAGCCATCGAAGGGTCAAACAGCGGTGCGGTCGGCATAGGCGCTTTGACAATCGGCAATATCAAATATCAAACCCAAAGCCGTTTATTGAAAAAAATGCTCGAATCCGATACTGCTTTATATTTACATTTCGAACATGCTTTCCAAGTCGCCCGCGAATATATTAAAGAATCAAATTAAATAAATCCCAAAAGCTCATCAGGAGAAAACCGAATGGCGAAGCGCAGTATTCTTCATATGCTGGACCCAATGCCGAATAATAGCCCGTTTGACGTGAACATGGCGCTAGATGCCGGTTTTGACGTTTTAATGCCTTATTCCAATGTAAAACTAGACAGTGTTCACGCCCTGACTCAAGACGCCATTTTTTCTCGTGGTCCTGCAGGCGTTCGAAAAACAGGTATTTTTATCGGCGGACGCGACATGGGACTGGCGACCGATATGCTTCAAGCTTGCCAACGCGCCATGGTCCCTCCCTTTGAAGTTTCGGTATTGGCCGACCCCAGCGGCGCGTTTACGACCGCCGCCGCCTTAGTCGCTTGTGTGGAAAATGAATTAACTGAAAAACACCAATTAAAGCTGGAAGGCAGCAAAGCGCTGGTTTTCGGCGGCACCGGCCCGGTCGGTATCGCCACCGGCGTGATAGCTTCTTTAAATGGCGCAGAAACTGTTTTGATTGATCATCTTTCGAAAGACAGTGCTGAAGACGCGGCCAAACATTATAACCGCCGCTTTAAATCAACATTAACGGCTGCAAAAGCCGGAAGTGAAGAAGAAAAGGCGGAAATCATCGCTGATGCGGATATCATTTTTTGTACTGCTAAAGCAGGCATCCAAGTATTGAGCGCAGATACTTTAAGTTCAGCAAAACAGCTGAAAGTCGCGGGAGACGTCAACGCCGTGCCCCCGGCCGGGATTGAAGGAATCGGTTTAACTGACTTCGGAGCTGAGCTGAGCAGCGCTCCAGGCGCATTCGGCGTGGGCGCTTTGGCGGTGGGAAATGTAAAATACAAACTGCAAAACACCTTATTAAAATCAATGCTGGAAACCGATAAACCTCTTTATCTAGATTTCCGCGATGCTTTCATAAAGGCTAGAACTTTAGTATAAACTCATAGATATAAAGCAATCTACCGACCGCAACGCCTTGTTGCGGTCAGCCGATCTTATTCCTTTAAGACATCATCACGCAATCAAAGTGATTAAATCTCATCGCTAACCGGGTTAGCTCAACATCATTTCGTACTTTCAATTTATCGTATAAACGATATCGATAGGTATTCACTGTTTTATCGCTGATAACCAGTAGATCAGACATTTCTTGGATACTTTTCCCTTGTAAAATCAGATTCACAACTTCTGTTTCACGTTGAGATAAACGCGCAAAAGGAGAATGATTGTCGCCTTCCTCATCCGGGAATGTTAAATGCTCTTCAACTTGCGTACACAAATAACGCTTACCATCCATAACTGTTCTAATGGCGCCGACCATTTCCGCCGCCGGCGAGGATTTGGATATATATCCTTTGGCGCCCAGTTTTAGCACTTGTTGAGGCACAGAGCCGCTAATATGTATGGAAACCGCAATAATTCTGCATTTTGGAAATTTTTTCAATAACCGTCTACAAGCTTCAACTCCGCCAATCCCAGGCATCTGTAAATCCATTAACACTATATCCGGCAAATGCTCTTCATACAGCCCCAGCACTTCCTCGCCGCAATTTGTAGTAGCAACGACAGCCACATCATCAACGGCATTCAAAAGCACTTCAACGGCCGACCTAACCAGCTCATGATCATCAACTAGCAACACTTTAATCATAGTTATCACTTTAATTATTAATATTAACTGAATTAAAACTGCATTCCGTCATAACAAGTGTCGCAAAAAAATTTCAAGGCTTCAAACTCGAATTCATCATCTTCATTCTTCATCATTTTACACACAGATTGTAATGACACTTCCGGCTAGGTTAGTATTTCCACTGTGCTGATTGTTCAAATACTTTCAATTTGATAGCCGGATTGATGCCAAACTAAGATCTGAATATTTGTATTTTTCCATTCCGCCAATACAAATCGCTCCGCTTTTTTGCCCTCAATGAATAATTCATGACATCCGGGTCTATGCGTATGCCCATGAATGAGTCTTAAACAATCAAATTGTTTCATTACATCGACAACGGTCTGTTGATTCACATCCATAATTTCCGAAGATTTTTTCCGTTTATGAAAAAAACTCCTAAAGCGATACCAACGCGCGGCTAAAAGCCTTAGCCACAAAGGCTTGGCTAAAACATTATCAATCCATTCCCGGCTGCGCGATTTTTCACGAAATTGCTGATAAGGAATATCGTCGGTGCATAATAAATCACCATGCGTTAACAAAGTCCGCACCCCGAATAATTCAATCACTTCATAATCCCCGAGCAATTTCACCCCGGTTTCTTGTGCAAATCGCTGACCTAATAGAAAATCACGATTGCCCAATTGGAGAAAAACCTCGATATCCGCAGCAACTAGATTTTTAAAAGCGTTTTTTATCTTATTGATTGGCGGCGTAAAATCATCATCGCCTATCCAGGCGTCAAATAAATCACCGAGAATATAAACCTTTTTGGCCCGCGGCGCTCGATCAGCCAGAAAAGCTAAAAACTGTCGGGTAATTTCTTTCTTTTCCAAGGAAATGTGTAAATCGGAAATAAAGAGTATTTCATTTTTCATAAACAAAAAATCATCCGGATAAAAAAAGGGGCCGGACCAGCCCCTCTCTCAATGATAAAAACCATCTCTGTTATTCGGCAACGATTTCTGCTTTTTCAATAATAATATCATTGACCGGCACATCCTGGTGTCCGCCGCGCGTAGTCGTCGGCGCTTCCGCCATTTTATCGACAACCTCCATGCCTTCAACAACCGATCCGAATACCGCATATCCCCAACCATTCGGTGTCGGGCTGGAATAATTCAAAAAATCATTATTTTTATAATTAATAAAAAACTGAGCTGTGGCTGAATCCGGATCCGATGTGCGCGCCATTGCTAATGTGCCGCGATCATTTTTTAAGCCGTTATCTGCTTCATTTTTGATAGGCGAACCCGTTTTTTTCTGAGCGAAATCGGTATCAAACCCACCGCCTTGAGCCATAAAACCAGGAATAATACGATGAAATATCGTGCCATCGTAAAATCCTTCTTTTACATAAGTGATAAAATTTTCAGCAGTCGCTGGCGCTTTTTCGGTATCCAGTTGAATCACAATATCGCCCAGATTAGTCGATAATTTAACTTTTGATTGCTTTTCAGACATCTTTTTTTCCGTTGCAAATGAAAGAGTTGAGAATAAAACCAGCACCAGAAAAATAAAGTTTTTAATCATGAGTTTTCCTTAAATTACGATGCAAACAGTGAATTTTATTTGTTTTTCTCTTGAAAGAGAAGTGTTAATATTAGAAGTTTTGTAATCGCTCCATTATTAAAATATATTCGTTTACCGAACATGCTGAAAATATACAACACCATAAGCCGTAACAAAGAAACATTCATTCCGAGAGTTGAAGGACAAGCCAGTATCTATGTTTGCGGCATGACGGTTTATGATTATTGCCATATCGGCCATGCCAGGGTTATGGTGGTTTTCGACAGCGTCGCCCGTTATTTCAGGTATTCAGGTTATCAACTGACTTATGTTCGCAATGTAACCGATATCGACGATAAAATCATCAACCGCGCCAATGAAAACAATGAGGATTTCCTGGCCTTAACCGAGCGATACATAGACGCCATGCACGAAGATGAGCGCGCTTTATCCGTTTTACCGCCGGATATCGAGCCAAAAGCGACTCAATCCATGCCGGAAATCATTACTATGATTCAAGCGCTGATCGATAACGGCTACGCCTATGTCGGCAACAACGGCGATGTATTCTACGCGGTGAAAAAATTCAAAAACTACGGTCAGTTATCCGGCAAAAATATCGCCGAATTACAAGCGGGAGAACGTATCGATATAGACGCCGCCAAAAAAGACCCATTGGATTTCGTACTGTGGAAAATGGCCAAACCCGGCGAACCGCAATGGGAGTCCCCCTGGGGCAACGGCCGACCGGGTTGGCATATAGAATGTTCAGCGATGTCTACCTGCTGCCTGGGCAATCATTTCGATATTCACGGCGGCGGCATGGATTTGCAATTCCCCCATCATGAAAATGAAATCGCCCAATCGGAAGGCGCAACCGGTGAAAAATTCGTTAATCTCTGGATGCATAACGGTTTTGTACGCGTTAATGAAGAAAAAATGTCCAAATCATTAGGCAATTTTTTCACGGTAAGAGAAGTTCTAAAAGTCTTTCGACCGGAAGTCATTCGATTCTTCATCTTAAGCAGTCATTATCGCAGCCCGTTAAATTACTCGGACGAACACCTGGATGAGGCGCAATCGGCGCTGACCCGCTTATATACAGCATTGCGAGGCGTCGAAGTTTCACCGGAGACAAGTCTGGATGAAAATTATATAGCCCGCTTTAAACAAGCCATGGATGACGATTTCAACACGCCGTTAGCCATTGCCGTATTTTTTGATTTAGCTCGCGATATTAATAAAGCGCCAGCGGGAAGCGACGAAAAAAATACATTGGCGAACACGCTGATTCATTTGGCGGAAGTATTAGGGCTGTTGCAAGATGACCCAGAAACCTTTCTGCAAAGTGGAGCCGCCGCCGAAGAAAGCGGCATCAGCGCCGAGCAAATCGAGCAACTCATTGAACAACGCCAGCAGGCCAAACAAAACAAAGACTGGGGACTGGCTGATCAGATTCGCGACCAATTAAAAGCGCAAAATATTATTTTAGAAGACGCTCCGGGCGGAAAAACGACTTGGCGTCGAGAATGATATAAACAGGGTCATTTCCGATTCTGCACCTATTCCTTAAAGCAATATAGATCTTGGCGGAATTAAATCCGCCAAGTTTTTGTGGCGCCCCTGCTCCAATACAAAATATATTCCGACAAACTCCTAATTTGTTTGGAATATAGCGACATCTCCACACTACTGAATTCAACCATTATTTCATCCTAAAAAACGACACGTTTATGAGCGAAATCAAAGATAAAAGCATTGAACAATTTTTAAACGAGCTGGCCAGTAAAGCGGCTACGCCGGGCGGCGGTAGCGCTGCAGCGGTGATGGGCGCACAATCGGCCGCCTTAACCAGCATGGTTTGCAATTTAACCATCGGCAAACCCAAATATGCGGAAGTCGAAAACGACATGCAGGCATTACTCGCCAAATCCGAGACTTTACGGATAAAACTGACCGAAATGATTAAAGCGGACGTAGACGTTTTCGACCGGTTAATGGCCTGCTACGGCATGGCAAAAGAAACCGATCAGGAAAAAGCCCTGCGCAGCGCCAAAATTCAAGAAACTTTAAAAGATGCCACTCAAGTTCCACTGGATTGCGCTAAAGCCTGTGCTGAAGCAATTGCATTAAGCCGCATCGCTGCTGAAAAAGGTAATTTAGGGGTTATCAGCGACGCAGGAGTCGCGGTAATGGCGGGTTACGCCGCGCTGAAAAGCGCCGCGCTGAACGTCTATATCAATACAGGAAGCCTGAAAGACCAAGCCTTTACCGAAGAAAAACTAGCGGAACTGGAAGCAGTTTTAAAAAATGCGGACGTGGATTCTGAGGAAATCTATCAAATCGTAAAGAAAAAACTGTAAGAACAACAAGTTATGCTAATAAAAAATGAATGGATATATTGTTTCAAATAAAGTTTTAAAAAATCCTTGACGTATCCATTCTACCTCAGTATCATAGCCGTTCTTCGCACGGTGGCCTTGGCAACACGGCCTACATCATACAGCACGAAGGTATAATCGGGGTATAGCGCAGTTTGGTAGCGCGCCTGCTTTGGGAGCAGGATGTCGGGGGTTCAAATCCCTCTACCCCGACCAAGATTTGCGCTTGTAGCTCAGCTGGATAGAGCAACGGCCTTCTAAGCCGTGGGTCGCAGGTTCGAATCCTGCCAAGCGTGCCACTCTTGTTAGATTTCCAAATTATGGTGAGCGTAGCTCAGTTGGTAGAGCCCCGGATTGTGATTCCGGTTGTCGTGGGTTCGAGCCCCATCGTTCACCCCAATTTATCAATCACTTAGTCACTTTTTGCATTATTCAGACATTCGGAATAATGAATGACCACTTGATAAATAAACATACTTTCTAATGTTCTAATTAGATCGCACCCCATTAACAAGACAATTCCCACCAAGAGTTAAGCTCATATTTCTGAACATGGCTATTAATTTCTATAAATCAGCAACCATCCTTGCACCGAACCGATAACGATGCGTTGTATTGAAACAACCAGGTGATCTCGCCAAACACCGTCCATATGCTGACTGAGTATTGAATTTTGTTGCGCTGCAGTTTCAGCAGCATCCGGAATAAAATGTTCTTGATTCATAATCCGCCTCCTTTTAATAAATTTTAGTTCTGTGCTGCACATCCTTTTACGCGGATAAAGTATCCTATTAACTATTAAAATTAGCTTGCACTGTACTTTTATCCAACCCTATGACAATCATTTCAACGCATTCATAAAATTGATATAAATTGGCGTACTTGATAGGGCCTTGCTGATTCTTTGCTTTTCCTTTTCCGCTGCTTGTCCTGTTCCTTGTAAACCAGTTTTTATCAAGGGTTCATCAATGCTTGCGCCGTTCAGCCGGTAACTATCCGGCTGAGCCAAAGCGCTGTTTATTGTTGTTTCTACAGCCGCTACAGCACCCCAGTACTTTAATAAACCATCAATATTTTTTTCATATGTATCAATCTTTGTTGTATCTTTAATTAATTCAAGATGGGAAAAAGATGATGCAGTAACAGATTTATAAAAAGTAAAAGGATATTGTGCCGGCATAGTATGCTCAGCGAGATGATTCAATTGACTCAAATGTTGCTGAGCAGCCGCATCTTCAGGTTGTTCTTTTAATAAATCAACAATATTACTGATTACCGAAAGTTGAACGCCAGCTTTGTTAATATTATTTGGACTTGCGATAGCTTCAGCTGCCTCTACGCCCTTCTTATTTAGCGCCGAGCTATCAAACTGACTAGCAGCTTCACCGGTTACAAACGCATGCTGAATGGTTACTGGGCCAAAATCCCATAATGCACCTTCTTCTTTTTTGAATCGAAAACTGCTCAATGCCGATAAAGCTTCACCACAGTCATTTACATTTTGCCCAGAAGCATTTTCAATGCTGTTATTACACTCGCTTGTAGAGTGGGCGTTAGCTGAACTGCTCGTCTTTTCATTTTTCTTGGGGCTGACCAAAACAATTCTTTGTTTCAAACCCAAATTGCCCTGAACAGGTTGAGAAGAATCCGGCCTGACTTCTAAAGTTAAAGAGATCTTATCGGTTTCATAAAAATATAAAGCATCGGCGCAGCCCGACAAAGAACCGGCTATTGCCAGCGCCAACGCGCTCATCATTATTATTCGCATTTGACGCCTCCCCCGAAAATACTGGATTTAATGGTTTTTAAACCATCCGGATGATTAGCTATATTTTTTGCAGATTCTCCTGTAGAAACAAAATGATTAAAATTAATTTCATTTAAGCCATCCACATATACGCAGCCGAATGAAGTTAAAGTCATCGCATCCTGATTCTTCGCTTTCCTCGGCACCAAAGCAAAGGTATCGCGATCATAACCAAAAATTAATTTACCGGTATTTTCCGGGCTATACACCACATCCAAACCTAATACCGTATTATGACCATAAATTAAATGACTTGAAGAGCATGCCGTTAACAAACAGCATGAAATGATGAAAAACATTGTTTTTTCCATAACAAACCTCCTTAAGATTTATGCATCAATCCGGAATGGATTGATAATAGGCCTGATATTCCTGATCAGAGCCTCGTTTTATTATGATTATTTGATTGTTATTAATTTGTCGCAGCCGATAGCGATTAATACGTCCCAGCGATAAACCGGAATGCTGAGCGTTAATATTCAAGGTTAAACCCTTATTTGCCACATACCAGGCAAATGCTTCCGAATCGCCGCCAACCGCTTCCTGTATATCGTCTGTTTCAGTAAATGTCGTGGACTGCATGATTTGCTGAATGGATAAAGCGTGTTGATGTTCGGCTTTTTTGGGGTAAAAATAATGACGTTCTGTAGCACCCAGAGTAATACCGGCATCAACATCTTGCGTGCTGATGAATATGCCGGTGGTTTCTAATTCAACTCTACGCACGGTGGCGGCCTCGAAATGGCGCACCTCCACCCAGCCGAATTGATTCACCGCACAACCGGACAGAACGGCTAAAGTCATTAGCAATAATAAGGAAATTAGACTTTCACCCACCCTTGATAGAGTGAATTTTGTTGATTGAAGTATTTTCTTCATAGTCCGCCCGAAAAAGATTTATGGCATGACGGTCTCCAACATAAATCAGCTTAATCCTTAAGCCCCCACAACCCATTACGACTGGCGACAATTTCAGGCTACTCCTATTAAATTCTAGAGTCAACTTGTTATCTCCCTTACTCACTTTAATTCATTTGCTCTGGCAATGGATGATATAAGAAGAAAAACTGCTATACTATTTTAGTACTTTATTATATACTTATTCATACAGTACTTAATTACTGACCTCAAAGCCTCTGCCTGTAATCTGTCCCCCGGATTGCAGGCTCTTTTTGCCCTCCCCGATGCTTGAATTACATAAGCAAACAATCCTGTTGAAATTCAACAAAAAACCCCTTAATCTTATTCAATTTCAAACAGGAATATTTAATGTCTATTTCAACCGATACCGTTGAAAAAATTATTCGCCAAGCCGGCGCTATTGCGATGGCTCAATTTCGCAACGTCAACGGGTTGGCGGTCAACAAAAAAAGCGCCCGCGATTTGGTGACGGAAACCGATGTGGCTGTTGAAGCTTTTTTGCATCAACACCTCACTGAACACTATCCGCAATTTGGTTTCTGGGGAGAAGAAAGCGGTCAAAGCGCCGATCAAACCAATCGCTGGATTGTTGATCCAATCGACGGCACACATTCTTTTGCCAAAGGACAATATTTTTGGTCTATTAGCGTTGCTCTGGAAATTGGGGGTGAATTGGAGTTCGGCGCTGTCTACGCGCCCGCCTTGGACGATTATTACTTTGCTGTACGCGGCGAAGGAGCCTCTCGTAACGGTCATAAAATTTCTGTTTCCGATGAAACCAGTCTGGCGGAATCAATGATTGCTACGGGTTTTGCCTGTTTGCGTTCTTATTTAACCGAAAATAATCTGGCGCGTTTCGCACGCATTGCCGAAATCACAACCGGTCAACGTCGCTATGGTTCTGCAGCGATGGATTTGTGTCTAGTCGCCGACGGTCAGGTCGATGCTTTCTGGGAACAGGAGTTGAATATGTACGATGTTGCGGCCGGCGCTTTAATCGCCAAAGAAGCTGGCGGGACGATCACCGATTTTAAAGGGAATAATGGAGTTTTTCCCAAACAAATACTCGCGACTAACGGCGGAATTTACGATGAGCTGTTGGCGTTGATGTAAGGATTGGCAATAAAAAAGGGTGTTTCCTTGCGGAAAACACCCTTTTTTCAGCGAATTGCGAAAATTAAGCTTGCGCCATCTCAGCACGCATTTCATCGATAACCGCTTTATAATCCGGTTTGCCGAAAATCGCTGAACCGGCGACGAACATATCGGCGCCCGCTTGTTTGATTTCACGGATGTTTTGCGGATTCACGCCGCCGTCGATTTCCAAACGAATATCAAAACCGCTGTCATCAATGCGTTTTCTGGCTTCGCGCAATTTATCCAGAGTCCCTGGAATAAATTTCTGACCGCCAAAACCCGGATTGACAGACATTAACAAAATAATATCCACTTTGTCCATCACATAATCCAGATGGCTTAAAGGCGTAGCCGGGTTAAATACTAATCCGGACTTACAACCCGCATCGCGAATCATTTGCAGGCTTCTGTCAATATGCGTTGAGGCTTCGGGATGAAACGTAATCATACTGGCGCCCGCTTTTACAAAATCAGGAATAATGCGGTCAACCGGTTCAATCATCAGATGCACATCAATCGGAGCGGTAACGCCGTGTTTTCTTAATGCTTCACACACTAATGGTCCGATAGTCAGGTTCGGGACGAAATGATTGTCCATGACATCAAAATGCACAACATCCGCACCAGCCGCTAACACGTTATCGACTTCTTCGCCTAGACGCGCAAAGTCTGCAGATAGAATTGAAGGAGCAATCCAGTTTTCAGTCATCTTTAGATCCTCATTGTTTATTCTTGAATAAAACCGGTTATTATACCCTGCAATGTCTAATTTACCGAATGCTTGACGCTTTAAGAATTTAAAAAACTTCACTTTCTTTTCATTGGCCTATTATTTTTTACGCCAAAATAGATCAATATAATATATTAATTCAGACACTTATAACTGGAGAACATATGCTGAAAAAAGCGCTAATCACCGGAAACAGCTCAGGCTTGGGAGAGGGTTTGACCCAGGCCTTACTTGCAAACAACTTTCACGTATACGGCTGTAGCCGTCGCGGTTGTTCCATTGCAGGCGAAGTAAGCGATATACAATGTGATTTAACGAATTATCAACAACTGCCGGATAAACTTTCCCAATTACTCGATAACGTCGCCGAACTGGAACTGGTCATTCTTAACGCCGGTATTTTAGGCGAAATGAAGGATATGAGCGAAACCTCTTTATCTGAATTACAAACCTTAATGGATGTAAATGTTTGGTCTAACAAAATGATTCTGGACTGCTTGCTTGAATCCGGCATTGAAATTAAGCAAATTGTGCTGATGTCTTCCGGCGCAGCGATTATGGGCAACCGTGGCTGGGCGGGTTATGCGCTTTCTAAAGCGACATTAAACATGTTAACTCGACTGTATGCGCACGAATTTCCCAATACCCACTTAAGCGCCATTGCGCCGGGACTGATTGAGTCGAAAATGATGGATTATTTATGCGAAGAAGCCGACAGTGACAGATTCACAGCCGTGCAACGCATCAAACAAGCTCGTCTTGAAGGCAAAATACTCACGCCAGTACAAGCTGCGGAACGCATTATCGAGGTTTTGCCGGCATTACAGAAAATGGAAAGCGGTAGTTTTATTGATATCCGGCAAATTCTGGCGCCGGATGAATATGAAAATTTGTTACAGGCCAGAAATAAACCTGTTATAAAGTGAATCGCACATTCTTGAGTTAAATCAATAAGGGTGGGAATGAAATCACTTGATCAGGTCAAAATTTTTCTTACATCATGATATGATGCCTGTCGCAACTGTCATATTAATTATAAGAAAAGTCTAATATTCAGATTTATAAAATTCTAAATTTTAAAACAATAATAACTTAATCATACATTGCAAAATGTATCAGGAGACAATAGTGGATATTCAATTTTTTAAACTGATCGCCCCCTATGTGGGGATTGCCGGTCTCATTATCGCATTCCTCATTTATCGGATGATCCTCTCCCATGATGAAGGCACCGAAAAAATGCGTTCTATTGCGCATTTAATTCATGATGGCGCCATGGTATTTCTAAAATCTGAGTATCGAATACTGTCGGTTTTTGTATTAGTTGTCGCGGTGCTGATCCTGATCGCTATCGGTTATACCACCGCCCTGGCCTTTTTAGGCGGCGCCGCCTGCTCAATGTCTGCAGGTTTTTTTGGCATGAAGGCGGCTACCCGCAGTAATGTCAGAACCTCCGCTGCGGCTAATCAAGAAGGTATGGCCGCCGCCTTACTCATTGCTTTCGGCGGCGGTTCTGTCATGGGCTTATCCGTTGCCGGTCTGGGTTTAGCGGGCGTCGCTATTGCCTTTACCCTGATTGATCCGAGCGATGTCGAAAACTATAAAGCGCTTAGCGGCTTTGCAATGGGCGCCTCATCCATTGCCTTATTCGCCAGAATCGGCGGCGGCATTTATACCAAAGCGGCGGATGTGGGTGCTGATCTTGTCGGTAAAGTTGAAGCCGGTATTCCTGAAGACGACCCGCGTAATCCAGCGACGATTGCCGATAATGTCGGTGACAATGTGGGCGACACTGCAGGAATGGGCGCTGATATTTTTGAATCTTATGTGGGTTCTGTTATCGCTTCTATCGCCATTGCCGCCACCGCGACCAACTATGTTGACGCTTCAACTATGCAGATGAACGCCCTGATTTTACCCATTGCTTTGATCGTCATCGGTTTATTAGCGTCCATCGTCGGCGTGGTTTCTATGCATTATTTAAAAGACAGAAACCCAGCACATGCTTTGGAAATGGTCACTTGGGTTGCAGCAGGCATCTTCCTATTTTTCTCAATGATATTAATCGCTTTTCTGAATATTGAATTTGTATTAAGCGATGGCGACACGACCTCCTCTTTCGGACCTTTTTTCGCCGTATTGGGCGGTACAGTCGTCGGCATTTTCATTGGTCGGGTCACGGACTTCTATACCGCTAAAGCTCCCATCGAAAAAATTGCCGAAGCCTCAAAATTCGGTCCGGCTACGAATATTATCGCTGGTCTGGGTATCGGCATGCGTTCAACGGTATTCCCTATTTTAGGTATTTGCTGCGCTATTTTATTAGCTTACTGGTCTGCCGGTTTATATGGCATCGGCATCGCTGCTGTTGGTATGTTAGCCACTACCGGCGTCACCATGTCCGTAGACGCTTACGGCCCGATTGCCGATAATGCAGGCGGCATCAGCGAAATGGCTGAGCTTGGCCCTGAAACCCGCGCCATTACTGATTCATTAGACGCCATCGGGAACACCACAGCAGCAGTTGGTAAAGGTTTTGCAATCGGTTCCGCCGCCTTAACCGCTTTGGCCTTATTTTCCGCTTTTGCCAGCGCCGCGCAACTGGAGCAAATCGATTTGCTAAATCCTTTAACCGTCGTCGGTTTATTCATCGGCGGTTCAATTCCTTTTCTGGTTGGCGCTATGACCATGGATTCAGTTGGTAAAGCCGCTCAGGATATGGTTGAAGAAGTACGTCGTCAATTCCGTGAGATACCTGGTTTAATGGAAGGCACAACAGAACCCGACTCTGACCGTTGTATTGAAATCTCCACCAAAGCATCTTTACGCGAAATGATTATGCCGGGTTTGGTTACCATCTCCACACCGGTTTTAGTCGGTCTTATTTTGGATAAACAAGCGTTGGGCGGATTATTAGCCGGTTCATTGCTGGCCGGTGTATTAATGGCCTTGTTTATGGCGAATGCAGGCGGCGCTTGGGATAACGCTAAAAAAATGATTGAAGGCGGCGCCCATGGCGGCAAAGGCAGTGAAGTACATAAAGCGGCGGTTTGCGGCGATACCGTAGGCGACCCGTTTAAAGACACCTCCGGACCAGCGTTAAATATCGTTGTAAAATTGATGGCGATTGTTTCATTAGTGATTGCCCCACTACTCTAATTTTTTCTATAGGAATTAAGCCAAGGATGGCGATTTCCACATAAAAAAGGAAAGTAGTAACGATTTAGTACAGGACTAAAGTCCTACCTACATTGTCATTAGCTTTATTAATCACCTTTTGCTTTAACATACCGGCTGATAACTGAAATCAACTCATCCGCATCAATGGGTTTAGTGACATGACCAACCATTCCCACCGCTAAGCATTTGACTCGCTCTTCCTTCATCGCATGAGCCGTTACCCCGATTACCGGCAATTCTTTCCTTAACATTCGAATTTGACGAGTGGCCTCATAGCCATCCATTACCGGCATTTGCACATCCATTAATACCACATCAATTTTTTCAAAATTTGATTTTTGTAATAACTCTATAGCCTCTCCGCCATTCTCGGCTAATATCACTGAAGCCCCTTCATGTTCCAGTAAATCTTCAATAATTACGCGGTTAATTTCAATATCTTCAGCCACTAAAATCGTCAACCCGTACAAACGCATATCATCATTAGCACTATTAACGGTATTACTTTTTTCAACGGCTTGCGTTGCTGGCAACGGTAGCGATAAAGTAAATGTACTGCCCTTTTTCGGCTGGCTGACAACGGCAATTTCACCGCCCATCAAATGCGCTAAATTATAACTAATCGTCAGCCCTAAGCCGGTTCCGCCATATTTTCGCGTTGTCGAAGTATCAGCTTGCTCAAAGGGATTAAATAAACGAGCAACTTGTTCATCATTTAACCCGATGCCTTGATCTTTAATTTGAAAATGAATCAACCCTTGCACTCTACTGATCGATAAGCTGATATCCCCATCATCGGAAAATTTAACGGCATTGGATAATAAATTAATTAAAATCTGCTGCAATCGTAAGGAGTCCCCCATCACCCATTTCGGTAAATCATCCTGATAATTAACGTGCAGATCCAAATCTTTTTCATTCGCTTTTTCTGCGATCATTTTAACGGCGTTGTCAACGCTGTCATACAATTGAAATGCGGTCGATTCTATGGTTAATTTTCCGGCTTCAATTTTGGAAAAGTCTAAAATATCATTAATAATCGTTAATAAATGTTGTCCTGAATTCTGAATTTGATTGAATATTGATTCCGATGCGGTTGTAGGCGCATCGCGTACGCCTATTTTAGCCATCCCCAAAACGGCGTTTAGCGGCGTTCGGATTTCATGACTCATATTAGCCAAAAACTCATCTTTCACTTTCGCCGCCAATTGTAAGTTTTCGTTTTTTGCTTGAATGACTTGATTCTTTTGTTCTATCGTTTCCAACATCTGGTTAAAGTTTTCCGCCAAAATACCGAATTCATCATGATGCGTCACTTCAGCTTTTACGCCCTTTTCTCCCCGCGCTATTTCATTAGAGGTTAAGGCTAATTGATATACAGGCAACAATAATTTTCGCGCAACGCTGATTGAAATCAGCAAAATCAAAAAAGCGAAAATCAAACCGATATATGTAAATTTTTTGATCAATGCCAATTCCATTTGCTCCAACTCGGCTCTTGACTTCATCAACATAATGGAGCCCGACAACCCACCGCTCATCCGTGAAATAGGCTTGGCGGCAATATAGTAATCCTGTTCGATAAATTTAGTTTCAAACAGTTTACCGGGTTGTTTCAACAAAATGAGGTATTCCAAATAAGGAATAGGCAGGTCCGCCAATGGTTTTTCATCGATAAGCAAGGTGGTGGCCATAATCGCCCGATCTCTAACCAGCGCCACGTCAATATCATCAATGATTTTATGATCGGAAACATATTGATTGGTGATTTTTTTTCCGACAATAACAAAACCGACATTATGTGATTGATGCAATATAGGGCTGACCGAATAAAGGGAAAAACGATTATCGTCATAAACGACCGCTCCGGATGGCTGCAGCGAATTAGCCACTCCGCGAATCAATTCAATCCCCAAAAAAGAGTCCCCAAGGTGCGGACAATCATAGGAACAATAAATAACTCGCCCATTTTCAGCTACAAGAATGACAAAACTTTGGTCAGAAAAAACTAAATTATGATCATCAAAAAATGCTTTAAATAAAGCATCCTTATCCGGTTCGGCGGATAAGATAATTTGCTGCAGCTTTGGATTAAGCGATAGATGCCCTGCCCGAGTATCGGTGGCGACGAAATAATTTTCTAAATTTTGTTCTTCAGCTTTTAACAAAGTTCGAAATTGCCGACTGATTGACTGTTCAAAATTTCGCGCCACCGATTTCAAACTTAAAAAAAGACTGCTGCCCAGCACTAATAGAACAACCGCTAAAAACAAACAAGTCAGTTTGAACCCTAATGTTCTATAAAACGGAATGGTCGATAAATGTTTATCTAGGCTCATTGTCTATCTGATCAGTAAAATCCGGATAGTGCAGATCAAAAGCTTGTTTCGCCCACGCCAACGATTGATTTTCATGGCAGCCGCCGTTTTGGCAAGAATTAGGAATGCCTATTTCTTCAGTGGCTTTCGGCGGCACTATTCTGAACGCATGGCTTCGAATCGGAAAAGCGCCGCCGGACTGCACAATATAAGGCATATGACAATCGGCGCATGAGGATGCGCTGGGCGGACATGGAGTATGCGGCCTTCCAGTTTCCGCCGCTTTAATACTGATGCTGTCGGCATGACATAAACCGCAACGTTCGGCGCCGATTTTTAATGATCCGCTTTTACGATCCATACCGTGCGGTTCATGACAAACCACGCAAGACAAACCCATTTTCGCCGTTTCCAAAGTCGGTTTATCGGCTTCATTAGCCAAGCGGTAATCGGCGGAATGGCATAATAAACATTGATCGGTCAATTCACCGCGCATATCGGTATGTTTAGACTTAAGAAATTCTAACGCGCGATTGTGTTTGGAAACTGAAAAATCGGCAAATTCTTGATGTCGATTTTTAGATACGCCCATTTTCCACCAATATTTTCCTTTTTTGTCTTGCTCTTGAGTCACCGGTAGATAATTTACCGGTAATTCATCACCGGGTTTATATTTTAACGGAAAGCGGAAACTGGTCTGCAAATGTTCACTATCATTCACTTGATTTCCCCGGCTATGGCATTGGCCGCAAACCGAATTTTTAAATGATTTAATAATATGGTGTTCATCGGGTTTAATTTCATCCCTTGCATGGCATAAAACACAATCGGCTTCAGCCATCTTTCTTTTCGCCAGCACATGTTTACTACCCGGCCCATGACAAGCTTCACAACCGATTCCGAACTCATTAAATTCATAGGTATCGGGATTAAAACCGGTGGTATGACAGCCGTTGCATTTAGTCGACAGCGGCGTATCTTTCCAACTATTGACTTTGTACGGAATCCATTGTTGTGTGGTAATCAACCATTTGGCGGTCAACGGATAATATTCGCCATCTATCATCCGCGCATAAACTTGTTCCCACTTGTTGCCGATTACAAATTCAATATCTTCTTTTTTGAAATTCACAATCGGGTTATCAGCAGAAAAATCACCTTGTATATCTTCTTCTGATTCCACCGGCCTGAACATAATAGGATGCAATGTTTGTTCGCGCCAGGAACGGTAGTAATTCTCATGACAATCAGCGCATTCTTCAGAAGACACATAATAAGCCTGTTCGTCATTTTGACGATGAACGTAAAAGAAATACCCGACAGCAATTATTGCCACTACTATCAGAAATTTAATGATAAAACGCCTTTTAGCTGTGAAATTCCATGATTGTCTTTGCATACCCATACTTAAATCTTACTACCTTGAAAAGCCCATTGATTAAGTATAGTTCATAGTCAACGAATAATAGCCGATCGACACATTATTAAAACATGCAATGTAAATTTAAGAAATTGAGAGGGCGGAGGGTTGATTAGCGGCGCGAGGAATCCACTCCGTCCCCAACACTTGGGTTTAGTGCTTTGGTTTAGATAATCGAGGAACAACAAACGCCATGGATGGGATGAATATCCTGACCAACCAGAAACCAACAAAAAAAGCGGCTTGGTTATTTCTACTAGCTCTCTTTTCTGACTAAACCCGGCAGGCTTTCTAATTGACCAACCAGATATTCGCTGGTCGCTTGCAAGGAGCCCAATAAAACATCCAGGTCGGTATATTGCGCATATAAGCGTTCTTCCAATACGGTCATTTTTCTATCCAATTCCGCTTGCTCTTCCTTGATGTCAGACGCTTTATCATTCAGACTTTCAGTTTTGGTGGAAAGAATTCCGGATGATTTCAAGATTTCGTCCAAAGCCGTTCCCATTCGGTCTCCATAACCGCGAGCAAAACTGATCGTTCCTCTATCGGTATTGGCTAAACCGCCCAAGACTCGAACTTTCAAACCCTCGGCATCCCCGGCGCCGGTTAAATATTGGCCGCTGCCGGTTGCTTCAACGCCGCCTATTTTTCCCTTTATATCGACTCCGTCCACGCCGGTCGCCACCGCCAATCCTAAATCGGCGCTCTCAACCGAGGTAATTTCAACCGTGGAGCTGCTGCCGAAACGTTCGGAAACAATTTCCAGATGATCCGTATCAAAGCTGACTTGTACGCGAATGCCTTGCCCTTTTAATGTATTGTCGCTATTGATTTTGGCCTGAATTTCAGCCGCCAGATCGTCGCCGTTCAGATAATCTTGCTGAGTGATGGAGATAGCGCCGGACTGAACGCCATTGATCTTTAAAGCAAATTCATCATTACCGGCATTTATGGTTAAGGGAAAACCGGCAATCGCCGCCCCGGTATAACTTCCTTGGCTCGCCAATTGTTCAACAAATACATCATAATCCCCTGCTTTGGTGGCAGTCGTGTGACTGCTGTAATTAATCAAGGAATCATCGGCAACCCCATGAGCAGTAAATAAACTTTGCACCTCGGTTAAATGATCCGCTAAAACGGATTTTAACTGACTTTCATTCACCTCCAGCAAGCCGCCTTCTTTGGTGGTAATGCCGACATCGCGTAAAGACTGCACTTCTCCGTTTAAGCCGGTTACGCTTTGCGTTAAAATGCTTCGCAGCTGTGAGGAAACGGATCTAACTGTAGAATCGCCTAAAAAAATGCCGGCTTCTCGCGTTTCCGCATCATAAAATGCGATTGAATCCACCGCGTTGACGACACCGTTATATTTTTCCACAAACCCGGTTAAAGCCTCGGTCACCCGCTCCTCATCCACTGCAACTTGCAAGCGGGTTTCAACGCCCACCGCCTCGCCTTGTAAGTTCAGAGTGACGCCGTGTATCGCTTCATATACGGTGTTACTGGAACTGCTAATAGTCAAGCCATCGACTTTGAGCAAGGCGTCTTGAGCAGTCACAATCTCTTCAATATTTTTGCCGTTGCCGACCGCCGCAGTCGGATCAAAAGCCATCTGCGACAAACCGTTGGTGTCCAAAGAATTACCGTCGCCGTCATTAACCGTCAATTCAATACTATTATCTTCTCCCTGGTCGACTGAAGACATGACTAAGCGATAACCGGAGCCGTCGTTAATAATGGAAGCCTGTACGCTGATTTCAGCACGGTTAATTGCATCGCGAATACCCTGCAGACTATTATCGGCCGGGGTGATCTGAACGGACTCAATGGCTTTATCCGGATTGGCGGTAAAGGTATTTAAATCGGAGTCATATTGTCCAAACCGAAACGTTAATGTGCCTGTGCCGACGGTGTCAGTCGGGCTACTGAAAGCGCTGCCGGCTAATTTATGCGATTGCGCTAATTTTTCAACTTCTACGGTATAAACGCCTGAATCGGCAATGCTGGATGCGGTGGCGGTAACATAATCACTGTTATTGGATTCAACCTGCTTAGAATTAAACGCCGTTGAATTCCTTAATGACGAAACGGAACTTTGAAAATCTGATAGCGCGCCTTTTAAGATGCCTAATGCGGATAATTTCGCTTCAACTTCTTCGGTATCTCTTTCCAACCCGACTTCAAAAGGAACCTTTTCGGCATTCACCAGAGATTCAACAATACTGTTAACATCAAGTTGTGAACCTACGCCGGGAGAAGATATGGTAGCCATCAGTATGCCCCTTATGCAGAATTACTCAATAACATTCCTTTACCTGTAAATTTTTCGCCACTGCCGCCTTCCGCCATCACTTCCGCCAAATGTTGCGCCATTTGCAGAACTTCCTCAGAAGGAATTTTTCGAATTTCTTGGCCGGTTTCCACATCGGAAACCGTGATCACATCCCGTCCTGTTGCATCATCAACAGAAAATTGCAAACTTCTCCGACTGTTTTTTATTTGCTCATTCAAAAATGTTACGACATTTTCCAGCCTTTGTTTTTCCTCATGAGGTTTTTCAGATTCCTGAGTTTCTTCCGTTTTATCTGTAGCGGAAAGATACTGTTCAGTTTCAGCAGTCTTAGCTATATTTTTCGTTTCCTGTGGTTTATCGGGCGTAACAGGGCTTTCCTTCGCCCCGGCAACTTGCTGCTTATTTTGATTCGCAGAAAATTCTTTAGCAACAGGGGGCGGCGTCATTGTACTATTAATGGAAATAGACATTTTCAACCTCCTTAAGCGTCATAAAGTAAAGCGTTGCGACATAAACTGCCGCAACGCTTATTCGATTTCTTAACCCAATAATGATAATACACCTTGAGGAATTTGATTCGCCTGAGCCAACATCGCCGTTCCGGCTTGTGACAAAATCTGCTGCTTGGTCAAATTCGCAGTTTCCCTGGCAAAGTCGGTATCCAATATTCTTGAATTCGCCGCCGATAAATTATTCGATGTATTGGTTAATGAATCAATTGTAGACGATAAACGATTTTGTATCGCACCCAAATCCGCTCTTTGTGAGTTAATTTGTCCTAATGCATTATCAATAGCTGATAGTGCTTGATTCGCGCCTTCGAAAGAGGAAATATCCAAATCCTGGATAAATTGCCCACTATCCTGACCACCGAATTCGCCCACGAAGAAGCCCAACTCTTCTAGCTCTTCACTACCGTTTTCACCCGCTTCAAGGGTAAATTTGCCAGCTGCATGTAATGTCACTGTAGAAGTCGTGGTTTCAGCATATTTTGCCAGATCAGTGGTGCTGGTTGATATGGTGGTTTGCGCGCCGGTAGTCCCTCTATCAGTAGCATCGACTTCAAATATTCCAGCTTGCGAATCATCCAACCCAATATCCGAGCCTTGGAAGGCTCCAAAACCATTGGTTGTATTAACATCTTCATTGGTATCTATAGATATTGAAATATTTCTACCATCTGCGGCGACAAGTCTCAGCGAATTACCTGTATCTTCTGCTACAACGCCTGTTTGTCCGGACAAGGCATTGATTTTGTCCAATGCTGCGGCTCTGTCTTGTTCAGCATCACCCAACAAAGTCATAGTAAATGTCTGACCGTTAAGATAAACCCGTCCTTGTTCGCCTGCGGTTCCGGTAGTCGAAGTACCGCCCCCGCCAACAACAGTTGAATTTACAGTCGCCGATACTCCGGTTGCTTCAGTTGCATCATTGACTGCCGCCGCCACCGCAATACCGCTGGCTTCGTTATTACTGGTCGCTGCGCCGATATTGGAAAAAGTATCCGCGCCTGATCTCGGCGCCTGAACGGCAACGCCGTTAATCACTAAGTCCCCTTCCCTCAAAGCATCAGGGCCGCCAATGGTCTGATTATGAATATCCGTTAATTCAGCCACACCACCAGCAATTCCACCAAGATCAAAGGTGATTCTGTCTTTAGACTGTAAGGTTAAATGCTCCGCAGCACCACCCGCAGCATCAAAAACAGCATTGACGGATAACACATCTTCCCCAACCGCATTATTGACCTTATTTTGCAATAATGTGGCAAAAGTAGCGCCGTCAGTCACTGCGGTAGAATCGGCATCATCAAAATGAATGGTATAGACGGTTCCTGACACGTTGACGCTCATACTATCGCCATCAGCAAACATAGCTGTACCGCCCGCCACATCGACAGTAGTCACAATAGTGCCGTCGCTAGATCTTTCAATAGCAGATACTGTGGCGTCATCAATCGCATAAC
>SPJK01057188.1_pt1 | contig 30506 bp, 24 predicted proteins | sample 3741771 | NCBI WGS metagenome assembly SPJK01 (sample SAMN10925997, study PRJNA522277) | cold seep metagenome | isolation source: Elba SIP-enriched marine methane seep metagenome, extraction at timepoint T2 | place: Italy: coast of Elba, Mediterranean Sea
GAAGACGAAGATGGCGGCCAGTTATCGCCCAATGGCCGTGTAATGGAGATGTTATCAGAGCATACGCTAGAGGGTTGGCTAGAAGGCTATTTGCTGACAGGGCGGCATGGATTTTTTTCAACGTATGAGTCTTTTGTGCATGTCATTGATTCAATGTTTAATCAACACGCTAAATGGTTGGCCATGTCTAAAGCGGTGCCTTGGCGTGCACCAATTGCATCGCTAAACTTATTGATCACGTCTACCGTATGGCGCCAGGATCACAACGGCTTTACCCACCAAGACCCTGGCTTTTTGGACATTGTAGTGAACAAAAGTCCTGACGTTACCCGCATTTATTTGCCGCCAGATGTTAACTGCCTGCTCTCGGTCGCCAATCACTGTGTACAAAGCACCGATTACATCAATGTGATTGTCAGTGATAAACAACAACACCTTCAGTATTTATCCATGGAAGAAGCTAAAATCCATTGCACCAAAGGCATCGGGATTTGGAAATGGGCCAGCAACGACACGCAATTAGAGCCTGATCTTGTGATAGCCTGTGCCGGCGATATCCCTACCAAAGAAGCGCTGGCAGCAACGGTATTGCTACGCAAACACTTTATAAATTTGAGTATTCGCTTTGTAAATGTGGTCGACTTATACAAGCTCACACCACAGTCGCAACACCCTCATGGCTTATCAGACGCTGATTTTGATGATCTATTCACCAAGGACAAGCCTGTACTGTTTAACTTTCATGGCTATCCTTATTTGATCCATCGCCTGACTTATCGCCGCACAAACCACGACAATCTGCATGTCCGTGGCTATAACGAAAAAGGTAGCATTAATACGCCACTAGAGCTGGCAATTCGCAATAAAATTGACCGCTTTAGCTTAGCGATCGAAGCGATTCAACGTATTCCAAAACTGCAAAAAGTTGGCGGGCATGTGAAAGAAAAACTGCTCAACCGTCAGATTGAGTGCTGCAACTATGCTTATGAACACGGGGTAGATTTGCCTGAAGAAGACGCTTGGGTATGGCCTTATTAAGCGTTCTCACGATTAATATTGGCTCGTCCAGCTTAAAGGCCAGTTTTTTTGATCAAGCTGGCAATCGCGAGGATTTTACGTTTACCTATGCCAATACGGCGCACAAAAATCCATTAACCAGCGCGCTTGAAGAGTTACTCTCAACAGTTAAACACTTCAAGCCCGATATCATTGGCCATCGCTTTGTGCATGGTGGTGATGTGGCTGATGCGGCCAGATTAATTGATGAAACAGAATGCAAAAGGCTAGAGAGCATCAGCCACCTGGCACCCTTGCACATGCCCAAAAGCTTACAGGGGGTAGCGTTTTGCGCATCCCACTTTGATGCACCACAAGTCGCCTGCTTTGATACAGCTTTTCACACCACGCTACCTGAGTTAGCCTATCGGCTGCCTATCCCAAAGCAGTTTTCGATACGGCGCTACGGCTTTCACGGTTTGAGCTATGCCTATATTGCCAAACAATTACCATCCCTTTTAGGTCACCTAGCCACTGGCCGGGTGATTGTGGCGCATCTGGGCAGTGGTGCCAGCTTGTGTATGTTAACTAATTTAGTCTCTGTAGATACGACTATGGGTTATACCCCCGCTGGCGGCATACCGATGGCAACCCGCAGTGGTGACATTGACCCGGGAGTAATGTTGGCACTGGCTAAACAGTTACCCTATGAGTCACTCTGTAAGTTGACTTATGAACAAATGGGCCTATATGCGCTGTCTGATCAGACCAGTGCTGATGTTGCCAGCCTAATCAAAGACAATAGTGCACAGGCAAAATTTGCCATTAACTATTTTGCACGGCAGATTAGGGCTGCCATTGGTGCGATGGCAGCCAAATTTGGTGGTTTTGAGGCATTGGTCTTTACGGGTGGTGTGGGAGAGCATGCTGACACCATTCGCGCTGATATTTGTAAAGAACTGGCTTTTTTGGGTGTCGAACTCAACGAGGCCGCGAATAAAGCACATGCGACGGCCCTACATTGCCCTGACACAAAACCCGTTTTGATCATCCCTTGTGATGAAGAACGTGAAATTGCTGCCCTGTGTAGAGCAGCTTGTGCATGCAAATAGTATAAGCACGTCGACAGATTCGTTATTTAAACTGTGCCTGGTTATATTCCGCAAGCAAGACCGATCTGAACTATTTCTAGCTTATGCAACCATCCAGCCTAAACGCTCTGCTTCATTTGCAGCAAACTGCGGCACATCTTGCGCGACAAAGTGTGAATGCAAGACCTGAACACCAATCAAGTGATTAATCACCGCATCTAATTGCACTAAGGTCGCGGCTTCAGTCGATGCATTTTCATGCAATTCAAACAAGGCTTTTACGCCAGCTTTATCTAGTAAACCAGCGGCATCTATCGCGTCGTCAGATAAATATTTATCGGCTAGTTTTTTCATCGCTTTCCATTTTTCAGGATCCGTGTGGGCAGGTGGTGCCATAAACGCAAATTTCTCACGCTCATACAACACTTTTGGCAATAAGCCCTTCATCGCTTCACGCAACACGTATTTTTCTGTTTTACCTTTAATACGCACTGAGGGCGGTAATTGTGTTGCTAATTCCGCTAGATGATGGTCTAAAAATGGCGGACGTGCTTCCATTGAATTTGCCATATCAACGCGGTCACCACCCCATGTCAAAATTTGACCTTCCAGCATGGTTTTAATCCACACATATTGGGTTTTATCGAGTGGATGGCGGCCATCCAACATATCACCATCTAAGGCATCAGCAATGGCTTTGCCTGGTTGATAACCTTCTGTTTCAGCACGCAAGTCGGGGTGCATTAATTCAGGCACATGTTCAGCTGCGGCTAACCATGGCTGCAAACAACTTGGTGTAAAGCCTACTAAATCATCAAGCGCTTCGTCATGTAGCTCATTTTCTGCCAGCATCGCGCCTTTGAATAATTTATTGCTTTCAGCAAGAATCGCTTCCCATTCTTGGCGTTCATCAGCGCTCAAGGTATCCATGCCATGCAAGAACATATCACGGCGGAACGCAGGATAACCCGAGAATAGCTCATCTGAGCCTTCGCCTGTCACCACCACTTTATAACCCGCTTCATTCACATGGCGGCTCATTAAAAACTTCGCCACCGCTAAGGTGTTATAAATAGTGCGTTCGGCATGCCATAAGGTTTCTTCCATATGGTCATACAAATGGTCAGCATTCAATCGCATGATGTCTTGATCAGCACCGACGGATTCGGCCATTTCAGTCGCGATTTCACTCTCATCATAAGCGGCATCGTCAAAGCCAATCGTGAACGCTTTAACAGACGATTGCTGACTGGCGGACGACATACCCAACGTTGAACATGAATCTATGCCACCCGATAAATAACAACCGACTGGTACATCCGCTTCAAGACGTAGTTGCACGGCTTCTAATAATTTTTCACGCACGGCTTCGATATAGAATTCTTCCGGCTGGGACTCATCACGCTCGCCCAATTTAGGATAATCCATGTCCCAATATTTATTATCTTCAATAGTAAAACCACCTTGATCATTACGCTCAATGATTAAGGCATGACCGGGTTTAATCTGTTTAATGCCTTTAAACGCCGTTGAACCTGGCACCATGGTTTGCATTAATTGGTGATACACGCCTTCTGCGCTGAATTCACGTGGCACATCAGGGTGTGCAAATAACACTTTCAGTTCAGAGCCAAACACAATCGTGCCGTTGGTCTCTGTCCAGTACAGTGGCTTAATACCAAAGCGGTCACGCACCAGCATCAAACGGTCTTTTTTCTTGTCATAAAGCGCAAAGGCGAATTCACCACGGCAATTTTTTAAGGTTTCATCGAGACCGTATTTATCATATAAATGAATGACTAATTCCGAGTCACTTTTGGTTTGAAAGCGCGCACCACGTGTGGTTAAGTCAGCACGAATACGTTTATAGTCATAGAGCTCACCATTTTGGCTGAGCATTAATTCGCCGTCTTCAGATAAGAATGGCTGTCTGCCACGATCTTCATCTAAATCAATGATCGACAAACGTGCATGGGCAAAACCAATGCCTCGCTCATCCATGGTTTCTACACCAAAACCATCTGGGCCGCGATGCCATTGAATGGCCGCCATATTGGCTAACACTTGTGGGTCAATGGGTCGTGTTGGGTCAGCATGCAAATAGCCAGCGATACCACACATAAAACTCTCCTTCTAAAGTAACTCGGTCGGTGTATCAATGACTTGTGGTACACGCTGCACCACACTGGTCAATAAAGCCATACGAATAAAGACGGCACCGCGCGCTTGCGCAAAGTACCAATTGTGATCGGTATTATCGAGCGCAGTATCCAGCTCTGCGCCACGTGCCAATGGGTGCATGATGATGGCGTTTTTCTTTAACGGAGATTGCGCATTTAAACGCAAATCTTCGCCAAGCTTTTCAAAAGTGTCACCTACCCATGCAATCGAGTTGATATACACCACGTCTAACTCAGGTAATTCCGCATTCAATGACCTCGTGCAGCGGATGGTTAAGCCAGCATCCTCTAGCTCTTCACGCTGATCAGGATCAAATGGATCCTGCTGGTCACTGATAATCACCACTTCATGCACTGCATTTGCAAAAATCGATAGCATTAATAATAAAGAGCGCACGGTTCGCATGCGACTCGGCACCCCGATAATGCCAATCCGAATTTTGTCTTTGTCTGCCACGTCTTTTAGTGTCAGCTCTGGTCGCCATTTAAACATGGCGTATAAATCCGTTAACGCTTGCGTTGGATGTTCATCGATACCATTCCCAGCATTGACAATCGGCACCCGCAATGATGGCAACATATCATAGATGGCCTTTTCGTTAGTATCGCGCAACACCACAACATCACCATAATGATTAAACATTTCTGCCACATCCTGCAGCGATTCACCTTTGGCGATCCCTGTCGTGGCGGGGTCCGTAATGCTCATCACATCACCACCAAGCCGATGCCAGGCACTTTCAAAAGATAAGCGCGTACGCGTGCTCGGCTCATAAAAGGCGTTGATCAAAATCTTGCCTTTTAGTGGCAGTGAAAACATCACCGAACACACTTCATAATGCCCGGCAAAGCGACAAAGCTGCAAGACATGATCCCGATTGAGCTGCCTAACCGAGACGATCGGCATACTCGCCAATTCGATCAGTGGTCTTGCCTCTTCTTCTATAAATGACAACAGCCTTTTCGGCCTCGCAACGCCTTCTCGCCATTTAGAGGCGACAACGGGTTGACGTAAAATCTCTGGAGCCTGTCTCACCACAGCTCTCCTTTTCTATAATCTCTGATAAATAACACTAGCAATAACACGGGTGCACACACCGTTATCACCAAGGCGAACATGACAAGGCCTGTCAACAAAGAAAGTGAAGCGATCATGACTGCCCTCCTCTTAAATGTTGCCAGTTAAACTGGCGTGGCTGCCAAACAGTAAACGCCGTCATCACGATTAATGACACCGCGGTTGAAACCAGCGCTGCCACATAAAATCCAATACTAAAATACGACCATAGGCCAATGATGGTGCCGAGTGCCATGGCGAGTGAAGCACCATGTTCATTGGCTTTTTGCCAATAAAGGCCAAACAGAATAGGCCAAATGGTACTGGCAACAAACGCCCCCATAAAAAAGAGCAACTCAGCCAAAGTACTGATGCGCGGTAAACATAGCAGCCATGTCAACACCGCCAGGCCAATGATGATTGCTTTGGCTGCCATACGTAATTCTGCTTCGTTTGCCTTGGGGCGAAAGTGACCTTTATAAATATCTTGCGTGAGTAAATCAGAGGTTGCCGCGAGTAACGAATCTAAACTGGATGCCAATGCTGAAAACACCAGGATAAAGACAATCACCGCACCTGTTAAACCCAATAATTTGGCTGCCACCATTGGCCCCACCATGTCTGCAGCGGGAATGTTTAAGCCCAATGCAGGCGCCGCCAGCGCAATAAAGCCAGCAACGATAGGAATAGGCATCCATAACAAACCAGCAATCACATAGGCTTTGCTGCCAATACCAGGTGCGAATGCAAAAGCACGGCTCCACCACACATTAGAATGAAAAATCTCACCGACGCCAAAAAACAAATTATTGAACAAAAACATAATCGCTGCTGGTAACAGTAAGTTAAGCAACTCTGGCCGCTGCTCTGCAACCGTGGCATGAATTTTAGGCATGCCGACGTCGTTTAGCGCAATAAAGGCCAGTGCAATGACGCCCGCTAAAATAATAATCGTTTGTAAAAAGTCCGTGCCGATTACGGCCTTTAACCCACCTAATAAGGTATAAATGGTGCACACGGCTAAGATAATCGACATCCCAATGCGGTAATCAATCCCGCTGAGCGCATTGATTAACACACCACCCGCCATGCCAAGGCTGATCAGCCAACCAAAGCTGTAGGCTAAAGAAATAATCAGAAAAATACGCCATGTGGTTTTGCCATAACGCAGGCGAATAAAATCACCACTGGTGTAAGCCGTTGGCATTAAACTACGAATCCGTTTTGCCATCGGCGCAAATAATAATAGGCCGACGGCGCCAAGCGAATAGCCAACCATACCCCACACCCCTAACTGCAAGGTGAGCTGGGGTGCTGCCATGGTCGTGTTACTCGTCACCCAGGTTGCCATAGCTGTAGCGGAAGCAAATGCCAGGCCAACATTACGTCCCGCCAGCATATCGCTTTCGAGGCTATTATTATTGCGGCCTAAAAACCAGCCAAACCACACCCAGGCAACACTGAAGATGGCAAGAATGGTCCAGGCAATATGACTGGGTAAGATAGCAGCTTCTACTGACATTATTCGTCTCTATTCACTTGCTATCAGCTGACCAAGCTCAGCCACAGCCTCATCCGTTGTTAAGACACGTGCATAGCGGTCTTTCATCGTGGTAATGGTCGCATTCTGTAACTCAGCTGTGACAGTTGCGCAGCCATCTGATATCAAGGTAACGTGGAAGCCTAAATCACACGCGTCACGAATGGCGGTTGAAACGCACTCATTGCTGTAAACACCAACAATAAACAAGCCGGTAATTTCGAGGTTACGTAACACATACTCCATATTGGTTGAGTTAAATACGCCACTGGCTGTTTTGTTAATCACGATCTCATCACCAACCGGTGCTACTTGTTCAACAAACTCTGCCTCTTTTGACCCAGGTGCCACATGCAGATTTAAGCGCTTGTGCCCTGGCCCACGATCACGCCCATCCTGGGTTAGCGATTGAATACGGGTATGTACGACTTCCAGGCTTTTTTTACGAAAGCAGTCTTGCAGACGATTTACGTTTGGTAAGACTGTGTTCTCCAGTCGATCAAAATAATATTCCTGTGCTTCCAATGGCACACCCGATTGATTGTCAGCAGAAAAGACACCATAGCCTCGTACGGCATCTAAATATTGCATATCAATGCATAGTAAAGCCGTGCGATGCCTTTTAATCGAAACGGTAACGTCAGGTGCTTCGGCAATCGACTCGCGATACCGCTCAACCAATGGGTCAAGATTAATGTTGTTTTTATTGTCTGTTGTCATTGTTCATTTACCAATTGATAAAGTGTGTTGAGTAATACATTGGCGCCATTATAAATATCCTGCCAATCCGTCCATTCGGCCGGGGTATGACTCACGCCACCTTTACTTGGCACAAAAATCAGCCCAGTACGCACAATACTCGCCATGATTTCTGTATCGTGTGCGGCACCACTGGCCATCCGTGTATGGTTAATCCCCAATTGCGATGCCGTTTCATCAATCAACTGGCAGATATTGCGATCACAGCTTACTGGGGCAATCTCGCTATGCAATTCATAATCAAAATTCAGTTGACGCCGACGCGCCATGTCAGACAAATAACGGTGAATTGCCTCCACAAGATTGTTAAGAGTCTCTTGGTCACTATCACGTATGTCTAACGAAAACTCTGCTAAGCGTGGCACCACGTTGGCCGCACCGGGCGATAAGCTGGCGCGACCAATCGTCGCCACACTTCTATCACCACCATGCTCCGCAACCAGTTTGGGCAGTGCCACACCAAACTCAGCCAAGCCTTGAAAAGCATCTTTGCGCATATCCATCGGTGCAGCACCCGCGTGCGCGGCAGAGCCACGCAATTTCACCTGCCACTTCACCAATCCATTAATCACTTCTATCACGCCAAGGTGTAATTGTTTTTGCTCTAAAATTGGCCCTTGTTCGATATGCAGCTCAACAAAAGCATGCAAACTTTCAGGCTTTCTGGTCGCTGTTAACGCATCCATCGCATTCAAGCCCTGCTTCGCCATGGCTTCAACTATGCTTTGCCCGGACAAATCTTTGGATTGGTGAATGGCTTCTGGGGTTAGTTGCCCGCACATCGCACTGGAACCAAACAAGCCTCCAAAGCGCCCTTCTTCATCAGAAAACGCAACCACTTCCAGTGGGCGTGGTAAAGCCAGGCCTGACTCTTTCAAGGTGCGTAAGCTCTCCAGCCCAGACAACACACCCAAGACCCCGTCTAGGTGACCACCACCAGGCACCGAGTCAATATGAGAGCCTGTCATAACACTGGCTTTGGTTTCATCCCAATTTAAACGGCCATGAATATTGCCCGCACCATCTTCATAGACATCAAGACCGGCTTGCTCAATCTGTTGTTTCAGCCATGCTCTGGCCAGCATATCCGCATCACTAAACGCAGGACGATTAATGCCTTGATTATGCACTTCACGACCAATCGTGGCTAAGCTTTCGATATCATGCTTTAAACGCTGATGGTTAATGGATAACAAACTCATGCGGCCTCCTCTCCTCGGCTTGCTGAGACTAAAACGGCCACTAAAATCACAAACATCAACACACCTAAGGCAAAGAAGCTAAAGGCTTTGGTTAAAGAATGATGTGCAACTTGCACGGTGACAATATTACTTGGCATACCTTCACCATCTAATAGACGAAAATGATAGGTGCCATTCGATAAGCCACTGCGCACACTGGCAGTATCGGTGCCTACGTATATCGTCGTTGAATTTGAAAATGAGGGGGTTAATGACTGTTGTAAAACATAAGGCGCGCTTTGCACATTGGCTTCCCAGCTTAGCTGGAAATAACCCGCGGTTGCCAGATCGGTATTAGCGTTAAGCTGTGGCTGAGCCGCTAACACCGGGCATGCCGCCATTGCCAAGAATGGCAGTACAACAACAAAACGTACAATATTTAAAATTGTTTGTTTAAAAAAAATAATAGTGCTCTTGAATGTGATTGGTAACCCGATAGCGTCTTTTGCTATGCACTATCGAAGCAACTTTACTATGATAAATAACATAAAAGCAGCGCTGACAATAAGTCAGCCAACACTACTGATTTTCTAAAGTGGCTCTTTAACGTTTTGATAATTATAACAGTTTTCTTTCTGGTAGTATTTTGCTTCCTTAGTGACAATAGTATGCAGGTCTCAATTCGCTCAACATTCAAAAAATATTAACTTAACGATATAAAAAAAAGGACTGTGTAAACAGTCCCTTTTTATGTAGCCGCTTTCCTACTACTCTTCTTTTAACGCCGTTTCTTTCGTAAGGTGATCATCCCATTCTCTCAGCGTCTCACCATGATGCGCCAGGTCCAAGCCCCACATTTCGACTCTTTTATTAACGCGCAAGCCGATTGTTGCTTGTATGACCTTCAATAGTACAAATGTGGCCACACCCGAATACAGTATTGTCGCAATGATAGATAATAACTGCGCCCACACACGGTCTGCATTGCCATAGATTAAACCTGCTGCACCGCCAATCTCAGGGTTTGCCAATACGCCGACCAAGATAGCACCAACGATTCCGCCCACGCCATGCAAACCAAAAACGTCCAAAGCATCGTCGTAGTTCAAAATCGATTTTAAATAACTTACTGATAAATAACATACCAGTGCAGATGCAATGCCGATAATCAAAGCCGCTTTGAAGTCTACAAAACCAGCTGCCGGTGTAATAGCAACCAATCCTGCTACCACCCCTGACAGTGCCCCTTGTACTGATATTTTACCTTTATGAAAATGATCCAATAGCATCCAAATAACGCCCGCCATGCCAGCAGCAGAATGGGTGACTAACATAGCAAAACCAGCACTCGTGCCAGCAGAAAGTGCTGAACCGGCATTAAAACCAAACCAGCCAACCCATAGCATACCTGTGCCAGTCACGGACAAAATAAGGTTATTTGAGCTCGATGGATTATTTCTACTTTCGATACTTTTGCCTATCACCAAGGCGGCTACTAGTCCTGCTACACCCGAGTTGATGTGTACCACTGTTCCACCTGCAAAGTCTAATGCTTCACCAAAACCAAGTACACCCGCATAACCTTCCAAGCCAATTCCACCTATAAAGCCACCTGGTCCCCAGACCCAATGACAGATTGGCGCATAAACAAGAATTACCCATAATGGTGTGAAAACTAACAAAGACGTGAACTTGATTCTGTCAGCAACCGAGCCAACTAATAATGCAACGGTAATAATCGCAAAGGTCAGCTGAAATACGATAAAAATAGATTCTGGTATCGTACCTACAGCACTGCTTGGCCCCACCCCTGCCAGCATTAATTTATCCAGCCCTCCTACAAACATGTTACCTGCGGTAAATGCCAGCGAATATCCGATCACTGGCCATATGACGCTGACAATGGCAGCAATCGCCAAACTCTGTATTAATGTTGAAAGTACATTATCTCGCTTGACCAATCCACCATAAAACAAAGCAAGTCCGGGCACTGTCATCATCAACACCAACAATGATGACACCAGCATCCATGCTGTGTCTCCTGAATCAAATAAGGGCTCTGCTGCTAGCGCGGTGAGTGGGTTTAATAATAGTGCAAAAATGCACAAGATGATTTGTGTAATGCGCTTATTCATAGAATCAACTACCTTATTTATATTTACACAACTAAAACAATATCAAATGTAAATAAAATGTTAATTCTAAAAATAGAAGGCGTTTTAATGCCTAACTGTTATTTAAGCTAAAGTTAGCGGATACAAAGGTAATTACCTACTATTGCGTTGAACGTTTATATGGCAATATCTAATGATACAAACCTGATCATGATGAGTCTTATCCCATCATAACCATGGTTTGATCATGTCTTGTGACTAGTGACGATAAGCGCGGCGACTGATAAAGCGTCTATTTAGGCGTTTGATCTGGTCTAACTTGCGCTCCTCACCAATCTTTTGTGTTGCACCTACCCATGCTTCATTTTCATCGTACTGATTTTTGTTTTTTACACTGCGATTTTTATAAGCGCGACGGCTTGTGAAATTGCGTTGGATCGCATTTGTACGCGCTTCATCATTCGCTGCAACGGTATAAGTGGTAACACCTGCCATTTGCGCATCCATGACATCTTGTTGCTCTGCAACCACTAGCGCTTCATTCACATCTTCAGGAAACATTAAATGGTCTGTGTCAATCTCTGCTGCGCTTAACGGCATTGCGTATACGCCAGTAATTAAAGCACATAGAATCAACTTTTTCATGATACTTCTCCTCAATAATTTTTTAATTATCTGCTTTTTGCAGTAGGTCAATTATCAAACAGTTTGTCACGTAAAAAGTCTACCAGCATACCTATACCAGACTATGCCGAATGGTATATACCAATGCAGCGTTTATTGAATCTCCAGCTTGCCATAACCCAGCAAAGTACCTGTTACATACGCCCCGTCGACCAAAGCGATTTGATAATTCACAATCGCCTTAATCTCTTTGATTTGTGCCTCTCCCAGCTTGGTGAGCGTTTCCAGCACTTCTGTTATGGTGCGCAAACCGTTTCAATTCAGCTCATAATTCATGCCAGCAACCAACACTTGCTTACGTGCCAGCAAGATTCTTTTCCAGTTTTGCTCGACGGTATCTAGCGCATCGTGTATTTCTTTTTTGGTCGGCAAGCGCTGCATACGCGTCATCACCGCACAATCAAGTTTGGCCTTACGCGCTTCATTGGTGAAGGGCATTTCACGAAGTATGTGGAGTGTATTTTCAGAATTGAGTGCCATTGGCTATTTTATTATGAACATGTTGTGCAATTACAACATTTTTGCATTTTGTTAAGAATTTCTTAACATATTTAATGTTTTTGATAACATGAATGATAATTGATCTCATTTATGTTATACACTCCAAAATTCTTTCAACTATTAGGAAAACACGACAGTGACTCAATTTAATTTAAGCGCAACCAAACGCGTACTATTAACGACTACAGGTATTTTGATTGGCTCATCATTATTTTTAGCTCCCATTAAAGTAAACGCTGAAGAAGTCAAACTAGACCTAGACGCCGTTGAAGTTATTGAGACACACATCAGCGATACACAACCTGTTAGAGGCTATAAAGCCACAAACTCTACTTCTGCTACTCGCACGGATACTCCACTTCGCGATGTTCCACAGTCAATTACTGTGGTTACAGAGGATGTTGTAAAAGACTTGTCCCTGCAAAGCATGGCGCAAGCTGTTGAGTACGTTCCAGGTGTACAAGCGGCGCAAGGTGAAGGTAATCGTGATGCAATTATCTTCCGCGGCAACCAAACCACTAGTGATCTATTTGTTGATGGCATGCGCGATGATGTGCAAATCTTTCGCGACCTGTATAACACCGAACGTGTAGAAGTTGTCAAAGGTGCCAATGGCATGGTGTCTGGGCGTGGTGGTGCTGGCGGTATCATTAACCGCGTGACTAAACAAGCAGGCTGGGATCCTGTTAAAGAGTTACGTTTGAGCTATGGTGCTTATAATCATCAGCGTGCTCAAATTGACTTTGGACAAGGCCTGACAGATGACGTAGCGTTTAGGATTAATGCTGTATATGAAAACTCAGATTCGTATCGCAGTGGTGTTGATTTAGAGCGCTTTGGCTTAAATCCAACGTTTACCATCAAGCCAAATGACGCAACTAAGATCACTCTGGGGGTTGAGTACTTTAAGGATCGTCGTATCGGGGATCGTGGCTTTCCAAGCGTACAAGGCGCTGATGGCGATAATCTAGATAATAAGCCTTATGATCTGAGCGACTACAGTCAGTTCTTTGGTAATGCTGCACTAAGTCCCAATGAATCTGAAGTCTCTGCCTTTAATGCCCTGTTTGAGCATGATTTTGATAATGGTCTAAAACTCCGTAATCGTACACGTGTAGCTAACTATAACAAGTTTTATCAAAACTTTTACGCAGGTAGTTCTATTGGTGCTGATGGCAACTTAACCATTAAATCTTACCGTGATGAAACCGACCGTGAAAATTTCAGTAATCAAACTGATTTAATCTACACACTCAATACAGGCGCACTCGAACACAAATTATTAGGTGGTTTTGAATATACAGCACAAGACAATACTAATCGTCGCTTAAAACCATCACCTAGTTCATTTACTGTAAATGTTGCTAATCCAATTGTCCCAACTTCTGATGTGTCTGCCATCACTAACATTGATCGTAATCAGGAAGTGGATGTGAGCGTACTTGCTGTTTATTTACAGGACCAGATTAAGCTCAGCGACAAATGGCAAGCCATTATTGGCGTTCGCTATGATGATGTTGACATTGACTACAAAGACATTAAAAACAATGAATCTGCTGATATTAATGACGATTTAGTCTCACCTCGCGCGGGTTTAATCTACAAACCTATAGAACCAGTCTCTATCTATGTAAACTACAGCATGACCAAAGTACCACGTGCTGGTGATCAGCTTATCTCGCTACGCGGCAATATCAACAATGCCTCATTCAGGCCTGAGAAATTTATTAATCAGGAAATTGGCGCTAAATGGGATATCACGCCCAAACTCGCATTGAACGCAGCAATTTATAAACTTGAACGCGAAAACGTCATTACCAATGATCCGAATGATGCTGCCTCAACAATTTTGGTTGATGGTCAGGAAACCAAAGGGCTGGAATTAAGCTTGACTGGCCAAATCACAAACAAATGGTCAACCATAGCAGCGCTAGCACTGCAAGATGCAGAATTAACCAAAGAAGTTGGCAGCGCCCCCAAAGGTGCGCAGTTAGCTAATACTCCAGACCGCTCATTATCACTATGGAACAAATATCAAATCAATGATATCTGGTCTGTCGCATTAGGCATTGTCAGTGTTTCTGAACGTTTAGCTGCTTTGGAAACAACGTCTGCTACAACCATCATGCCTGGCTACACGCGCTATGATGCAGCCGTTTTTGCTGACTTTACTGACAACTTAAGACTGCAAGTGAACATTGAAAACTTAACGGATAAAGCCTACGCGTTGTATGGTCATAATACCAACAACATCACGCCAGGTTCTCCACTCACAGGTCGTGCTACGTTAATCTATAACTTCTAATCTGAGTCATACTCAGTTGATCAGTTACGCCCGCCTTTTAGGCGGGCTTTTTTATGCCTGAATTCGGTATGATGTGATTATGTTTAGATCAATCACTTTGCTGACCATTTTCACTTGCTTATTGCAAGGCTGTGTACATCAACAAGCCATTGTAGCAAGCGCTGATGATCGCGCTACCCAAGCCGGCATCCGTATACTCAAACAAGGTGGTAGCGCCATTGATGCCGCTATTGCCGTTCAGTCTGTCCTATCACTAGTGGAGCCTCAATCCTCTGGCTTGGGTGGCGGTGCTTTTATGTTGTATTACGATGCTAAGCACAAAAAGCTCCACGCATTTGATGGACGAGAAGCCGCACCAGCAGCGATTAATCCCAAGGACTTTATCAAGCCTAACGGCCAAGCGAAAGGCTATTTTGATACTGCTTTTGGTGGGCAATCGGTTGGTGTACCCGGTGTGATGGCTTTGCTAGGTAAAACACATGCACAATATGGCAACCATCAATGGTCAACACTGTTTGAGGATGCAAAAGATTTAGCGACGCATGGCTTTGCCGTGTCACCCAGATTATCGCAGTGGCTGAGCCGCTTTCCACATAATAAAGCGCACCCAACCATGCTCGAGTATTTTTATGATGCCAATGGTAAGGCACGCCCAGCAGGCTATACACTGCGCAACCCTGCTTATGCAAACACTTTATCGATAACGGCTCAAGAAGGTTCGGACACATTTTATACAGGGCGTATTGCCCGACAGATCGTTAAGGCAGTGAATACATCACCAATCACTCCAAGCGCAATGTCACTAGAAGATCTCGCTAACTACCTAGCCATTGAGCGCCAGCCTTTGTGTGCACAGTATCATGACTACACGGTTTGCTCAGTTGGCCCTCCGACATCTGGCGGTGTGTTTTTATTACAAACACTCGGGGTGTTGTCGCATTTTACTCTGGCACAATTTAAGCCATATTCAACACAATCCTTACACCTAATCATTGAGGCTAGTCGTTTAAGCTATGCTGATCGGCAGCAATATATTGCTGACCCAGAGTTTGTGCAAATACCTTTGTCTGGTTTATTAAACCAAACGTACTTATCCGAACGCGCCAGCCTAATCAACCCCCACTATGCGGCTATTAATTACAGTGCTGGCAACCCTGAACGTTATGACCTTTCATTACAGAAACCAATTAAGCAAGCACCGCATGTGGGTAAAGAGTATCCTTCGACAAGCCATTTTAGTATTCGCGATCAAGCAGGTAATGTCGTCTCGATGACAACAACAGTACAAGGGCCATTTGGTAGCTTTTTGCCTGCTGGCGGCTTACTTCTCAATAACCAACTCACTGATTTTTATTATCTTAGTGAACAAAATGGCAAACCAATTGCCAATGCCATTAAACCCGGAAAGCGCCCACGCAGCTCGATGACACCTACGATTGTGTTTGACGCGGCTGGTAATGTGAAGCTTGTGATTGGTTCGCCAGGCGGCGGACGCATCTTTTCTTATGTGTTAAAAACGCTGATTGGCGTATTAGATTGGCAGCTGCCATTACAGGCCGCCATTGACGCGCCTAATGTGAGTCTGCCTGATGGCCACGTAGAATTAGAGGCTGGGCGTTTTGAACAATCCATCATTGAGCAGTTAAAACTGCTTGGCCATCCGCTAAAACTGACTAAACAAACAAGCGGCCTTAATGGTTTTGCCATTAACCAATCAGGCTATGACGCAGGCGTTGATAAACGCCGAGAAGGCACCTTTATGATTAGTGACTAATGCATAAAAATTAGTCGAATAAACGCATATGCGCCATGATCTGGCCATGATCTGAGGCTAATTTATTATAGGGCGCGTCATCATGGGCACCATTGGTGATGTGATCGTTAAACACACTAAAATAATCCATCTTGCCAATGCTCTTAGCATTGCCTTCTACCAGTGACTGAGACATCAAGATTTGGTCAATACTCTCATATACGCCATTAAAAGCCGTGGTGTAAACCATGTCACGTTGACTGCTTTTGATAAACTGCACCTCAGCTGATAAGAGCTGATATTTTTCTATCTGTTGGCGAATCTGTTTATCTTCTTCGTCTGAGTAACGGTCACTTTTGTGACTTGCATCATGCCTGCGCATCCAGGCATAGTTTTTAAATGGCTTTTCCCCTTTAATCATGCTGGATGAAACCGAGTATTCACTATCATTAAAATCCCCTAGTACCATCACTGTTTCGCCATTATTAATAGACGCAACAATGTGTTGTCGCAACACATAAGCCTCAGCACTCCTTCGCAACATTGCCCGTAATTCGCCAAGGGCTCTTTCTGTCGGTAAATAATGTGTTAAGTCGGCAGCAGCTGGGCTAGCCTCTTCCTCTGATAGTAAGTGCTCACCAAGCTTTGATTTTAGGTGACAATTAAAAATAGTCACTACTTGCTGACCAATTTTTATTCTGGCTTTTATGATTGGTCGTGACAGGCTTTCTATTGTATAACTGCCCGCTGTTTGTTTATTGTCATCAAGTGTCGGAAACGCGATTGTTAACGGTTTTGGCAGTGCCTGTATCACCTCTGGCGTGCCCTCAAAGCCATACCGTGAGATCATCGCCAACCCTGGTCGACGCTGCCCAGGTGCACCATCGTGTATATTCGGTGCAAAGAAGAGCTGTTCAGGCTGATATTGCTGCACTTGTAACTTGCGAAAAATGGCCTTGCGTCGATAGCGCTTCGACGGATCAGGAACCACATTGTCGTTCAGCTCGGCAGCCGTCAGGTTAAACATATGCACCACAGATTCCAGGGCCTGCGCTTCAAAAATTTCTTGAAAACAAACAATGTCAGCGTTCATCGCATACAACTGGTCCGCTAACCAATTTTCTTTCCAAGCATACTCTTCTGGGGTATAGGATTCAAAGCGATAATATTCTTTATCCGGGCCGATCAGATTTTTTGTATTAAAGCTGGCAATGGTAAAGGCTGTCATTTTTATTAGGTCACTTTTATTTGTTGCTCATAACCATAACATTTAAAAGGCTTGCTGTGATGGTTTGGCTGTCTTACGTAGCATGCTGCGCTCAATCGGAGTTCATCATTTTCTGACTTTCATGTTTTAATGATACTAATTTTCAAATAACAACTTTTTAGTCTTATGCAGGACAATGCATTAGCCAATAACGATCCGTTTATCATTGACTTATCGACCAGCTATACAACCTGTCGTTTACAATCCGTCGCGTTTGCTACCCCGTTGACAGAAGCCGACATGCAGATTCAAGCCGCACAATTTGCCAGCCCGGGCAAGTGGCATTTAGCGCATACCAGCTGGTTTTTTGATACGTTTTTGCTTAAACCCAATGACTTATCGCCAGTGGGCTTTATTGGTTTTGATTATCTGTTTAATTCCTATTATGAGAGTGTCGGCCAACGCCAGCAGCAGGCCAACCGCGGCTTAATGAGCCGCCCTGCCTTATCTCAAATTATGGACTATCGTCATGCCGTTGATGAAGCGATGCAACACTTATTTAATCGCGCGTTATCCAAAGAAGAAATTGCGCTTATTAAACTGGGCATCAATCACGAGCAGCAACATCAGGAGTTATTTTTAACGGACAGTTTGTATAACTTGTCTCAAAACCCTCTGTTCCCGGCCTATGATGCTGTGTCTCAATTTAGCACCCTTACTGAATCGTCTGAATTAGAATTTCTATCGTTTGACGGCGGCTTAACTGACATTGGTGCTAACGGTGATGATTTTTGCTATGACAATGAAACACCACGGCATCAGCATTTTTTAACGCCGTTTAAATTAGCGAATCAGTTAGTGACTAATGCGAATTGGGTTAACTTTATTGAGGACGAAGATTTTCATAATCCCTTATTGTGGTTATCGGATGGATGGATGGCCAAACAAAAAGGTAACTGGAAAATGCCACTCTACTGGCATCACACTGACTTGGGCTATCAAACCTATTCATTAAGAGGCCTAATCGCGCTCGACATGGAAGCCCCAGTCAGACACATTAGTTACTTTGAAGCTGAAGCCTATGCACGCTGGGTTGGTAAACGCTTACCAACTGAATTCGAATGGGAGTATGCACTCTCTAACGACCCAACCAATCAAATCAAACAAGCATTTAACCAGCTATGGCAATGGACAGCCAGCCCATATATCGCTTATCCAGGTTTTAAAGTTTCTGATGGTGCAGTGGGCGAATATAACGGCAAATTTATGAATGGACAATACGTCCTCAAAGGCAGCTCTTTTGCCACAGCGCTGTATCACTCGCGCATCACTTATCGCAACTTTTTCTATCCAGATCAACGCTGGCAATTTTGTGGCCTGCGTTTAGCAGAATAAACACATGAATACGACGCACACTCAACAAGCTGCACTACTAAAACCTGAGAATGAGGACTTTTATCAGGATGTGATTAATGGGCTGAGCATGTCGCACAAGACATTGCCTTGTAAATGGTTTTACGATGAAGTTGGGTCACATTTGTTTGAAGCCATTACTAAGACAGAAGAATATTATCTGACCCGTGTTGAAACCAGCATGCTGCATACTGTTGCACATGCATTACCTGCGTTATTGCCAGAGCTTGCGGCGATTATCGAGCCAGGCAGTGGTTCCAGCACTAAAACACGGATACTGTTATCTGAAGTCACTCATTTGCAGCACTATGTGCCAATGGATATTTCTGCTGATTTTTTGCAGTCCGTCGCACAGACGTTAAATCAAGACTATCCAACGTTAGCAATACACCCTATCATCGCTGACTTTACAGCACTGCACAAGGTTAACTTACCGCCACAATTACCGGCCAAGAGATTAGTCTTTTTTCCTGGCTCTACTATTGGTAACTTTTCGCCAAGTGCTGCCCAACGATTACTAAAATCTTTTCATCATTTAGCAGGAGATAGTGGGTACTTACTTATTGGCCTTGATGGGACGCAAACGGCTCTAAGGTTAATCGCCGCCTATGATGATCAAACTGGCATTACCGCACAATTCAACCTGAACTTGTTAGTGCGCGCTAACAATGAGTTAAACGCAAACTTTGACCTGAAGCAATTTAAACATGCTGTGCGCTGGCAACCTGAAAAACACCGTATTGAAATGCATTTACAAAGCACTTGTGAACAGACAGTTTCCATTGGCGAACATCATTTTACGTTTGATTCTGGTGAGACGATTTTTACAGAATCCTGCTATAAATATCCGCAAGCTCTGTTTGAATCACTAGCGGCAGCGGCTGGCTGGCAACTCACGCAAGCATGGCATGATCCTGGTGATTCAGACTTTCAGCTTCTTCTTATGCAACCAAGCCGCTAATTCAGCGGCTTATTCAGCATTTCAAATGCCTGCGATAAGTCATTCAATAGGTCTTCTTTTGCTTCCAAGCCAATATACAAACGGACTAAGCCACCTTTATAGGCATATCCAGTATGCAATTCACTGGCTTTAAACGGAACCGCAAGGCTAACCGCCCCACCCCAGCTAAAACCAATGCGAAAGAGTTGTAGCGCATCCACGACTTTATCAATCTCTGTTTGTGCAATTTCTGCATTAAACACTATCGAAAATAAACTGGCCGCACCACTAAAATCTCTGCGCCAAACAGTGTGACCTGGTGAGCCGGGTAACGCTGGGTGTAATACAGCCTCTATTGCCGGCTGTGTTTGGCACCATTGTGCAATTTCTCTCGCGACCTTATCCTGAGCCACATAACGCAATGCCATGTGTGGAAGGCTGCGTAAAACCACTTCACAGTCGTCTGGACTTACGCCATTCCCTAAAGTCACCATTGTTTGCCATAGCGTATCAAAGATGGCTTGATCATTAGTGCTCACCGAACCCATCATGACATCACTCCCGCCAGACTGATACTTGGTTAAAGCTTGTATCGAGATATCCGCCCCCAGCTTAAACACGGGCAATGCAAGGCCGGCTGCCCAAGTGGCATCAACGGCCACTAACGCATTTTTTGCATGCGCTAGCGCAGCAATTTTTGGCAAGTCAGCTACTTCCATCGTAACCGAGCCGGGTGTCTCTACCCATACCAGCTTAGTCTGCTCTGCCAACACCAATGTAGCTAAGTGCATTGGATCATACCGCTTAAAAACAATGCCATGCTCCGCGGATAACCAGCGACAAACTTCTAGTGCTGGAAAATATGCATTGTTTGGCAAATACACCACATCATCTCTAGTAAGCAAGCTCAGTAAAACCAAACTAATGGCTCCCAAACCAGATGGCGCTAATAAACAGTGTTCTACTCCGTCAATCCTGGCTAGCTGCTGACTTAGCTTTCGTGTCGTAGGCGTGCCCAACAAGCCATAAGTATATTGCGTCGGATCACGCCAATTGCGCTCACGCAGCGCGTTTACCGAATCAAACACTACTGTAGAGGCACGCCTGACCGGAGTGGCCAGTGCGTTAAATCGCGGTGTTTCAAAGTCTGGTTGTATAAGCTCGGTTTGGGGCTGATTTTTTATATTTTTCATATGTAGGTTCCTACTTTGCGCTTAATCTTATCACGCGTTAGGATTATAACTCGTTGAAATGGCGTATAAAAAAACCCGCATAAAGCGGGTTTTTACGTGGATCACGTCTGCTACTAGTCTTCAGACTCTGGCTTTTCGATTAACGCTTTCATGCTTAAGCGTACTTTACCTTTATCATCAACTTCAACGACTTTAACCTTCACTGTGTCACCTTCTTTCACATAATCGCTCACAGCTTTAACGCGCTCATGCGCAATTTGTGAGATATGTACCAAGCCGTCCTGACCTGGCAATAATGAAACAACAGCGCCAAAGTCTAATACTTTAACCACTGGACCTTCGTAGACTTTACCCACTTCCACTTCTGCAGTGATGTCTTCGATACGACGTTTTGCTTCTTCTCCTTCTTCTGCGCTTGTGCAGGCAATCTTAACCAGACCTTCATCATCAATATCGATGGTGGTATTAGTTTCTTCGGTTAATGCACGAATCACAGCACCACCTTTACCAATAACATCACGGATTTTACTTGGGTTAATTTGCAAGGTCATGATACGTGGCGCAAAGGATGACATCTCTGTGTCAGCATCTTTCATGCCTTCTTCCATAATACCCAGAATATGTTGGCGGCCTTCTTTCGCTTGCGCTAACGCGGCCTCCATAATTTGTGCAGTAATGCCAGTGATTTTGATGTCCATTTGCAAAGCAGTCACACCATCTTTAGTACCAGCCACTTTAAAGTCCATATCGCCTAGATGGTCTTCATCACCTAAAATATCGGTTAATACCGCCACGCGGTTGTCTTCTTTAATCAAGCCCATGGCAATACCAGCAACCATGTTTTTTAATGGTACGCCTGCATCCATCATGGCCAAGGTACCGCCGCAGACTGACGCCATTGAGCTAGAGCCATTTGACTCAGTAATCTCAGAGACAATACGCATGGTGTAGTCAAAATCTTCTTTTTCTGGCAGCGCAGCAATCAGTGCACGTTTTGCCAAACGACCATGACCAATTTCACGACGCTTAGGTGTACCAACACGGCCAGTCTCACCAGTTGAATAAGGTGGGAAGTTGTAATGCAACATAAAGCTGTCATTGTACTCACCTTGTAATGCATCAATAATTTGTTCATCACGGCCGGTGCCTAATGTTGCAACCACAAGCGCTTGCGTTTCACCACGTGTAAACAACGCTGAACCGTGTGTACGTGGCAAGACACCTGTGCGTACGCTGATAGGACGCACAGTGCGTGTGTCACGGCCATCAATACGTGGCTCACCGTTTAAGATTTGGCTACGCACGGTATTGGCTTCTAATTTAAAAAACTCGCCTTTAATCGTGTTCAATTCTGCCGTTGTGGTTTCTTCTGTTACCAATGCATTAAGCAATTTTGTTTTGATGGCGTCAAGCTTCGCTGAGCGTTCACCTTTTGCTTTGATTTGGAAAGCTGCATTTACTTCATCCGCTGCAATTTCTGCCACTTTTTCAATCAGTGCTGTGTCTACTTCTGGCGCTTGCCAGTCCCATGGATCATTGCCTGCTTCTTCAGCAAATTCATTAATCATTGAAATCACTGGCTGCATGGCCTCATGACCAAATACAACAGAACCTAGCATGACTTCTTCGGATAACTCTTTCGCCTCGGACTCTACCATCATCACAGCAGTGTCCGTACCAGCAACGACTAGGTCTAACTTAGTTGATTCTAGCTGCGTCTTGCTTGGGTTAACCACATACTCTTCGTCAATGTAACCCACACGCACCGCGCCTAGTGGACCATAAAATGGAATGCCTGACAGTGACATGGCCGCCGATGCACCAATAATGGCCGGAATGTCAGAATCGATTTCTGGATCCGACGACATAACGGTCGCAATCACTTGCACTTCATTGTAAAACGCTTCTGGAAACAAAGGGCGTAACGGGCGATCAATCAAGCGAGACGTCAATGTTTCTTTTTCTGAAGGACGGCCTTCACGTTTAAAGAATCCACCTGGGATCTTACCTGCCGCATAAGTTTTTTCTTGATAATCCACCGTTAGAGGAAAGAAATCCTGACCTTCTCTGACTTCTTTTTTACCCACAACAGTGACTAATACCACTGTGTCGCCATAGCTGACCATTACAGCTGCATCGGCTTGACGTGCGATTTCACCTGTTTCCAGGGTCAGCTCGTGCGCACCGAGTTGAATACTTTTTTTCACTTGATTAAACATAGTTTTTCCTTATTTTCATTTTGTTCGCTATTCTTTACCTAATAACAAACCACAATAGTGACCAATCACACGTCATCTTCTCTCCTGACACAATGTGCGATTAATCTAAATAAAAAAGCCGAATCCTGGATTGCAGTGATTCGGCTTTTTTTAATGATGCATACTTGTTTTTATCAAAAAACCAAGCATGTACCAATTACTTACGGATACCTAAACGACCAATAAGTGTTTGATAACGTTCAACACTTTCACCTTTTAAGTAATCTAATAATTTACGGCGTTGGCTAACCATGGCTAATAAACCACGGCGTGAGTGATTGTCTTTTTTATTTGTTTTAAAGTGCTCAGTCAGATATTGAATACGACTGGTCAATAATGCCACTTGTACTTCTGGGCTTGCAGTATCGTTTGGTGATAGTTGATACTCTTTAATGATCTTTGCGCGATCTTCTGCTGTAGTTGCCATGTTTTATCCTATTGTTAGTTTTAATGTCAATGTAATCGCAGCCTATGATCTGGCAATCAACAAACCGCAAAAACAATCCTCTTTTCAGAACCGTGCATTATAGCCTAAATGAATGATTAATCAATGATTTTTTGTTATTCTGAAGCTAATTTCTGGATTAATCGTTTTGGTTTAATTGCGCCACCATGCTTGGGTGTACCCAAACCAATAAAATGCTGTTCTTCATCGTATAATTTGATCAATTCAGCCTCTAAGCCATGCTCTATTTTAATGGTTTGTCCTAGTCTAATCTTGTCGACCATCGGCTGTGTTAATGTAATGGCAGGTAATCTTGTTACAGTCTGATCGACGGGTAATAAATACCCTGCCTTTTGCTCCTCATTCATAGACGCCAGTTGTTCTATGGTCAAGCTTTGTTCCAATGAAAAAGGACCACTAACGGTACGACGCAAACCGATCAAATGCGAACCACAGCCTAGTTGCTCACCAATATCTTCCGCCAACGTTCTGATATAGGTACCTTTGCTGCAGTGAACCGTTATCTGGGCAATATCATTAACAAATGAATCAATTTCGATACTATGGATATGAATCTGCCTTGCTTTACGTTCAATTTCAATGCCTGCGCGAGCATATTCATACAACGGCTTACCTTCAAACTTTAAGGCTGAATACATCGGTGGAGTCTGCGCAATCTTACCTACAAAATTTGTGCAAACATTAGCAAAACTATGCGCATCGCAGTCAATCACTCGGGTTTGTAAGACTTCACCCTCTGCATCACCCGTTGTTGTAGTGACACCGAGCTTTAGTGTTGCTTGATAGGCTTTATCGGCATCTGTTAAGTATTGTGAAAACTTTGTGGCTTCACCAAAACAAACCGGCAGTACGCCTGTTGCCATCGGGTCTAATGTTCCCGTATGGCCAGCTTTAGCAGCCTGGTAAATATGTTTTGTTTTTTGCAAGGCCTGATTAGATGAGAGACCTTTAGGCTTATCTAATAACAGGATGCCGTTGATGTTTTTTTTGACGCGCTTCTTTTGCAAGGCTATTCAGGGCTGTCAGGGTCTTGATCACCGATGGCTTCGTCAATCAGTTTTGACATTTTTGTGCCATAATCCAGTGACTGATCATAAACAAAGTGTAATTGGGGCATAGTTCTCAGTAGCATGCTTTTCGCTAGTTGTGAACGCAAAAAACCAGCCGACTTTTCAAGCCCTTTTTGCAAGGACTCCGAAGGCGCCGCTGCAGTATAGAACACTTTGGCGTGTGATAGATCACCAGCAACCTTCACCTCAGTTAAGGTTACCCCTTTTACACGTGGGTCTTTGACTTCAAATTGGAGCAAGTGCGCTAGCTCACGCTGCATTTGCTCCGAAACACGGTCATTCCTAGAGAATTTTTTAGCCATTAAAGCGTTCTTGCCACTTCAACAATTTCATATATTTCCAGCACATCACCGACTTCGATGTCGTTGTAGTTTTTCAATGACAAACCACATTCAAAGTTATTTTTCACTTCTTTTACATCGTCTTTAAAGCGCTTCAATGAGTCCAGTTCACCAGTATGGATAATCACATTATCACGTAATAGTCTTACTTTAGACTCACGTTTCACCATACCGTCTGTCACCATACAACCAGCAATCGAACCAACTTTTGAAATCTTATACACTTCACGGATTTCAACCGTACCAATCATTTTCTCTTGTTGCTCTGGTGCAAGCATGCCACCCATGGCCGCTTTAACTTCGTCTACCGCTTCGTAGATGATGTTGTAGTAACGTACATCGACCTCCAAACTGTCGATGAGTTTTCTTGCACCTGTATCAGCACGTACATTAAAACCAATTAACACCGCACTAGACGCGCTGGCAAGGTTGACATCAGATTCACTGATGGCACCCACACCTGTGTGGACAATGTGTACTTTGACTTCTTTGGTTGACAGTTTTTGCAAGCTAGTCGCCAAAGCTTCAAACGAACCTTGTACATCCGATTTAATAATCAGATTCAAGGTTTGTACTTCGCCATCTTCCATCTGGTTAAACATATTTTCTAGCTTAGCGGCTTGCTGTTTAGCCAGCTTCACATCACGGAACTTGCCTTGACGGAAGTTAGCAATTTCACGTGCTTTTTTCTCGTCGTTTAGGGCGATGACTTCTTCACCTGCACTTGGCACATCTGATAAACCCAATATTTCTACAGGAATAGATGGGCCAGCAGAGTCAACTTCTTTACCATTTTCATCTAACATCGCACGCACACGACCAAATGCAGTACCAGCTAGAATCATATCGCCTCTATTCAAGGTACCTGATTGCACTAGAATACTGGAAACTGAACCACGGCCTTTATCCAGACGACCTTCAATTACCAAGCCTTTTGCTGGTGTATTTTTTGAGGCTTTCAGCTCAAGCACTTCAGCCTGTAACAAGATGGCTTCTAATAGTTGATCAATGCCTTGGCCTGTTTTCGCAGACACTTCTCTAAACATGACTTCGCCACCATATTCTTCTGGCACAACCTCATGGTTAAGCAACTCTGTCTTAACACGCTCTGGTTCGGCTTCTGGTTTATCAACTTTGTTGATTGCCACAACCAATGGGACATTACCGGCTTTTGCATGATGAATCGCTTCAATCGTTTGCGGCATCACGCCATCATCTGCAGACACAACCAAAATCACAATATCTGTTGCTTTTGCACCGCGTGCACGCATTGCAGTAAAGGCTTCATGACCTGGTGTATCTAAGAAGGTCACCATGCCGTTTGAAGTTTCAACATGATAAGCACCAATGTGCTGGGTAATACCACCAGCTTCACCACCTGCGACACGGCTGGTACGAATATAATCCAGCAACGATGTTTTACCGTGGTCAACATGACCCATCACAGTCACCACTGGTGGACGTGACTCCATCTCAGCTTCTACGTTTTCGCTTTCTTCTAAGAAGGATTCAGGGTCATTGGTTTCAGCCGCTTTAGGAATATGCCCCATTTCTTCAACGATAATCATCGCTGTTTCCTGATCCAGCACTTGGTTGATGGTTACCATCATACCCATGCCCATTAATGACTTAATCACCTCACCTGATTTCACCGCCATCTTATGCGCAAGGTCACCTACAGAAATGGTTTCTGGTACCAGCACTTCATGTACGATGGCTTCCGTTGGCGCATTGAATGAATGCTCAGATTCAACGTGTTGTTGTTTTTGCTTACCTTTAGGCGAGCGCCATGCATTTCTACCACCACCAGAATCGCCACGTGTTTTGATACCACGTTTTCTATTTTGCGCTTCGTTCCACTCTTTGTTATTGGTTTTACTTTTTTTGCCTTTAGGCTTAGACGGACTATCGCCAGCTTTCACAGCAGGTTTATGCAAAGTTCCTTTAATTTCTTTTGCTTTCGCTTTTTTCTCTTCCTCTGCACGCTTAGCCGCTTCTTCAGCACGGCGTTTAGTGTTTTCTTCGCGTTTACGCTTTTCTTCCACTTGCATCGCAAGCAGATTCGCATGACGTTTTGCCTCATCTTCACGTAATGCTAGTTCTTTTTCACCAAGAATCTCTTTTCTCGATTTAGCCTTAACAGCCTTTTTAGGTTCTTCAGTTTTTTCTGCGACAACTTCAGATGGCGCATTGTCCTCGGCCTGTGCTTCAGACGCCTCATCAGTGTCTACAGGTTCCGATACCGGTTCTTCTATGACGACAGGTGCTTCAACTTCTGGTATTTCAACGTTAACCGCTTCTTCAATAGGCTCCTCTGGCACCTCGAGTGCTTTCTTTGCCTCTGCTTTACGTTCAATGACACGTTTTTTTCGCACCTCTACCTGAATAGTACGTGCACGACCAGAACCATCAGTCTTTTTAATTTCACTATTGGATTTACGAGTCAGCGTAATCTTGCTTTTGGGCGCACTACCGTGTTCTTTACGCAGATGGCTGAGAAGTGCTTTTTTATCCTCTTCACTCAGTTCATCTGTTTCATTTTGTTTTTCCACACCAGCACTTTTTAGCTGCTCTATTAACAGAGGCAGCGGCAATTTTAATTCCTTTGCAAACTGTGCTACGGTCATTTGGGCCATATTCTCATTACTCCAATTGTGTCAGCAATGCCTGGATTGCTATTTTCTTATCCTCTAGTACTTATACTTAGGACTCATCCGCAAACCAAGGCTCACGTGCTGTCATAATCAACTGCTTAGCACGCTCTTCATCCATCTCTGTCAACTCAACTAACTCATCTACTGCTAGTTCTGCAAGCGCTTCCATAGTAGCAACACCTTTGCTAGCTAGCAGATTTGCAGTTGCATCATCCATGCCTTCCATTGTTAATAAGTCTTCAGCAGCCTCTTCAACTTGTTCTTCATTGGCAATTGCTTCGGTTAACAATGCAGCTCTAGCGCGCTTACGCAATTCTTCAACTGTGTCTTCATCAAAGGCTTCAATTTCATTCATTTCTGTTAGCGGCACATAGGCAACTTCTTCCAGTGTGTTAAAGCCTTCTTCAACCAGAATTTGTGCGACTTCTTCATCAACGTCAAGTTTCTCAATGAACAATTCAGAGATCACTGCGTATTCTTGCTGACTTTTTTCTTCTGCTTGTTCTACTGTCAGGATATTAATTGTCCATCCTGTCAACTCTGTTGCTAATCGAACATTCTGCCCAGTTTTACCAATCGCCCAGGCTAACTGCTCCTCTTCGACCACTACATCCATACTATGTGCATCTTCATCCACAACAATGCTGGAAACTTCCGCTGGCGCCATTGCATTAATGACAAATTGTGCTGGATCCATGCTCCACAAGACAATATCAACGCGCTCACCAGCCAATTCACCAGTGACGGCTTGTACACGCGAGCCTTTCATACCCACACAGGTACCCACTGGATCTAAGCGTTGGTCATTGGCTTTCACTGCAATTTTAGAGCGCAAACCAGGGTCACGCGCTGCAGAGCGAATTTCCAACAGGCCTTCTTCAATCTCTGGCACTTCTAATTCAAACAAACGAATCAAAAACTCAGGCGTAATACGCGAAAGCACCAACTGTGGTCCCCGACCCGTTCTAGTAATATCCAAGACATAAGCACGAATGCGGTCACCATTGCGCAAGTTTTCTTTAGGGATCATTTGATCACGAGGTAACACGGCTTCCAAGCGACCTATCTCGATGATCGCATTGCCTTTTTCAATCCGTTTAATGGCACCTGTAACCATTTTCTCATCACGGTCTAAAAAGTCCTGTAAGACCTGTTCACGTTCAGCTTCTCTTACTTTTTGCAAGATGACTTGTTTTGCTGTTTGTGCACCAATACGACCAAAGTCAATACTCTCTAATGGCTCTTCGTAGTACTCGCCGATTTCAAGACCTTCAGCATGCTCACTTTCTTCGTCAATCTGATAAGCTGAATTTTCTAACAAGTCATATTCAACATACTGCCAGCGGCGGAATGTCTTGTATTCGCCAGTTTCACGGTCAATTCGTACTTGAATGTCTGCATCGTCTTCATGTTTTTTCTTTGTAGCAGACGCCAGTGCATACTCGAGTGAGGTAAACACAACCTCCTCTGAGACATTTTTCTCATGCGCTAATGCATCTACTAATAATAAAATTTCACGACTCATTTTATTCTCCAACGCCTACCTAAACTACACTATGAAGTCATTGATTAAAATTCAGGGCTCAATCGTGCCTTATCAATATTACTCAAAGCCACTTCGTATTCAACACCTTCGTGTTCAAAAATTACATTTTCACCTTTAATGCCATTCAGCAAACCAATGAAATGTTTTCTTGGTGCGCTCTTCGCATTATTCTTGTCTGTTTGAACACCAACCTTTAGTTTGATGTCCGCTCGCTCATCTGCAAATCGCTCAAAATCCGCTATAGTCTTAAGCACTCTGTCCATACCGGCAGAAGAAATTTCAAGCCGGTCATAATCAATTTCATGCTCAACCGTCAACACATTGCCTAATTGATTACTCACAATCACGCAGTCATCTATCGTTACGCTATCGCGCTTATCGACTGGGTTCTGTTTATCGATAAACACACGAATCAGTTTGCCGCGATTAACCACTTCCATGTCAACAAGGACATAGCCCAAGCCTTCAACAGTCGTCGTAATCAACGAATTCAAGTTCTGCAACGTGTTATCCCTCTAATTTATTGACCTATTTTAGCCAATCAATAAAAAATGGGCCTATGGCCCATCTCAACTACTACATTATAGCAATGTATTCAACGAATTGAAATCAACTCATCATTCTACACTTAAACGAAGCATGACTAAACATCTTCTTCTAAATAGCAAAAAGCCCGCGATTGCGGGCAGTACGAAACAAATTAAATAAACTAGTTTCATCATTACTTGTACTGGGCATAAAAAAGCTCAACTATAAAGTTGAGCTTTTTTGTATTAAGCGCTTGGCGGTGACCTACTTTCACATGCGAGAAGCATACTATCATTGGCGCAGATTCGTTTCACGGCCCTGTTCGAGATGGGAAGGAGTGGTTCCAAATCGCTATTGCCACCAAGCAAAAACGGTTTTGTTGCTGCCTTGCTAATGCAAAGCCTTTAACAAATTGGAAGAAGTAAAGAATTCAGGTCAGATTGTTTTCAAATTAAGCTGTTTTGCTTTAAAAGTATTTATAACCAAAGCTCAATGCTCTCACATTCAAGTTCTAAGGTTATAGGATCAAGTCTCACGAGCAATTAGTAATAGTTAGCTTCATGCATTACTGCACTTCCACACCTATCCTATCAACGTCCTGGTCTCGAACGACTCTTTAGGGGGGTTAACCCCCAGGGAAATCTCATCTTAAGGCGAGTTTCACGCTTAGATGCCTTCAGCGTTTATCTCTTCCGCATGTAGCTACCCGGCGATACCACTGGCGTGATA
>SPJK01018720.1_pt1 | contig 30502 bp, 28 predicted proteins | sample 3741771 | NCBI WGS metagenome assembly SPJK01 (sample SAMN10925997, study PRJNA522277) | cold seep metagenome | isolation source: Elba SIP-enriched marine methane seep metagenome, extraction at timepoint T2 | place: Italy: coast of Elba, Mediterranean Sea
AAAAAACAACGTTTTTTGCGCCCCTATTTTTTTCATGGAATAGTGATCAGTTAAAACACGAAGAAAGGTTGAATTTGAAACCTGTTGACGGGCTTTCAGGCACAGCTGTCCCTTACCCTATTATTTATAACGTGCCGGGGACAGCACTGTTGTCTGTTATCCTGGGTGTAACTGCTGACATACTGATTGAAAGAGAGACTGGAATGGATATTGACTACTTAATAGTAACCGGATACGGCGGTAACGGATCATACCGGCAACCTTTTAAAGAGTTTCCGCCGAATTGTGACACAGCTTGCTTTTGCCAATTCCGTGTTTTTCAAAGCGATGCGACGGATGGCATGGATGAGCGAATAGGCCAAAGAGGATAATAGCAGACGAAACTGATTGGGCCACCCGTGACGGCAACTAGTTCGGTTGGCAAATAAATCCAATTGCTGCTCTTTAATCCGGTTTTCCATCTCACCCCGTGCACAATAAACTTGCTCATACAGGCTTTGTGGGTCGCCATCTAAATTGGTCACAATGTAACGCGGATTACTGCCTCGACTCATATGTTCCGCTTTATGGATCACTCGACGTATGCATTTCCAGGTGCCGGCCTTATAGTCGAAGTCGGCAAAGATACGTTGAGTTTCCTTCTGAGCCGCATACTGGGTTTGAGCTTGCTCCATCCAGGGCTGGCTTAACCGCTCGAGACGTTGATTTTTAGCCAGGCCGACACTATACTTGACTGCGTGCCGCTCAGACCAATCCAGCATTTTGTGGCGGCAGCCCCCCCATCACCACGAAAGATAATCTCAACCTCAGGCCATTGTTGACGTAACCGTTTGACGAGCAAAGCCAGGATGGACCCACTGTGTTTGGCCCCATCAATATTACTGGGGCGTAGATAGCTGACCAGGCAGTGATGACCGCAAAACACATACAACGGTAAAAAACAATAATGCCGGTAATAGCCATGAAAAAAACGGCGTCCTGTTCGTCATGGACTGGATCATCGGTGGCATCGAAGTCCGGGGGTGTCTCATAAGCCGCCATAAATTGTAACAACAATTGTTCATGTATTTTCCACATGATCGCTCTATCCGCCTGTTGTTCAAAACGGCATAAGGTGGGGCTGCTACGCCATGCTTGATCTGTCTCGATCGCCGTCTGGAAGGCAATATCGTTTCTAAGTGTGTCATGGTCGTTCAAATCTTCATAACCACAGGCCAGTCCATAAACCCGTTGTCGAAGTATCTCCATAATAGCATGTTTTACTTTGGCAGGGGTTCGAGAATCCGGTATGTGCGCAGCAATACCTTCAGTTAACCCGAGCTGTTGGTCTATCGCTCTTAAAAGCAAAACACCCCCATCACTGGTGATTGCTCCACCACTAAATTGGGCTTCTATTTTACGCTGTTTAAAGGCAGGAAATTCAATTTGGATTGGCGTACCATTTGTCATGGGCAAGGGGTGGGGTAAATTCAATGTAAGCAACTGAGTTTTACCAAATATCAACTCTTTTGCCCGCCTTGTTCATGAAGTATTCGGGTTAGTGAGCCAGCAAAAGAGAAAACAGCATCTGTATCGAAAACGGGTTAAAAGGGAGGTACCACCGAAATAAGCATCGAAGGCAGTATTTTCAAACAACAAACGATGGCAACTCTCCAATGCGCGAGCAGTGACGCGAGCCTATCCGAACAGTTGGTTTGTTAATCTGAAAGGGCAGGAAATACGATCTGATCAAAAGTTAGATCATTGGTTTGAAGTTTCTCAATGGAAACGTCTTGCGTGAGGATCCGTGTACGGACCCGTAAGCACGGTTCTGTGGGCATTGCGCCTTGCAAGCGCATGAAATTCTGTGGTCTGAAATGATCACCGTGGTAAAGCGTAGCCAGCAGCCATGAACCGAGTCTTGCGTGGACACTCTGCCTACTATGGTATTGCTGGAAACATTTGGGCCTTGCAAAAGGTTCACCGAAATGTGGAACGCTATTGGCGGAAAATGCTAAATAGTCGCAACCGGGAAGGCCGAGTGACCTGGGACGTGTTCCAGAAAATCAAAGCACAATATCCGTTGCAGCGACCGAAGCTTGTACTACCTTATCCGAGGTTTCAAGCGATTGCTGTGTTGTGAACCAATGATTGAAGAGCGTAGTGCGGGAAATCCGCACGCTACGTTCTGAGGGAATCGGAGGTGGGTGACCGCCTCTGATGACCCGGTGACGGGAGCAGCGGTTCCCTCTGACCCGATCAGCGGAATCCGGGGTGATGAGGTAATAAACCTTGATTCTACTTGGTTTCATCAAGGCTATGTGCGATAAAGGGGTGAGCAAGGTTTTGTTGATGAAATTTTCTCGGATTATGCTGTGCTACATCGAGGTTTTCTATTTGACAGGAGTGGCTAAATAAAGTGAAAAACTGCGCCGATCAATCCGCCAAAAAAACCGCCCCATATGACCAGCCAGCCCAGGTGTTGATTGATAATGTCTTTCACGATTTGTTTAACCAGTTGTGGGGTTAATTCATTTAAACGTTTATCAATGACGGTCTCAACCTTGCTGATAATGTCGTGACCAATCTTTTCAGCGTTTAGTCCTTGTTCCAGCGCTGATTTAAATTTTTCTGACTCAACCATTTCGGTCAAGGTGATTTTCATTTTATCGGTAAAGGGCTCTTTAAGTGGGTCTAGTGCTTCCTGTCCGCCCATCATCTGTAACATAGCCCCGAATGATGACTCCATGATAGATGTGACCAGGCTTTGATAAATTTTATCGTAGTCTATGGCATCCATGATGGGGGTAAAATTCAGTACTTTATTGCCTTGTTTTTCTTCTTCTAGTATGAATTGTTCTACATTTTCTGCTGTAAAGAATTGTTCCATCATCAATGATTTAATGGATGATTTGAATTCTTCAAAACGATTGGGAATGACCCCCGAGCCATACAGACCTGGAATTTTTTCGAAGAGCATATGAATGGCAAGCCAGTTTGTTATTGCACCTGACAGTGAAAAGAAGCCAACAGATTTAAATAACGCTGAATACACGGGGGAAAAGTATCCTACCAGTATGATCGCTACTGCTATCAGATTAGTGATAAAACTCTTATTTATCATAGGTTAATTAGTTTTATTTAGAGGTTGATTTGTCAGGCTTGATCGATAGCCTGAATATGCTAAGGTGTTTCAAAAAAGGATAGTCTGTTGAATGTATTGATATTGTAATATTACATGAGTAACATAAATTCCCTATATTAATCAATTTTTGATATAATGAAAAGATTTTCGAAATTTCAATTCCAATCTGGAGGAAAACATGCCAATAAAAGTTGCAATCAATGGTTATGGGCGTATCGGTCGTAATGTCGTTCGTGCTTTATATGAGTCTAATCGCACAGGCGAAATCGAAATCGTGGCAATTAATGACCTGGGTGATGCAGAGACAAATGCGCATTTAACTCAATATGATTCAGCACATGGTAAATTTCCTGGTGACGTCAGCGTTGAAGATGGTTATATGGTCATCAATGGTGATAAAATCAAAGTTTTAGCTGAACGCGATCCATCAAAATTACCCTGGGCAGAACTGGGTGTAGATATCGTTCATGAATGTACAGGTTTTTTTGCCAATAAGGCAAAAGCATCAGCACATATTGCTGCAGGTGCAAAAAAAGTTGTTATCTCAGCACCAGGTGGCAGTGATGTAGATGCGACTATCGTCTATGGGGTTAACCATGACATATTAAAGTCGTCTGATACTGTCATCTCTAATGCTTCATGTACAACAAACTGTCTGGCACCATTGGTTCAGCCTTTAAAGGACAGCATTGGTGTTGAGCATGGTTTAATGACAACAATCCACTCGTATACAAACGATCAAGTTTTAACTGACGTTTATCATTCTGATTTACGCAGAGCACGTTCAGCGACGCAATCAATGATCCCTACAAAAACAGGTGCCGCTGCTGCTGTGGGTCTAGTTCTGCCTGATATGGCGGGCAAATTGGATGGGTTCGCGATTCGTGTCCCAACCATCAATGTATCAGTTGTGGATTTAACATTCACTGCCAGCAGAGACACATCAGTTGAAGAAATCAATGATGTATTAACGCAAGCGTCTGAAGGGGCTTTGAAAGGTATTTTAAAAATCAATGAAAAGCCTTTGGTTTCAGTTGATTTTAATCACGATGATGCGTCTTCAAGCTATGACAAAACTTTAACAAAGGTGATTGATAATCGCTTGGTAAAAGTTTTGGCCTGGTATGATAACGAATGGGGATTCTCTAACCGTATGCTGGATACTACGGTTGCTTTATATAATGCAAAATAACAAATAATTATGCTAAGAAGAACGAAAATTCTCGCGACTTTAGGCCCGGCAACTGATAAACCGGGTGCTTTGGAAGCATTATTCGAGGCGGGCATTGATGTTGTGCGCATGAACTTTTCTCATGGTATTGCGCAGGATCACATTGATCGTGCAAACGCTGTTAGAGAGCTCAGCAAGAAAACGGGTCGTAGAGTCGGTATTCTGGCTGATTTACAGGGCCCGAAGATTCGTATTGCCCGTTTTAAAGAGACTAAGGTCTGGCTTAATGAAGGTGATAAATTTGATCTGGATATCAACCTGGATTCAGATGCAGGTGATGAAACTCAGGTAGGTATTACCTATGAGCCTTTAGCAAAAGAAGTTAAGCCTGGCACACGGATGCTGTTGGATGATGGTCGAATAGTTCTGGATGTCATTGATGTCGTGAATATGCGTATCAATTGTACTGTGATTGTTGGAGGATATTTATCCAATAATAAAGGAATTAATTTGCAAGGCGGTGGTTTATCCGCTGCAGCTTTAACTCCAAAAGATAAAGAAGACATCAAAACCGTTGCAAAAATTGATGCGGATTATGTGGCTGTTTCTTTTCCGCGTTGTGCAGATGATCTGAATGAGGCCAGATCCCTGCTGGAAGGCGAAGGCTGTTATGCGGGCATTGTGTCAAAGGTTGAAAGGGCTGAAGCGGTCGAAACTCAGGAAATGATGGATGAAATCATTCTGGCCTCTGATGTAGTCATGGTTGCCAGGGGTGATTTAGGGGTAGAAATTGGTGATGCCAATCTGCCAGCTGTTCAAAAACAATTGATTTCGCGTTCCAGGGAATTAAAAAGAGCTGTTATCACTGCGACTCAGATGATGGAATCAATGATTGAAAATCCGATTCCTACGCGTGCAGAGGTATTTGATGTGGCGAATGCTGTTCATGATGGTACTGATGCTGTGATGCTTTCCGCAGAAACAGCATCTGGAAAATATCCAGCAAAAGCAGTTGCTGCCATGGCTAGAATTTGTGAAGAGACTGAAAAACAACGCAGTGTACGTTCTTCATCTCATAGAATCAACAGTGAATTCAAGCGTGTTGATGAAGCGATTGCAATGTCAGCTATGTACATGGCAAATCATTCGCAAATTAATGGGATTGCTTCTTTGACTGAATCCGGTTCTACGCCTTTGTGGATGTCCAGAGTCAGTTCGGGTATCCCTATTTTTGCTTTGAGTAATCATGAAAAAACATTGGGTCGTGTGACAATTTACCGTGGTGTTTTCCCTGTTTATTTTACACATGAGTCAATGGATCACGCAGATGTCAACTGCAAAATTCTGGATGAATTAAAATCCCGCGGGTTTGCTAAAAAAGGCGATACTATCATTATTACCAAAGGTGATTTGACAGGTGAGCCTGGTGGTTCCAATGCATTGAAAGTTGTGACGGTCGGCGAAGGGCTAACGCCTTAAGTTGATAAATGAATGCATGCCCGGGTTGGATCCTGACCCGGGTTTAATCAGTTTCCCCAAATTCAGATGAATCCATCTGTTCCTGTCAATTATAAGCTGACCAGCTTAGCACTGAATCCTGCAATTGATCTGACTTATCAGATTGATAATTTGTTGGATGATCATAAATCCCGCTCCCATTCAACCCGGTTTGATCCCGGTGGTACAGGAATGAATGTTGGCAGAGCTTTAGAAGCCTTGACCAGCGATTCAATAACCTGTTGTCTGATTGCTGGATGTATGGGCGAATTCTTTCGAAACATGGCCGATCAGAAATTAGAACGCGTTCATTATCATGTGCTCGATGGTGAAACCAGGATCAATACCACTGTGATTCAAGACCAACCCTCAGCCCAGTATGAAATAAATGCGGCCGGTCCCGCTTTCTCTGATTTTGAAATAGAAACGTTGGTCAGCACATTTATTGAATATAGTCGGCATGGTACTGCAATTCTGACAGGTTCTTTACCACCCGGTGTTTCAACGTTATTTTACAAAGACTTGTGCGAGGCACTGCATGAGCAGGGTGGGTGTTGTGTAGTTGACTTACCGGTTAACTTGTTAAATACAGTGTTAGAAACCCGACCGTTTCTGATTAAGCCTAACCTGTATGAGTTTCAAAAACTGGTAAAGCAACCCATGACCCAAATAGACGCAATTGCTAGGCATGCGCGTATATTGCAAAAAACAGGAATTGAGTATGTCTGTGTTTCGCTGGGTGAAAAAGGAGCGGTTCTGGTGGCTGAGGAAAATAGTTATTTTTGCCCCGCGCCTGAAATACAGCTGAAATCCAGTGTAGGAGCTGGAGATGCATTGCTAGCAGGTTTGGCCTTTGCATTATCGGAAATGATGTTGCCTGAAGAGGCATTAAGACTTGCGATCAGTTGTGGTGCGGCAACGGCCTCATTACCGGGTACTGAGATTTTTAAAAAGAATTTATTGGATTCGTTGATGCAACAGACAAAAGTCCAAAAATTAGATATTTAACACACCAGCAGCAAATTCAGCTTTGCTGCTGGTGTATCAGTATTTAAAGTTCGATTCTGAAGTTAAAACCAACCGTATAGAGGTCGTTATCTTCGTCATTGACTTCGGTATTGGCATTCAGGCCCAAGTAAGTATTCGAAGCAACTTTATAATCAAATCCGGCACGGATAAAAACAGTGCCGTCATGAATTACACTGGAGTTTGCACCTGCCAGATTGGATGTGTTGTAAGATTCCTGGTCTCTGTATTCATACAATGCGCCCGTATATACGGTTAACGATTCATTCACGTTATAACCAAATTCAACATCACCGATCCATACAATTTCATCAAAATCAGCATCAATGCTGTCAACTAGTGAAGTGAAGTTATGCTTATATCTGAAGCCTGCCCTACCTTTAACGATAAAGGAATCGATGGCATAAAAACCGTTCAGGTTGATTTCACCTAGATAGTCATGTACATCGGCATCGTTATCACCGTCTTTACCATTCACATGGGTGTAGTTATAGCCAACTAAGCCTGAGACGAAAATATTGTCATTGATTTTATAAGCGGCATATGGAGTAACACCAATGGTGTTGGAGGTATTGCTGTTATTGGTTCCGCGTGTATCACCATAAACATAGGTTAATGCGGTACCTACATAAAAGTCACCAAAGCGTTTATCTACACCCCCCACAAATTGATACAGATCAGTGACATAATTTGCTGTCTGGCCATCATCGCTGAGATTGGTATAACTGCCTTTACCCCAGAAAACATCCGGCAAATAGTTGTCTGAATCGGAAGAAGCGCCTAGGTTATTTTGCGGTTGGGAAAAAAAGCCAAAGGAGCGGGAAATTTCTGATGCCAGGTGCTGAGTCACTTCAGTAGTCGTTTGACGGACAACTTGTTGACTACGCTCAGTTTCAACAGCGATTTGTTCTATAGCCTCAAGCACTTCCTGTTCTGGCTCTATTGGAACAATTACGACAGGATCTTCTGTATCAGTTGGATCAACATTTATTTCTGTGCCATCGGAAACTTTGACGGTTACATCCCCGGTCAAATCATTTTCATTGCTGCCATTGATGGCTTCTGTTTCAGAAAAGTCGAAGTCTGATACCGCAACGGTATAATCTCCCGCTTCCAGCACGATATCATCCAGGATGGCATTACTGAATGAACTTGCTGGTCCGCAGATACCATCCGGGCAACTGTCATCATCTGATGCGATGGATTGTGAACTAGCATTTAATTGAGAGGAGCTGCCCTGAAACAGAAAGATTTCAGGATCAAGCGGAGTGGGGTCGCTTGTTGCAGACGTTGTGAATATATCCAATGTTTGCTGATTATCCAGGGTAAAATCAAGGTAACCAACTGAGCCAGCACCTGAGGAAGTAATATTGAAAGTTTGTACAAACAGGTCTGCTGCCTGAGTAACGCTAGTGGTAGTCAATAAAGCCGCTACCAAGTACTTATTATGTTTCATGAAATTACCTCTACATTGAATGTTATACTGATAATTCTAGGATAAATGTAGGGTTTTGTCTACAGAAAACAAATCAATAATTTTAAATAACAGACTAAAATATATAGGGTAAATCAAATATACAGTTTAATCGTTGTGGTTTTGCAACATTATTTAAACATGCAGCTGGCCTGATTATTCAATTAGAGCAATGGTTTCGCTGGATAATTGGGTAAAAAGCGTGCACAAAATGAAAAACCGATCAGGCCGTGAATTCTACCTGATAGCCGGAAAATTTTCGGATATTGATGACACCGTTATCCAAAATAAGATATTGACCTTTAATGCCCATTAAAATACCGGAAACTTCAGCCATTTTATCCAGATTAAAGGATTTTACTTTTTCTGGGTATTCCAGCACCGGGTAGTCAATCAGGACAGGCTGTTCGGAATCTAGAAAAGAAATCGCCTGTTCTCCAAATTGATCAATGATTTCGCTGATTTGTGGCTGACATAATTCCAATAACTGGGTTTTACGCACCTGAAGATCTGTAGCCTCAACCTGATTTTTCAGCATTTTCTGCCAGCTGGTTTTATCACTGACATGTTCTGCCAGAACCACTTCCAATAAACCGGATTGATAACGAGATGAAACCTGCAAGATTGGCAGAGCCTGAATAGCTCCCTGATCTATCCAGCGTGTTGGAATCTGAGTTTTTCGAGTAATGCCGACTTTTGTTCCTGATGAATTTGCCAGATAGACAACATGAGGTTGAAAGCAGAATTCATCACCCCATTCCGGTTCTCTGCAGGTTCCCAGGTGATGATGGCAGGTTTCTGGCTTCATGATGCACATATCGCATTGAGCCAGCGAAATAAAACAAGGATAACAATACCCCTGGTTAAAACTTTTTTTAGTTTCGCGCTGACAATGTTGGCAAAATATTTTCCCCTGATAGTGGAGTTTTATCGGACTTCCCAGAAATGGATTAAGGTCAATCAACTGATCATCTAATGGCAACTGATACTGTACGGGGCTATCCAGTTCAGTGACCATTTTTTTCAAACTGCCAAGCATATAATTTCCAAAAAAATATTCAGATTAAACCATGAAACCTGGAATACATAAAAACTATTTCATCCTATTTATAAAAAGGCGCATTGCTATGTGTATTTGGCTACCATTTTCTTAATCCAAATATTGTATCAGGGGTTGATGCAATCAGTTTTGATACATTGGAGCATTAAGTGATATGAATGCTTAAAATTGGTTGTTGATCAGGAATTATTCCAGAGGGTTTACTTGTTTGGTTTTTGAAATAGTTATTTTATTATCAAGTACTTAATATAGTTTAAAGCTAAGTAAGCAAACAGCCAGGTACCTTGAGGAACAGACAGATGTTATAGCTAAACAGCAACTAATGAATTCATTACCCACTGAAAAAAAATTTTATATCATGTTATTATCAGACATTTTGCAATGTTCGATCTGATTGATAGTTAACTATCTTAAAATTTAATCTACTTAGGTGCAGAAGTGATTTCAAGTTGCATTAAGTCAAATATTGGTTGGCCTTTCAGGTAAATAGTAAAGCATGCAAAGGGAGTGGCAGGTCTTTTATAGGGGATTGATCCAAATTGGATAGATTCACTATGAAAAGGATACAGACCTGAATTTACGACAAAAACAATAATAACCAGGAGAATTGAATGAGCGTAAGTATTTTTGGGTCGATGGGACCTTATATAGGCATTATGGGATTGGCTATCGCCTTTATGATTTATCGGAAGATATTATCCCATGATGCAGGAACGGATAAGATGAAAGCGATTGCCGAGTTAATACATGATGGCGCAATGGTTTTTTTGAAAGCAGAATATAAGATTTTGTCCATTTTTGTGGCTGCTGTTGCTTTTCTGGTATTGATATTGATCAATTTTCAGACTGCTTTAGCATTCTTAGGGGGTGCAATTTGTTCCATGTCTGCCGGCTTCTTTGGCATGAAAGCAGCCACAATATCAAATGTCAGAACCTCTGCAGCAGCCAATCAGGAAGGCATGGGAGAGGCTTTAATGGTCGCTTTTGGAGGCGGTTCTGTCATGGGTCTTTCTGTCGCTGCCTTGGGGTTAACCGGAATTGCCATTGGTTATAATCTCATTGACCCATCGATTGCTACCAACTATACGGTGCTAAGTGGTTTTGCTATGGGGGCTTCATCGATTGCTTTGTTTGCCAGAATTGGCGGTGGTATCTACACTAAGGCAGCGGATGTGGGCGCTGATCTGGTGGGTAAAGTTGAAGCCAATATTCCTGAAGATGATCCCCGTAACCCTGCAACCATTGCTGATAATGTCGGTGATAACGTAGGCGATACAGCCGGTATGGGAGCCGATATATTTGAATCCTATGTGGGGTCAGTGATTGCAACCATCGCTATTGCTGCAACGGCTACAAATTTCGTTGATCCTGCCATGCAATCCGATGCATTGTTATTACCTATTGCTTTGATAATTATAGGTTTGATTGCATCAGTAGCCGGTGTCTTGTACATGCAAAAAATAAAGGATATTAATCCTGCTCATGCGCTTGAACAGGTTACCTGGGTTGCGGCAGGAATATTTTTGATTGTCGCCTTCATTGTGATTCAGATTTTTGGTGTTCAATTTTGGATTGATGGTAAAGAAACCTGGGTTAGTGGAACATTTTTTGCCCTGTTAGGTGGAACAGGGGTCGGTATTTTTATTGGTAAGATTACTGATTTTTATACTTCGAAAGCACCAATAGAAGCCATCGCAGAGGCATCTAAGTTTGGGCCGGCAACCAATATTATTGCCGGGTTGGGAATTGGTATGCGTTCTACGGTTTACCCTGTTTTAGGTATATGTGTTGCTATTTTAATTGCTTACAGTTGTGCTGGTTTATATGGTATTGGTATTGCTGCGGTTGGGATGCTGGCGACTACGGGTGTTACCATGTCTGTTGATGCCTATGGCCCTATTGCAGATAATGCCGGTGGTATTTCGGAAATGGCTGAACTGGGAAGTGAAACCAGAGCAATTACAGATTCGCTGGATGCTATTGGTAATACAACCGCTGCAGTCGGTAAAGGTTTTGCTATTGGTTCTGCTGCCTTAACCGCGTTAGCTTTATTTTCTGCGTATGCCTCAGCAGCTGGTTTGGTCTCTATTGATTTATTAAATCCTTATGTGGTTATTGGTTTATTTATCGGTGGTAGTGTGCCTTTTCTGGTAGCAGCTATGACGATGGATTCAGTTGGTAAAGCAGCTCAGGATATGGTTGAAGAAGTACGTAGACAATTCAGGGAAATTCCAGGGTTGATGGAAGGAACTGTACCGCCTGATTCAGATCAGTGTATTGAAATTTCTACAAAAGCGTCTTTGCGTGAAATGATTTTGCCGGGTGTGGTCACGATAGGAACGCCGGTTTTAGTTGGATTAATTTTAGACAAAGAAGCGCTGGGTGGTTTATTGGCTGGATCTTTGGTCGCTGGTGTTTTAATGGCTTTATTTATGGCTAATGCCGGGGGCGCCTGGGATAATGCAAAAAAATTGATTGAAGGCGGTGCACACGGCGGTAAAGGAACAGATGTTCACAAAGCTGCTGTGTGTGGTGATACCGTGGGTGATCCGTTCAAAGATACATCGGGGCCTGCTTTAAATATCGTGGTGAAATTGATGGCTGTGGTTTCACTGGTTATTGCGCCATTATTGTAATCAGGCTGATTGATAGCAAAGTTGACTGGTACACGGAAGTAACAGCGACTTTATGCTTCAGGATTTTTGGTAACCATTGCTGTTTTTGTTGACCCAGCGACTGGTTTGAGAACGTAATCGTTCTTTTTTCCAAAAAGGAGCTTTGCTCTTCAAAGCCTCCATAATGAAGCGGCAACTGTCAAAGGCATCGCCCCGGTGTGATGACCAGGTTGCCACCAGGACGATAGGATCAGCTGGGAATATTTCGCCAACTCTGTGAATAACCAGTATATCCAGAATGGACCATTGCTCAGCAGCTTCTTTACAAATTTCAGCGAGCTGCTGTTCGGTCATTCCTGGGTAGTATTCCAGAGTCATTGATTCAACGTCATCGCCTTCGTTAAAATCACGCATACTTCCTATAAAAGTATTACATGCCCCAAAGTTGGCTTTGTCTGCAAATCGTAGCGTTTGATAATGTGACAGAGATTGCAACGGCTCAAAGCTTTTTTCTTTGATCTGTATTTCCATATTAGCCCCCTGTTACGGGTGGGAAAAACGCAACTTCATCGCCGTCATGAATTTCTGTATTTAAATCAGCATATTGCATGTTAACAGCGGTTAATATGTGATCCGGGATGGTTGTGTCTGGATTGGCAAGTTGCCAAATTTGCATGACAGAGCAATTCTGATCTGGCATGGCCTCTTCCTGTTCTTTTCCCAGCTGTTCCTTTAAGCTGGCGAAATAGCGAATAGTGATCTTCATAATGTTAGATTAAACTTAAACCCCAGATTCTAACCTATTTTCAATTTGTTAAAATAGCGTTCTAGCAAAATTAATAATCAGGCAAATTCAAAATATGAGCGAGTTAAGTCATTTTAATCAAGCCGGTGAAGCCCATATGGTTAACGTGGGCGATAAAGATACCACAAAGCGAACAGCAATAGCAGAAGGCTATATCACTATGGAGACTGAGACTTTACAGCGTGTGGTCGATCAATCACACAAAAAAGGAGATGTTCTGGGGATTGCCAGAATTGCTGGCATCATGGCCAGCAAAAAAACAGCGGATATTATTCCGCTATGTCATCCGCTGGCATTGAGTCACGTTGAAATTCAATTTCATGTTGAAGCTGAAAACAATCGTATCCAATGTTTGACAACCGTGGAAACTGCCGGTCAGACTGGAGTTGAAATGGAGGCTTTAAATGCCGTACAGGTCAGTTTGTTAACCATTTATGATATGTGTAAAGCGATTGATAAGGCCATGATAATTGACTCAGTCAGGCTTCTGGAAAAAAAAGGTGGAAAGAGCGGACATTGGAAGCGCGTTGAATGAATTTTTTTATTGATGCCCTGTTATCGGCATTTCAATTGTTGTTGAATTTTGATGAGGAAATTTATCAAATCGCCTGGTTGTCGATAAGAATTTCATTGATTGCGACATTGATTGCAGCGATTTTTGGCATTATCAGTGGCATTTATATTGCTATTCTGGATTTTCCGGGTAGAAACCTGCTCTTTCAAATTCTAAATACTTTGATGGCTATGCCAACAGTGATGATCGGCTTGATCCTTTATGGCTTATTAAGTCGCAGGGGTCTGTTGGGCGATTGGGGAATTTTATATACGGAAACCGCTGTCATCATTGGAGAAACCTGTTTGATATTGCCAATGATAATCAATATGAGTCGGGTTGCTGTGCAAACGGCTGACCCACGAATGTTAATGACCTTGAAAATGATGAATGCCAGTCCTTTGCAGCAGTTGATACCCATCATGAATGAATTGCGATATGCCTTGCTGGCAGGCGTCATAACCGGGTTCGGGCGTGCGATAGGTGAAATAGGTGCCGCGATGATGTTAGGGGGGAATATTCAAGGTTCAACCCGAACCATGACGACTGCTATTGCCTTAGAGACCAGTAAAGGTGAATTTGAACTGGGTCTGGCTTTAGGCATTGTTTTATTAGTAATCGCATTTTTAATCAATATCGTATTACAATCCTTGCAGACTAAAAATTAACGCCACTATTCATCGTATTTTGGCATTTGATATCGGTTACTTGCGTCTGAGGATGTGGTCAATACATCTATCTAGGCTTGAATGTGACAGTCATGTCACATATTTGTTTTTCAAGGCCAGAAAATTATTTATTCATCCCGGCTTAAACCGTTTCTGAATCTAGCGTGTTCGTTTGATTTATGGTTTTGAGTTCAGCTTTCTTTACTTTTTTTTGGGCAAAGCCGGCCCCTTTTTTAGTTTTTGCCTCTAATTCCAGTTCTTCAATAAGACTGCGATAATCTACGTCTAAGGCATGCAGGTTTGCAAAACAGGTGGCAATCACCGCGATAGTATTCGGCACTTCTCCCTTTTTCTTATAAGACTGAATGTTTTTTTCACTGACTTTAATTAATTTACTGAATTTGGGTAAAGAAATTTCTGCATCTAAAAGTTTTTTTTTAAATTCAATGAATGTCATGGTATACAGATTTAAAGTGATTATGGTTAAAAAAGCATAGAGTTGGGATAAGCTTATGCCTATCACGTACTGTTCAGCGTAATTTTGCATTTCATATCAGTGACGGGCTCTAGAAGACGCCAAAATAATTCCATGTCAGATACAAATTTTATCTAAGTAATCGAGATTAAAATTTTTTTTTGAAAGACGCAGAGTCGTTACTGATAAAAATGCACAGTCATTCAAAACAAGTACTTAGTTTTAAATCAGCTATCAATATAGCATGGAACGATTGCTGCAACACATAAAATATTACAAATAGATATTTATATTGACTTTTAACTATAAAAACAATATTATCGCTATAACTTATTACTTTTAGTAAGTTGCTATTTATTCTTAATCTCAGGAGATGATGATGTCTAAAACCATAAAAAAGAAAGTTGCAAAGAAAGTTGCAGCAAAAGCAACCAGCAAAGCGGTATCAAAAAAAGTGATCGCTAAGAAAAAAGCAGGTAGCCTGGAGAAAAAAATTAAAAAAGCCGTTATTAGCAAAAAGGCAGCGAACAAAAAAACAGCTAAAAAAATTGCCAGAAAAATTGTGAAGAAGGCCGCTTAAATTATATGTTCGTCTTGTGAGGGTAAATCGTTGTTTACCCTTTAATGATCGATTGCCGTTGAGCACCAGTCAGTCAGTGTCAATGAGTGTTGTCATTATTTTGTAATGTAAGCTTTATATGGTCGTTTTTATTCGTTGTATCACTGGGTTGATAGATTCTTTAGGCACGACTGATCCCCTGTTATTTTTTTAACACCATTCTTAGGATAGAGGGTGGCCGGTTCATTTCTAGAATGAACATTATGACTTAAATTGTTGAAAAAAAACATTTTCCATTCGTTCTGTGAGAAGATAAGCTCTGTGTATAACCTGATAAAACCAAGGATAGTATTTCACCTGTATTGAAACAGGTTTACGCGATGGATAAATTATTTGTTATGGGTAAAACGGGCAATTATGACTGAATCTTCATTATTTTTTGAATTACCGGAAAATCTGACAGCTAAAAAGTTTTTAAGCCAATTAGGTAAAAAAATTGATTTTGACCTTGCTTATCAGCAATATACGATAAAAACATTTTATGACACCTTTGATTGGCGTTTATACAGGGCGGGTTTTATTTGTGAATTTAACCATTCTAAAGATCGATCTGTATTAAGCCTGATTGATAGAAACCAAGAGGGGATTGTTGCGGAACAAGAGATGCTTGATGTGCCTAAATTTCATCAGCAGCTGACTGGTTCGACATTGCAGCGACAGATTGCTCCGATTATTGAGATGAGAGCGTTGTTGCCCTTGAGTCAATTACCTTTAGATGTTTTTGGTATCAATTTGCTCAATAAAGAGCAAAAGACAATCATGCGTGTAAAAGTTGAAGCCTACGAATCTTTGACCAATCGTCTGCAGTTATTGCCATTAAAAGGCTATGATAAGTATGTAGATAAGATGAATCAGTTGTTACAAGAGGATTTTATGGTTCAAGCAACCTCTTGTAGTGCTTTAAAATCTGCATTAAAGCTGCAGAAGCGTAAGCCTAATGATTATAGTTCCAAAATTACCCTTAAATTAAAAGCAGACACTCCAGCCCATAAAGCCAGTAAACAGATATACTGGCATCTCTATCAAGCGATGAAGCTGAATGAAGCCGGTACAATCGCGGATATTGATAGCGAATATTTGCATGATTTCAGGGTTGCCGTGAGAAGAACGCGCTCAGCATTAAGCCAATTTAAAAAAGTGCTGGATTCAGGAGAAACGGCCGAATTTGCAGAATTTTTTGCCTGGCTGGGTCAAATCACCGGGCCGACACGTGATCTGGACGTTTATCTGTTAAGTTTTGAAAACTATCAATCAGCATTACCTGCGTTGCTGGAGCAGGATTTAAAACCGCTTTATCATTTTTTAAAGCAGAAACAAAAGACTGCACAGGCAGAACTGGCAAAAAAATTGCAAACCAGCAAGTACCAGAAACAGATGTTGGCGTGGGAAGCTTTATTAAAAGATGAAGACGAAGGCTTGAATGCATCCAGCGATACGCATATAAGCATTAAGTTATTAGCTGACCAAAGGATATGGAAGGTTTATCAGCAAATCTTGAAAGAAGGCAACGCCATTGATAATGATTCAGAAGCAGTTGCTTTACATGACTTAAGAAAAACCTGTAAGAAATTGCGTTATTTAATGGAGTTTTTTCAATCTTTGTACCCCAAATATCAGGTGCTTCAGTTGATCAAAGCATTGAAAAACTTTCAAAATGTTTTGGGTGATTTTCAGGATTATGAGGTACAAGCTGACTCGATTAAACGTTTTAGTGAAGAAATGATTGAGCATGACGTTGGAGTGAATACTATCCTCGCTATGGGGGTGCTGATACAGCATTTGGATGATCAGAAATGTAAAGCCAGAAATGATTTTGATCGTCAATTTAATGTGTTTAAACAAACTGAGAATTCTCAAACATTTAAAGCACTATTTAAACAATAAGTTCGGGTAATCAAGTGAACAGTATTATTGCAACCTATAATATTAAGGGAGGGGTGGGTAAAACATCCACGGCAGTGAACTTGGCATTTATAGCGGCTCAGCAGGGTTATAAAACACTTATTTGGGATTTGGATCCACAAGGTGCAAGCACCTATTATTTCCGGATTAAGCCTAAAATAAAGGGAGGCAGTCGAAAATTGATTGCCGGTGAAAGGGATCTGGATGATTTAATCAAAGCTACAGATTTTGATAATCTGGACTTATTACCATCGGATTTTTCATTTCGCAACCTCGATCTGGTTCTGGATGAGCGTAAAAAACCGACACAACGCTTAAAAAAACTATTGAACCCACTCAATGATGAATACGATTTGATTTTTCTGGATTGTCCACCCAACATATCTTTATTATCTGAAGCGATATTTCAGGCAGCGAATGTGTTGTTGTCACCGATTATTCCAACGACTCTTTCATTGAGAACCTTAGACCAGTTAAAACAATATATTAAGGATAATCATTTAAAACATTTATCCTTGATTCCGTTTTATTCCATGGCAGATAGACGCAAAAAGATGCATAGAGAAATCATGCATGATTTAAGTAAACAGCATGAGGATATATTGAAAGCAGTGGTTCCTTATGCCAGCGATATCGAAAGAATGGGGCTGGAACGAATGCCTTTGGGGGCTTTTGCGGCCAGCTCAAAATCATTTAAGGCCTATCAGGATTTATGGCAAGAAATCAATCCGGGGTTAATATTGCCTGAATCCACTTAACTTATTCAGCATAAGCCTGGTTTTCATTCATTCTGAAACAGCAAACAAGTAAAAGGTCTGCTTCTTTGACAGTTAAATACCGGCCCAAGAATATAGCCTTGATGTCGTGAAAGCGAATCAAGGTTTTGCTGAAGACATATTCCCAGGATTCTGCTCGGCTGCATCCACACTACTTGCTGTTTTAGCTATGTGGGGAATATTATTCCTCAAAAATATCAGCACAAATCAATGAGTAATATCCGACCCCATGATTTTCATTTGAAAATATATTGTTTAGCATTCAATTCATGCTTTGATCTTTATTAGTGTCCTGATATTAAACCATTCATATGAAACGGTAACAGCCCCTGGCCTTTTCATAAAATCTCGGAGTTAGGCTCTGTTGTATATTTAGTTTAATATATCATTTACTTTGATAAAACTCTTGGATTAAATACCACATGCGCCATCAACTTTTAGTTTTAAGGCATGCAAAGTCAGACTGGTCGGTGGATACCGATGATTATAATCGCCCTCTAAAACCCAGAGGTGTTAAAGCGGCACAGAAAATGGGGAACTGGATGAAGCAAAATGGTTTTATCCCGGATATTATCATTAGTTCAGCAGCCCGACGAGCCAAAGAAACGACACGGCTCATTCAGCAATCATTAGTAATCAATTCAGAGTCTGTCGGGTTTGAAGAAGATTTATATCTGGCAGATAAAAAAATCTTGCTGACTAAAATTAACGCAATATCAGAAGATAGGCAGACTGCACTGCTGGTTGGACATAACCCGGGACTGGAAGAATTAATTCAGATGTTGAGTCAAGGACATGTTCAGATTCCAGACAATGGTAAGTTGTTAACTACAGCTGCTCTGGCTTGTTTTAGTTTTGACAAACCCTGGAAAAAGATGGCTAAACATTCAGCTGTTTTAGAGTATATTTTAAAACCTGTTAATATTGATTCTTCGGTTCATTCTTGATTGAACACGCTAATTAGGGATTAAAAGGGTGCAGACACTATTCCCGGAAATTCATTCTTGAAATGAAAATACCGGAATAATTTAACGCCATACATGTATGAAATAATGAATATTTTTTCTATATTTAAGCAATTAACTCAATTGGATTTGTTGGTTCTTTCAACCAATTTGCTGATATTTCTTTGTTCTCGCTGGATAATCAAAGGTTTTAAAAAAAATGCGGATGATTATGGTTCAGATACTAAGCTATGGGCATTAAGGGCGATTAATCTGATTTTATTCGGCTTGTATTTTCTGGCCATATTTGCTGAAGAATTGACTCGTCAAATATCGTTAACCGGGCTGACTTTTTTGCTGGCTTTCATTCTGGTTCATTTATATCAAATGTTCCTGCTGTATAAATTTGGCCGTGTGAAAGAAATAGAAGGCGAAAAATTTAGGGTTGAAACATACCAGTCTGAGGTGTTTAGTCTGTTAGGTGTTTTTCTGGCTCTTATAGTTTCTATTCTGGTTATTATCAATATCTGGGATATGACCAGCTGGTTACAGGCAACCAGTGTATTAGGAGCATTATTATTGTTAACCTATTCAACTAAAGATGTCTGGGCACCTGATAATATCAATGGCTTGATTTTACTTTATAACGGTGATGTCGAGCCGGGTAATGTAGTCAAAATTGATGAGCTGAACTTGTTAGCGATTACTATTCAAACCACCTTGACTCAGACTGTATTCAGGGACTTGCAGAGTCGGCACAGAATCATACTACCCAATTCCAAGATTCGTAATGCCAAAATAGAAGTGTTGAGTAAAGCATTATCTTCAGGAATACGTCAGTTTGTAGATTATAATATTGGTTATGGTTTGCGCAGTGAGCAGGTCGAGAGTTTTTTATTTTCAGCCTGGGAAAATGCTTGTGAAGTTGAATCTGCCATTAACCCGGATCGAGCGGCTTCGATAAAACTGGTTGAAACGGGGGATCATGCAGTGACCTGGCGCTTATCCTATACGGTAAAAAACAGTGTTAGATTAATTGAGGCGCGTGCTGCAATCAATAAAGCGGCCTATGACCTGTCTTTGATTGAACAGATAGGCCTAAACACGCCGTTGACGCATGTTGTTGAAAAACATTCAAAAACTGAGCAGATAGCGCTATAATTTAGCGCATTGTCAAGATCCATTTATCCTGTCATGAATCAGATAGTGACTCTGTGAACAGAATAGCACAGACTGTCCATGCTGTCGGAACAAGGCATTTACACAAGATGATATGTCCTGTCTGCCGAAAACTCGAATAACCTGTTAAAAAAGCGCAAGTGTTGTGAAATTTCAGAAAGAATTTGAAGTAATAATTATTGGTGGAGGCCATGCCGGAACAGAAGCTGCTCTGGCATCTGCCCGATTAGGCGCGGCTACATTGTTGCTGACTCAGAATATTGATACTCTGGGTCAAATGAGTTGTAACCCGGCTATAGGCGGAATCGGTAAAGGACATCTGGTTAAGGAAATCGATGCCCTAGGCGGAGCGATGGCCGTTGCTGCCGACTATGCGGGTATCCAGTTCAGAACCTTAAATGCCAGTAAAGGTCCGGCTGTCAGGGCAACCCGTGCGCAGGCGGATCGCAGTTTATATAAGCAAGCCATTCGTAAAATGCTGGAAAACCAGCCAAACCTGACCCTGTTTCAGCAAACGGTTGCCGATTTAATCATTGAAAATGAACAGGTTATTGGGGTAGAAACCCAGATGGGTTTGAGTTTTAATGCCAAAGCGGTTGTTTTGACGACGGGAACATTTTTGGGCGGTAGAATCCATATAGGACTGGAAAATTATAGTGGTGGTCGTGCAGGCGATTCAGCCTCAATTCAGCTGGCAGAACGTTTGCGCGAATTGCCTTTTCGGGTAGACCGACTAAAAACCGGGACGCCACCGCGTATCGATGGCAGATCCGTGGATTTTAATAAAATGGATACTCAACATGGCGATGAAGAGTTGCCGGTTTTTTCTTTTATGGGAAAACGAGCCCATCATCCCAGACAAATACCTTGCTATATTACCCGAACCAATGCCCATACCCATGAGATTATTCGTTCTGGTATGGATCGATCACCCATGTATACCGGAGTGATAGACGGAGTAGGCCCACGATATTGTCCTTCGATTGAAGATAAAGTGGTTCGTTTCGCTGAACGTGATTCTCATCAGATCTTTGTTGAACCAGAAGGCCTGGAAACCCATGAACTCTATCCGAACGGTATTTCAACCAGTTTGCCTTTTGATGTGCAATATCAGATGGTTCAGTCCATGCAGGGCTTTGAAAATGCCGTTATTATTCGCCCTGGCTATGCCATAGAATATGACTATTTTAATCCGATAGACCTGAAAGATTCATTGGAAACCAAGTTTGTTCAAGGTTTATTTTTTGCCGGACAAATTAATGGAACAACCGGATATGAAGAAGCTGCTGCACAGGGTTTAATCGCAGGCTTGAACGCAGTCAGGTACGGTCGCGACCAGGAAAGCTGGTGCCCTCAGCGGCATGAAGCTTATATGGGTGTGATGATCGATGATTTGATTACCCGGGGTACACAAGAACCTTATCGAATGTTTACCAGTCGCGCTGAATATCGTCTGTTACTTCGAGAAGATAATGCCGACCTTCGATTAACTGAAAAAGGCCATGAACTTGGCCTGGTAACGGATGATCGTTGGCAGGCATTTACCGCTAAACGGCAGGCAATTATAGTATTGCAGGAGCAACTGGCAGCACAATGGATTCGAGTGGGAACCGATCAGGCGGAACGTGCAGAACAGATTTGGGGTAAAAAAATACAGAAAGAAGCCAGTTTATTGTCAATGCTGAGACGACCGGAAGTGGATGTGGAAAACCTGTTAAAGTTTGCTGAAATTGAGCATGGCGATGAACAGGTTGCAGAGCAGGTTGCGGTGCAGGCCAAATATTCAGGTTATATAGATCGACAGCAAATGGAAATTAATAAAACCCAGCGCTACCATCACTATAAGTTATCAGTGGATATGGATTATAAACAGGTTTCAGGCTTATCCAATGAAGTCAGTGAAAAATTGAATAGCCAAAAACCTCAGACATTGGGGCAGGCATCCCGTATTCCGGGCATGACGCCAGCAGCAATATCATTATTGTTGGTACACATGAAAAAGAAATCTGCCTGATGACTGATATTTTACAGGCCGGTCTGGATCAGCTGGAGATAAATGCGGATTCAGTACAAATTGAACAATTAATGAGGTTTGTGCAACTGATTTCCAAGTGGAACAAAACCTATAATTTAACCGCAATCAGGGATCAATCCGATATGCTGAGATTGCATCTGCTAGATAGTCTTACCGTTTTACCCTGTCTTAAGCCGGATCGAATAGCCGATATTGGGACAGGAGCAGGCTTGCCCGGAATTCCATTAGCAATCATGTGTCCGGATCTGGAATTTTGTCTGGTCGATTCAAATTCAAAAAAAACCCGTTTTGTTCAACAGGCTATTTTAGAATTGAACCTGAAAAATGTGCAGGTTAAACACAGCCGGGTTGAGCAGCTTGTTGAAGAAGACGGGTTTTCTACCGTGATTATGCGTGCGTTTTCTAATATTTCCGATATACTGCAAATGACAAGACACCTGATTAAACCTGAGGGGATATTATTAGCAATGAAAGGGCAGAATCCGCAAGCAGAGCTGGCAGAAATAAAGCAATCCTATACACTGATTCCAGTTTCTGTGCCGGGTGTAGATGCAGAACGCTGTATCGTTCAAATTGAGAGGTCAGCAATTGATGGCTAGAATTATTGCAGTAACCAATCAAAAAGGTGGCGTAGGAAAAACCACAACCAGTGTCAATCTGGCCGCATGTTTAGCCGCATTGAAAAAGAAGGTTTTACTGATCGATCTCGACCCTCAGGGAAATGCTGCTATGGGGTCAGGTATAGATAAAGAGGATGTTGACTATTCCAGTTGTGAATTATTATTGGAAGAAGTACCCGTTTCCAAAACGATTATCAGTAATCAAATGGCCTGTTTTGATATTATCCCGGGAAATTCAGATCTTACTGCGGCAGAGATAGAGTTAATGAACGCCAAAAATAAAGAAAGACGTTTGGCTGATTCGTTATTACAGGTTAAAAATCAATATGACTATATACTCATTGACTGCCCTCCTTCTCTGAATATGTTAACGCTGAATGCAATGGTGGCTGCAAACAGTGTCCTTATTCCCATGCAATGTGAGTATTATGCACTGGAGGGGTTATCAGCATTAATGAGTACCTTAAAAAACATTCAGGACAGTGTAAATCCCGGACTAACATTAGAAGGGATATTACGCACTATGTTTGATAATCGTAGTCGTTTGACTAAAGATGTTTCAGATCAATTACAGGAATATTTCGGCGATAAATTATTCAGAACCTGTATTCCCCGGAATATACGCCTTGCTGAAGCGCCCAGTCATGGTATGCCAATCTTGCTCTATGATAGAAATTCACGGGGTGCTTTGGCCTATATCGCTTTGGCTGGTGAATTGACACGTAAAGAAGAGAATCATTAATGGCTATAAAAAAAAGAGGCCTGGGGCGTGGTTTAGATGCCTTGTTAGGTGATGTGGCGGATAATGAAGCCCCTCCTCAGCCGCAAAAAAATGTGCAGAGTATTCCCATAGAACGTTTGCAACGCGGCAAATACCAGCCTAGAAAAGACATGAATCCTGAGTCGTTACAGGAGTTGGCGGATTCAATTAAGGCTCAAGGTATTATTCAACCCATAGTCATTCGAAGTATTGATTCAGAACATTACGAAATTATTGCGGGTGAGCGTCGTTGGCGCGCTGCTCAATTAGCCAAGCTACAGGAAGTACCGGTCATTATCAAAGAGATAGATGACCGTGCAGCGATGGCTGTCGCTTTGATTGAAAATATTCAGCGTGAAGATTTAAACGCACTGGAAGAATCAGAAGCATTAAAGCGATTAATCGATGAATTTGACATGACTCACCAGCAGGCAGCGGACGCAGTGGGCAAATCAAGAGCAATGGTTTCAAACCTGATACGCCTGATTGAATTGGAGTTTGAAGTTAAAGATTATTTAGCCAAAGGCCAGATAGAAATGGGGCATGCCAGGGCTTTGTTAGCCTTAAAGGGCGATCAACAAATTGATGCTGCAGACAAAATTGTCAAACAAGGGCTGACAGTGAGGGCGGCAGAAAAACTGATTAAAAATTATAACCAGCCTAAAGAAGACTCTGCACCGGAGCCGGATCGAGATACTTTACGATTACAAGATGAATTGAGTAGCCGTACCGGTGCCAGGGTGGTGATTAATCACCAAAAAAATGGTAAAGGTAAATTGATTTTTAGCTATACCAGTTTAGATGAACTGGAAGGCTTGATAGATCGTATCCATTAGTTATAGACGGGATGAGTAGGTGAAACAAGCAGAAGAGTTTAGTCGACTGGACTTGGCCTTTTCGCGTTTTATGGCTGGCTTATCCAAACTGGATAAAGAAAAGGCAAAACAGTTTCAAAGCTTGTGTGCAGAATTGTCTTTCAGCTTGTCAAAAGGTCATAGTTTTCTCCCATTGACATCAGAGCAAACCGCTATCGTTTTAGATTCAGGTCTGGCAATGCAGCCAGAACAATCTGACCGAGTATTAAAACCTCTGGTTTTAGAGTCCAATCATCTTTATATGCAACGCTATTGGGATTACGAATGCCGATTAGCACAGCATTTGCAGAATCATTTTTTAAAGCAACATAAAACGATAGAGCCAGACTCGTTCAGTCTGCTGGATAGTTATTTCCCAGATGATTCCAATAATCAGCAAAGGCAAGCAGCAGAACATGCCTTGAGCAATGCATTGACAATTATCAGTGGCGGGCCAGGAACGGGGAAAACCACGGTTGTTTGTCGTATACTAGGCATTATGCAACAAGCCGCAATTGAGAAAGCATCTCAACCTTTGCGAATTGCTCTAGCCGCCCCAACAGGCAAGTCAGCCATGCAACTGCAACAGGCTTTGATAAACAACAAACAAGCATTGCCTTGTAGCGAGCAAATCAAACAAGCATTACCTGAATCGGTGAGTACCATACACCGTTTACTGGGTTCAATTTCCCATTCGCCTTTTTTTAAACATAATACGCAGAAGCCTTTGCCGTTGGATGTGTTGGTGGTAGATGAAGCATCCATGATTGACCTGGCTTTAATGTGTAAGTTAGTCGAATCTTTGGCTGAAGGGACAAAGTTGATATTACTGGGTGACAGGCAACAACTGACATCAGTTGAATTAGGAAGCGTCTTAGCTGATTTAACATACGCATTGCCTAAACAAAGCATTTTATTTGATCGGTCTTATCGTTTTAAGGGTGATATTAAAGATCTGGCAGAATTAATCAAGCAAAACCAGGCAGACAAAGCTTGGGCTTTACTTAATAAACTGGATGCAGATACGGTTATTTTGGAAGATGAAGTGATTCAGTTTTCATTTAAACAGTATCAGCCCTATTTGAAACAAATACGTCAAAATGCACCGATAGAATCCATTTTTGCAGCATTTCAAAGTTTTAAAGTCCTGGCTTCTAACCGAAGAGGATATCAGGGAATTCAAATCATTAATCAGAAGCTCGAAGAAAAAATAGCTCAGGAATGGACGGGGCAAATTCATGCTGGCTGGTATCCAGGCAGACCGATCATGATAAGCAGAAATTATCCTGAATTGGGACTGTATAACGGTGATCAGGGCATCTGTTTATTCGATCAGGAAAGTGCTCAATTGAAAGTGTTTTTTGCCAGTCATAAAAAGCAATATAAAAAAATTGCCATAAGTCTGTTACCTGAGCATGAAGTAGCCTATGCAATCACTGTGCATAAAAGCCAGGGATCAGAATATGACCAGTGTCTATTGGTCTTACCCAAAGAAATGAACCCCGTTTTGAGCAGGCAATTAATTTACACAGCGGTAACCCGATCCAGGAAAAAGTTTTGGCTGTATAGCCAAAGGCCAATATTTTTTGCGGCGGTTGCTGAAGAATCGAGTCGAAAAAGTGGCTTAGCTGCAAAAATAAAGGACTAGCCCGGATATTTTCATGAAGTCAGTTAATATATTGAACTCAATATAATCCTGGAAAAACCTGTTGGATCACGGGTTTTTGCATAAACTTTTGATTCCGCAGCATTTCACAGATAAATGCGCCTGCATTATCTGCATTCACCACATCCATGTGGCTTAAAAAAACAGCCATCTAAGCAAACAGGTGAGGCTAAGATTTTTTTAAAGTATTGTGAAACCAATCGCTTGTAATATCATGCCGCGCTTAACTGGTCTTTCCAGGAGAATCTGGCTGCAAATGTTGAACAAAGCAGGTTCAAGCCAGAGTCTGTTTTCTGAGCCGGGAAAAGGTCTGCGGTATTGCCACAGACCTTATGTTATTTAGAGGTTGGCTTTTTCATCATTGACAGGTGGATAGAATAGCCATTTTTTGACATGCAGGTATTTTCTGATCGGTGTTTTGATTACAGAAACACAGAGAGCAATGGAAAAAAGACACCAAACGGCTGCATATTCATTGGGGTCATTCGTTGTAATATCGGAAACGTATGGACCTATCAGATAATGAAAACCGACAAAACGCCAGGAACCATAGATAACAGGCACATAAAACGCTGACAGGATATAGATAAAAGCATGTAATCCCCAATCAAAGCCAAACAGCCAGTCAACAGGGCCAGACATAATGCCATTGAGCGGTAATTGCCATGCGATATGCCATTCTCCACTGACGGAACAAGTATCAGCTCCACAAAAGCCTTCTATGCCCTGGACACAACTGCCAGCCCATTGAAACGGATACATTTTTATCAGCATGGCCAGAGCTGCCATGGAACAAATGACATAGACAGTGGTACGTATTTTTAATTTGACGGCTTCCGGAATGAAATACATGGCCACCATATTGACAAAAAAAGGCTGAAAGGCAATATGAATATAGCCCAGCAAGGTGAGTACCTGATTATATGGATTATCACAAAGATCGATATAAACATAGGTCGCTGCCTGTAATAATTCCATCAAGGCAAAATAAGTCAGGGGTATCCATAATTCTCTTGATTCCCCTTTGTAAGCAACATACGCTGCTGTACTCAAACCTGCAACTGCTAAAACAGCCGAAGCTTCACCACTCCAACACATGGATTTAACTCCTCTTTTTTATTATTAGAATAACCGTATAAATTACACTGTATTTAATGATGAAACAAGAATTTATCTAAATTCGTGCCAACATGATCTGAAAATGTCATGGTCAAGTCAAATCAACGTGGTCTGATAACTTTGGATTATTCGACATTTTATATGGCGTTTCATCAACCTTCCCAGTGTAATTGGATTTGAAATTATAGAAAGTGCGGGCAAACGTTTTGTTGTTGTAACCGAAGCACGTGAGTTTCAACCGGATGCTACCCCACCTGCATTCCAAAATCTGCAAACTGGATTCGTGTCGACCTGGGAACTCTCTGACTAAGGAGTGCTTTCTGCTGTTAATCTAGATGTCTTAGCTGGAAATTCGATTGACAATGGCGAACGAACCGCGTGTTGGATTGAATTTTCCAGAGATCAATATACTTTTTGGGTATCAAATGCGCTAGATTCTAGCGTATCTTCCTATTCGTTCAATCAGGGAGCAATCAGTTTAATTGATCCCATCGTTGCGGCAGGAACGCCCCCTGATAATTCATCGCCCCAGAATGCATATGCCACGACAGATGGTTTTTTGATTTGTGGTGGAGTGATATTGGTCGCTTTCTTTATCAGTTATTTGGATTAAGCGGCACAATTGGTGTTTACAACGTGGAAGAGGATGGCAGCAGTTTAACTGAAATTCAACAAGTTTCTGATTTACCTGAAATTAATACACAAGGTATCGTTGCTTTCTAATCCGCCAGAGTATTCATGTGAGGTTAACCTCTTTCCCCTTGGAGGAAGGGAAAGGGTTTGGTACCGTCTGCCCCGAGTATTTCTTAAGGCATAGTAATCGTCTTGACGAGTCAATCTGCTGAATGCGATATTTTGCTCAAACGTTTGCCGTTACAATGACTGAATTGTTTAATGATTGTGATTCGGTTGTGATAATCATTCATTAGGATAAAAAGAACTTGAACCCGTATTTATTAGAAAACCAATTTGGTACAAACATTAACCACTTTCATGAAATATCAAGGTTAGACATTTCTTAGAATATTGAGGGATCTATATCAAATAAGATTACTCTTTTCATTATTCGAAGAAATTTTCTGTTGTGCAGGTTCAATAAATATGGAGTGATGGAAATGGCAGATTTATTAGAATTACTATTAAACAGATTGAATTTAACAACCCAAGTGTTTCATACCGGAAGTCATTGTGGTGAGTGGAATCTTCAATTAGAAGCATCAGATAAAGCATTATTTCATTTTATTGCAGAAGGAACCTGTATAATGAAATTTGCGTATGAACCGAAAACATTGTGTTGCATGAAGGTCATTAAATCTTGTTTCCGCAGGCTGAAAACCATCGTATTCGGTCAAGCCATCAGGATAGTCATCATGCGTATACAAGCCGATTAGTTTGTGCCTATGTAGAATTTGATTCTGAGCAAACTAACCCTCTTTTTGAAGCATTGCCCCTTTTTGTTATAGCAAAAGCAAATTCCTATAAAGAGTCTGTATGGCTAAAAAATCTATTAGAGTTATTGTTTTCAGGGACACACCATGAAATGCCCGCCTTTGAGAGTGTCATTCAACGTTTAAATGATTTTTTATTGATTCATATAATTCGATCGTATTTTGCCGACTGCCCATCATCTCATGGTATTGTGGCTGCATTTAATGATCCTGGATTACGCCCGGGGCTGGAATTGATACATGATAATCCACAAAAACCCTGGTCTGTTGCAGACTTTTGTAAAATCGCTAATATGTCCCGTTCAGCATTTATTGATAAATTTTCCAATACGCTGAAAATGCCGCCCATGAATTATTTAACCCGATTGAGATTGCAGTATGCCTATCGTCAATTAAGAGAAGGCCGTAATTCAATTATTGATATTGCTTTGGACTGTGGTTATGAAAATGCTTCTTCTTTTAGTAAAGCGTTTAAAAAAATGTATGATATCGGTCCCGGCAGCTTTAAAAAAAGCTATGCTGGGGTGGCGTAAGCAAAATTCACAACCATACTTTATAGCCGAGTTTGCATAACTTTTAATTGCATCAATGCATACAGAGTTTTTAGTGTCGGGCAATCAATCTGTTCAGTATCTGCGGCTTTGATGCAGTTACCAAGTATGACTTCCATTTCCATGGTTTTATGGGATTGGTAATCCAGTAACATACTGGTTTTATAGGCAGGCATAGTATAGGTATTTTGAATATTGATATCGATACTGTCCGAAGCCAGAGGATATCCACGTGCTTTAGCAATTTCGCAGACTTCCTGCATGATCTGGCGAATTAATGCTTCCTGGCTGCTCAAAATAGCCTGTGTTGATAAACCATCAGAAAGCACTGACAATGGGTTGAACGATGCATTCCACAGCAGTTTCAGCCAGCGGCTGGCAATAATATTATCGCTGTATATGGATTCAATGCCCGCCTGGTTAATGGCTTGAATCAAGCGATGTGCTTTGGATAAAGATTCTTCCCTGTTTAAAGAACCCAGTGTCAATTTACCATAGGCAATATGTTTGATATGTCCGGGCGCTATTCGATTGCTACAAATGAAAGCCAGACCGCTGATCACTTCATTCTCAGGAAAGGCATCCAATAATTCCTGTTCGACTTCTACCCCATTTTGGATAAAAACAATACTGCTGCTTTCACTGACTGCGGCTGCTATGAGTCCAACTCTATCGACATCCGGTGTAATTTTGGAGCATAAAATAACAAAATCAGCCTGCCCGTCATACATATCCGCAGTCCGAACAATCTGGGCCGGTTGAAAGTTCCAGCTACCTAATGTGGCACTTTCAATTTGATAGCCGTGTAGTTTTACCTGTTCGTAGTCTGAACGACATAATACAGAGACTTCGGCTCCTGCCTTGGCCAGTAAAGCACCATAAAATCCTCCTATGGCACCGGTGCCACAAATCAATACTTTAGTGGGTTTCATTCTGATTCCCCTGTCATTAATATCTGTTTTAGAAAAGGAATGGACAGTTTTCGTTTCTCTATCAGTGTTTTTTGTTCGATTTTATCCAGCAATGGCCAGATAAATGCCGGTTTACGTTGGCAATTGTTGAACAAAAATCGACCAACATTTTCAGGGATTTCAAAGCCCAAGTCATTGGCCTTGTAAATTAAAGCTTCGATTAACTGTTCATCGGTTAAGGGTTTTAATCGGAGTGTCAGCCCCCAATTGATTCGACTTTTTAAATCAGGTAATTGAACTGGAATAAATTTCGGTGGAGTGGAAGCAGATAAAATTAATTGTTTATCCAGTTCGCGCAACTGGTTATAGAGATTAAAAAATGCCTGTTCCCATTCAGGAATACCAGCAATGACTTCGATATTATCAAAACAGACCAGATCAACGGTTTCCAGGCCGTTGATAAAAACAGGATCAGGTAAGGAATGACGATCCAGGTCATAATAGAATGCTGTTTTTTCAACTTTTTTTGCTAATTCACAGGTTGCGTGTAATAAGTGAGTCTTGCCACTGCCTGATTCTCCCCACAGAAATATAAATAATTCTCCGGAATCAAAAATCTGTTGAAGGTGGGCAAGAATTTCCTCATTTTC
>SPJK01002133.1_pt1 | contig 30488 bp, 27 predicted proteins | sample 3741771 | NCBI WGS metagenome assembly SPJK01 (sample SAMN10925997, study PRJNA522277) | cold seep metagenome | isolation source: Elba SIP-enriched marine methane seep metagenome, extraction at timepoint T2 | place: Italy: coast of Elba, Mediterranean Sea
GTTCATGCTGAGGATGGAAACGATACATAAATCCTTCCATCACTTTGACCTTGTGTTTTGCTGCGGCTTTTTCTATTGCATCAATATCAGACACCGCCATCGCCATCGGTTTTTCAATCAACACATGCTTACCCGCTTCAATCGCCTTGATGGCCCATTCAGCATGCTCTTCGTTTGCCATAGGCAGATATACCGCTTCAATCTCCTGATGGGCCAACAGCTCATCCGGATTGTCATAGGCAAGAATATTTTCCTGCTGCGACGAATAATTGGCAATGGTTTCAGCCGCCGCCCCCGGTCTGCGGCTGGCCACAGCAACCAACTGGGCATTGGCTGCCGTTACAATTGCGGGCAACAAACGCTGATTAATCCTTGCCGCGCCGAGAATGCCCCATTTTAGTTTTTTTTGTGTATTCATTTACTTCTCCTCCGACGTTATGGTGCCTCTATTAATGCACTTTTTCCGCGATAGCGGTGGGTGGCCGCTTACTCGAATCCTCATGTATAGCATAGACACTGTGGTTTACAGAAACTGCTCCCTGCGTTTCCTATGTTCTGCGTCCATGCAGTCGTCCGTGCGCTGCCGCCTTGCTCTCACCAAAAAATGTACTATTTTAGAGGTACCCTGCGCAGTCATTTCAAAACTTTATTAATTTTTTATACCAATCCCTTTATGCAGCAGAAACAGGCTGAATAAGGTTAACATGACAATAAATCCCAGCGTCACAATCAGGGCAATTTCCACGTTGACATCCGACACTCCGATCAAACCAAAGCGAAAGGCATTGATCATATATAAAATCGGGTTGAGCCGTGATATCTGCTGCCAGATGTCCGGCAACATCGAGACTGAATAAAATACTCCGCCCAGATAACTCAATGGCGTCAAGACAAAGTTGGGAATGATCGAAATTGCATCAAAACTGTCCGCAAATACGGCATTGATAAACCCTGCCAAAGCAAACAGAGTCGCAGTCAAAAAAAATACTGCCACTGCAATCCACGGATACGTGAATGTAATGCCGGTAAACAATAATGAAATACCACACACCACTCCCCCCACCAGTATCCCTCTGGCAATACCACCACAAACATAGCCAAACAGCACGACCATATTGGGTACTGGCGACACCAGCAGCTCTTCAATATGGCGCTGAAACTTGGTGGAATAAAATGATGACACCACATTGGAATAGGAATGGCTGATCACCGACATCAAAATCACTCCCGGCACGATGTATTCCATATAACTGGCACCATTAATCGTCCCGATGCGATCACCGATCAATCTGCCAAAAATCAGGAAATACAATGACGTGGTAATCGCCGGAGGCAACAGGGTTTGCGGCCAGATTCGCATGAACCGGCGAATTTCTTTGCTGACAATGGTATTGAATGCGACCAGGGTTCTCATTGCACAAGATCCAGAAAAAGCTGTTCCAGCCGATTAGTCTTGTTTTTTAGACTGAGCACCTTGACGCCCTGTCCGGTTAACTCGGCAAACAATTGATTCAATCCTTTTTCCTTGGGTACGGCCACTTCCAAAACATTGGGTTCTTTCAAGTTGAACTGATAATGATTAATCTTTGGTGCAGTGACTAAAGGAGTTGCCAGATTCAATACAAAATGCTCCAGATGGATCTGGCTTAATAATTGGCGCATGGCGGTATTTTTGATAATTTTTCCCTGATCGATAATCGCAATATTGCGGCACAGGCTTTCCGCCTCTTCCAGATAATGTGTGGTCAAAATTATGGTCGTCCCCTGTTGATTGACCTCTTCCATCAACGCCCACATGCTGCGCCGGATTTCAATATCCACACCCGCCGTCGGTTCATCCAGAATCAACAATCTGGGTGCATGCACCAAAGCCCGGGCAATCATTACCCGGCGTTTCATCCCGCCGGATAAACGCCTGGATACCGTATTACGTTTATCCCACAAATCCATCTGACGCAGACACTCATCCGCTCTGCTTCTGGCTTGTTTTCCTGGAATCCCGTAATACCCGGCCTGGTTGATCACGATATTTCTGACGGTTTCAAATTGATTAAAGTTAATTTCCTGCGGCACCAGGCCAATACAACTTTTGGCTTTAGCCGTTTCTTTATCCAGATCATGATCAAAAATATGCACCGAACCACTGCTTTTGGTCACCAGGGAACTGATAATGCCAATCGCTGTCGATTTACCCGCGCCATTAGGCCCTAACAGAGCGAAAAAATCGCCATCTGCAACTTCAAGGTCGATGCCTTTTAACGCCTCAAACCCGTTCTTATACGTCTTGCACAGTTTTTTTATTGATAACGCATTCATGCTGTAGGATATAATTTCCCGAAAAAATATAATCTGGCATAGTGCTATTAAATTTGCATACTGGCACCGTGAACCATGAGATTTTATCAGAATCCTTTTGCCTATAATAATAACCGTATATGACACCTTCTGACTCAGCCCCTACCATTGTCGCCGCTGTTGACCTGGGATCAAACAGTTTTCACATGATTATTTGCAGCCTGAATGATGGAAAGCTGCAAATAGTCGATAAATTAAAAGAATCCGTCCGCCTTGCGGCAGGGCTGGATGAACAGCTTAACCTGAATTCAGAAACCCAGGAGCGCGCCCTGGCCTGTCTCAAACGATTTGGCCAGCGGATTAAAGATTTTCCTGATAACTGCGTCAGCATCGTTGGCACCAATACCTTAAGAACCGCACAAAATTCTGCCGAATTTCTGGCTCTTGCCCAGCAAAACCTGGGGCACCCTATTCATATTATTTCCGGGATTGAAGAAGCTCGTCTGATTTATCAGGGCGTGGCGACCAGCCTGGGCAGCAATGTCAGTAATCGTTTCGTCATGGATATCGGTGGCGGCAGTACCGAGTACATCATAGGCAGCGGAAGTGTCGCTCATACCAAAGAAAGCCTGCATCTTGGCTGCGTGACCTTCAGTAAACTGTTTTTTACCGATGGCAGCATATCAAAAAGAGCTTTCAAAGCCGCCGTCCTGCTGGGCCAACAACGTCTGGAGCCGTTTCAAAACAAGTTTAATCGCAAAAACTGGGATGAATCGATAGGCGCATCAGGCAGTTTAAAAGCAATCAACAATGTGTTAACAGCCACCGGCTGGAGTAACAACGGCATTACGTTAGAAGGACTGGAAAAACTGATTGAATATATCTGCCAATGCAAACATGTTGATGAGCTGGATCTGCCCGAATTAAGCCAAGACCGTGCAATTGTGTTCCCGGCCGGTGTTGCCATCATCTATGCTACGTTCAAGGCCTTGAAAATTGAACAAATGACTATCTCGGACGGTGCATTACGTGAAGGGCTGATTCACGACCTGCTGGGGAGAATGTACAATCATGACATCCGTTCAGAAACCAGCCGTACCCTCGCCCAGCATTATCGTTCGGATCTGGATCACGCCGATGCGGTCAAGCAAACGGCGCTGTATATCTTCAGGCAATTAAAAGACCTTGATGCCCTGCTGGATAACCCGGCAAGCGAACAATTTTTAAGCTGGGCGGCAGAGCTCCATGAAATCGGTTTGAATATCGCGCACAGCCAGTATCAAAAACACAGTGCCTATATTATAGAAAACGGTGACCTGGCCGGATTTTCCAAACAGGACCAGGCCGTGCTGGGCGCTATCGTAAAAACTCACCGAAAAAAATTCGCCCTGTCCCGGTTTGAAAAACTTCCTGGAATCTGGCCCCAAACGGCACCTGTTCTGACTATCATTTTAAGAATCGCGGTGTTATTAAACCGCAGTCGCATGCAGCAACGCCCCGCATTCAGCATTGATATTTCAAATAAACAGATTGTGGTTAAATTTGCCGACAACTGGCTTCAACAAGCGCCACTCACCGAAGCAGACATGAAACTTGAAGCGAGCTATCTTGGCGCAAGCGCCTATCAACTGGAATACTGCTGATGTTGTGGCCACTGAGAATTTTTTTCTTCTATGTGGCCGCCCCCCCCTTATTGCTTGCCTATCTTCTCTATTTTGCGATTGATAATAAAGCATTAAGCCCTGATGCTCCCAGGTTGAATTCCTGGGATATTCAACGCGCAAAATACATCCTGCGCAACCCGACAGACAATAATAATGCAACCAAAACGATTGCACTCAATGAGCGCGACCTGAATATCGCCTGCAATTATTTGCTCAATCATCTGGTTAACAGTTCATCCCGTATTACCCTTAACAAAAACTCGCTGGGTTTTGTCATAACGCTGCATTTACCCGCTAATCTGTTTGGCCATTATCTGAACATTACTTTCAATCTGCAAAAAACCTACGGCTACCCAAGCATCAATTCATTACGTATTGGACAATGGGATATTGCCGACGAATTTGCGGGTTTGATTATTGAAAGCATCATTAAATATTCGCCACTGAAACATTACTATATCCTTGCTTCGCAACATATCCGTCATATTGAAATCAAACCCAAGCGGCTTTCCATTTCATATCTGTCATCCTTTCAGGAGGCAGCAAGCAGCGCCTCTTTACGTGAAAACAAAAGTTATCAAACCATTATTTTCTATCAGCAATTAATAAAACAAATCGTACTCGAGCATAACTCAAGAATGCGCTTGTCTTTAGCGGAAATCATGCAACCTTTGTTTTTAGCCGCCTATCAACGTTCTTCTGAAGCAGATGCGATAGAGGAGAACAGAGCTGTCATTCTTGCCGTCAGCAGTTATGTAAACAAACGCGAGCTCAATGCGTATTTGCCAATCAAGTTTAATACTCCCAAGCCTTACCATGTGTTCTTGTATCGTAGAATTGACATGGCCAAGCATTTTGTCGGCTCGGCGGCATTGGCCGCTACAGGCGCCTCCACCTTGGCACATATGCTGGGACAGGAAAAAGAATTGCTTGACTCCAAGCAACGTGGAGGAAGTGGATTTAGCTTTATCGACCTGGCCAGCGACCGGGCCGGCCTAAAGTTTGGTCAATATGCAACGCACTCACCCAGAAAGGCACGTGAATTACAAAAGGCCATGCATGATATCAATGATTATCGTGCATTTATGCCTGATGTCCGCGATCTTCCCGAACAAATGCCAAATCATGTGTTTAAAAAACGATATGGATCAATCTACAGTACACGCTATCAATCCATGCTGCAGATCATTGATCAGCGTATCTCATCTCTGCCCATTTATCGTTAGGCAAAAAAAGGAGGGTCACCCCTCCTTTTTAACTCCCGAAAGCAACATTCCAGGAGCTTGTCCGGTTATGGGATTCGTCGTGAGGCGCGTGGGACATCGAGCGGATTTTTTTTATCTTTTGAGGCGCATAGAGGCGCTACTACGTAACGAAAAAGACCCGATTAATCAGCTGATATTCCATCGCCGCAGTAGAATCATCCATAATCCGACAGTCTCCTAATTAAATGTTTTGTCATCCAGACCAGGTAATTTTGGCATCTCCTGTTTAGGAAATTCGCCCGTCAACGCATGCAGGAAAGCCACAATATCTTCAATATCGTTATCTTCAAGATCAACACCTAACTGAAGTTTAGCCATAAGCTGTACAGCTCTGTCCAGCGTCTTGACTTTTCCATTATGAAAATAAGGTGCAGTCAAAGCAATATTACGCAAGGTAGGCACTTTCCAATAGTTCTCATCATCTTCCTTGCCGGTGACTTCAGCCAGTCCTTTGTCATCACTCAAATCATATTGTGCTTCAAAGTAGCCATTTTTAATCGTAGGAAATTTCTGGAATGTCCCAGCGCCATTAAATGCCGGCCCACTATGACACCCGGTGCAGCCTAATTCCACGGCTTTTTTCATACCACGCACCTGTTGTGCCGTCATGGCAGATTTTTTACCTTTTACATATTTATCATACGGGCTGTTTGGCGTAATCAAGGTTCTCTCGTAAGCAGCGATGGCTTTTGTCGCGTTATCTTTAGAAATGGAATCCTTACCAAAAACTTTGCTAAACGCTTTTTGGTAGCCGTCAATTTTTTCCAGGCGCGCCACCACATCATCCCAACTTTTCATGCCCATTTCGATAGGGTTGGTCACAGGGCCTGCCGCCTGTTCTTCCAGACTCGCCGCGCGGCCATCCCAGAATTGAACCTTATTGAACGCTGCATTCCACACCGTCGGCGCACTACGTCCGCCCACCTGGCCCCCAACACCCACAGAGCCACCACGGTTATCATCACCGCCCAGCATGGTGTTATGGCAAGAGGCGCATGAAACTGTCCCGGATGAGGACAAACGAGGATCATGATAAAGCATCTTACCCAGCTCAACTTTCTCTTTTGTCGTCGGATTATCAGCCGGTGCCGGGGCTTTCGTTGGCAAGGCTTGCGCCATTACACTCATCGAACCGGTCAATGCAAGCACAGTGACCAGACATTTTGTTTTAAACATACACTCCTCCAAATATTTTTATAATTACTGGTGGAAGAATTGTAAGGGATGATTTATACAAGGTAAAACAAATTGTAGGGTATTCATCTCATTAGCTGAAAATATAGCTGTTTCCGGACTGGAATATTTACAAGGCGAACAAGACGCCGTGTTCTGGCATGAATGCCTGAATGGCGACGTCTGAAGTATGGTCGGAGTTTCTGACCGGCATGTCAGTCTCTCGTTAAACCTTGCATTGCTTATTAAGCACGTCCTTCAAGTTTATCCAGATAGTCTTACGGTCTATGTTTTGAACGTCACAACCATTATCGAATGACAAATTTTGTCAGTTACTGGCAAAGTTAATCAACTGTATTCAAGTTTAAAATACAAAAAAACCATAAATAAAAACATAAGCTATTGATAATAAATACATAATTCAAACACTTTAAAGATTGGCACACCTCATGCTTTGAATACAACGACTTCTTTACAACAAAATTAGGTTAAATAATGAATAAATCTCAACAACAAGGTTTTACTCTTATCGAATTAATGATCGTCGTCGCGATCATCGGTATCTTGGCATCCATTGCGATTCCAGCGTATCAGGATTATATGACTAGAGCTAAATGGTCTAAAGCTCTAGCCGGGATCGCTGCCATGAAATTAGCTATTGGAGAATGTTTAAACGACAATGGTGGTACCGAAGCATCTTGTGATACATTTGCAAGATTAGCTCCATACGGAGTTTCGGTAGCTCCATCTGGTGTAGCCGTTGAAAATGCGACCGTAAGCATGCCTGGAACTGTTGCTACAATTAGAATAGCTGGCGGAGCAAATCTGGGGACATGCACATTTGACATGACACCATCCGTTGATAATGATAGCGGCACAATCTCTTGGGTACCTGTAGTACAATCAGGCACAGGTTGTGTATCCTTAGTCAAAGGTGCAAGCTAATAATTACTTTAGCTTAACCCTAAAAGCCACACTCAACCGAGTGTGGCTTTTTTTTGTATTGTCGCATCCAAAACATGACATACAAGCCCCTTCTTGACTTTAAACAAGCTTTAATAATGGTATTGGCGTGTGTCTCCGTGCTTTTCTTTCTCAATCACCCTGCCTTCGCTTATAACGAGAAAAGAATACTCCTTCTAGGGCTTGTAACTTTTAATCTATTTGTACATGTATTTACGGCAAATCATCCTTGTATTTTTTTCCGTTTCAACAAGCGCACGATAATTTCACTTTTAATCATTATTACCTTGGGGCTATGCTCAATATTTCAGGCGATCAAAGCAGAATACGCCATGTTAGAGCTCAGCCTTATGCTGTCTTTGCTTTTGTTTACCTTGACTTATGGGTTCACTAACAGGCAGAGTTGTCATCAAAACAGTACGATAATTTTCTCAACACTCATACTTTCTGGCTTTCTGTATGAAATACGTTTTTTTTCAGGCTTTCTGGCCTCGTTTTTTGCCAACATCCCTTTAATATGGCCAGAACCGTTTGCCGGATTTTCAAACGTTCGCTTTTTTAATCAATTTCAAGTTTGGACTATTCCATTATTCGCCCTTCCCGCTATACTCCATCCGCATCTTTCCAACACGCTAAAAAAAACGCTGTTTGCTGTAGCCAGCTGTTGGGGAATCTTGTTTGTCGCCACGTTAAGTCGAGGGGCTTTTTTGAGTTCTGCATTGGCCATTTTACTTACCTGGATACTATTCAGAGCGCATAGCCATAAACTTCTTACCCGCACGCTGCTGTTTCTTATAGTTGGATGCCTGAGTTATATTCTGTTATTCAAATGGCTACCAGGAATTTTTGAAAACAAAAGTACCTCTGCATTAAGACCGGTGCATGAATTTGGTAACACCTATGACAGGCTGTTTTTATGGAACGTCGCTATTGAGCACATTATGCAACAGCCCTGGCTGGGCATTGGCCCGATGCACTATGCTTATCACCCGGGCCCTACTCACGCACATCCTCACAACAGTGTGTTGCAATGGGCGGCAGAAATGGGCATTCCCTCCACATTACTGGTGCTGTATCTGGCATTTTCTGCGATGCGTGCCTGGATTAAAAAATTTTATCGTTTGACTGCAGAGAATGCTCACTATGTCTCTCCACATCTTTGGGTGGGTCTATTCTGCGCTATGTTGTCAGGCATGATTTATTCGCTGTTCAGCGGTGTGTTTGTCATGCCATTAAGCCAACTGATGTTTGTTCTGCTTGCCGGATGGATGATGGGCATTTACTTTTATGATATCGAGGAAAAACCAGTCAAACCCGTCTACGTATTGGCCTATAAAGCGTTTGCAGGGATTACCTTGATTGCCCTGGTTTATTCCGTTTTACCCAGCCTGTTGCCACGATTGCATAATGATTATGCCGGGCTGGCGAGTAAAAAATACAGTGTCATCGCCCCCCGTTTCTGGCAGCTGGGCGGCATTCCCCACGATTAATCAATTCGTTTTCATACCGTCTATTACCTGATTCAAAAAAAAGTGAGTTGTCTGAAGACGCACTGATTCACGACCTCCAGAAAAAAATTTGTGTCATTCGTTTATTTTCTGGTCTGCTACCTTGATGACCATAGACACTGTCCCCACAGGCTTTTCTTTTGAACCCCCGCCTGGCCCGGCAATGCCTGTCACAGAATTTAACCATCTTTTTGTCAGAGATAAACAATATATTGCTATAACAAAATCTATTCCACGTTTTTGGAAAAATGGAAGCATCTATGAGTTAACTAGCGAAAATAATCAACTGCATGAATCAAAATAAGTATTCAACTGGATATTTTCAGGGTATCTTCTAACCCCTTGTAACAGCAATTGACATTTTTCTTTTTCTTGCCCCATAACCTCATAAGCTTGGCTTAATTCCTCATATATATTTTCGTCTGGCATATATTTTATATACTCTTCTGCCCAGCCTATATACATCTGAATATTCATTTTATCTTGATGTTTCATTCCACTATAAAACAACACATTCATTAAAAGCCTTTCTGCATCAGGCTGAAAATAATAATTAACCAAAGATTTATCTAAAGTTGAATTATCAAAATCTTTATTTACAAATTTATATATCTCTCTTCTTGAAATTTCAGAATGATATAAAAAATACATACCAAAGATATATAACAGGGGAATACTCAAAAAAATATATCTATACGAAACATCGTTTATGTTAACAAAATGAACACCAACACCTTTAAAAACAATATATAGTAAAAAAACAAACAACAACCAATGCAATGATGATAAATAAAATGGTAACTCCACCTGGGTATGTAATATTATAGGAACTAAAACACCAAGCATACTCAATCCTGCTTTAAATCTATTTTTAATCAGTCCATTAATTATTATCCATGAAATAATAACCCCCCCTAATACACCTACAACCCCAGTTTCAATAACCCAAATTAAAATTTCATTATGAGGGTGCGTAATAAATGGAACGTGTTTGACATCATTATTTTGTAGATAAAAATCTGGAGCAATATCATACCATGCATTTATAAACCCTCCTATTCCATGCCCCCAAACTGGAGATGATTTTATTATTTCAAATGAGATTTTATATATTACAGAACGAACATCTGAATATTCTGACCCCACTATACCCTGACTCTTTTTTATTACTTCACCCACTCCTGAAAATCCCAAAAATAAGGCTAAAATAAATGCAACCATAAGTATTCCAAATACCTTCTTGTTTGCCCAAAAACCTTGAAATCTTGCTATTAATAATATTATATATCCTAATAACAGGGATAACATTCCTACTCGACTTCCAGAATTTGCTACAATCAATGCACTAAGAAACACACTAACTACAATTATAAACAAGGATACTCTTGATACTTTTTTATCTGAAATAATATAAAAGTTAATCAACACTCCGGTTGATAAATAGCTTGCCTGATTATTAATTTGCTGAAAAACACCTGCAGGCTTATTAATATCATTTCTTGAAATGTATTGACTTAATTCACCCATATCTGACAATTGCAACACACCTATCCCTGCATGAAGTATCATTGAAATTGAAAGCATTAACAAAACAACATCAATGTCATTTTTGTTTAAATCATATTGAAAAAGGGCAACTAAAAACATACATCCTCCTAAGATGTATATTGTTTTTATCACAAATACATTAACCATGCCTTGCTCGGCAAATATCATGTAAATAGAGATTAATACGGGAAATATAAATAATGCACATGCATGTATATTATAAAAAACCCTTCTTTTAACTATTGCACAAACACCTCCCCCAACAATTACAGTAAGAGCCGCCCCCCATACAGTAATATTGAAAGGTAAGTGTAACCCCTCTTTACCAATATTTGGCTGATAATAAAAAGGTGCAAACAAAAACAATACAGTTAATACTGCTAACCCTGCTTTTCTATTTAATTCCATAGATTAGATTTAAAAGTTCATTTATACCCAAAACTATAGTCTGATTTCTAATTTCCTTCCTTGAACCTTCAAAAATATTTTTTTTTACATATGTAAAATTGCTTTCACTAATCACGCCCATAAACACTGTCCCCACTGGCTTTTCTTTTGAACCCCCGCCTGGCCCGGCAATGCCTGTCACAGAAACAGCTATATTCGCATTACTACGCTCAAACGCCCCCTGAACCATTTCCTTTGCTATTTCGGCACTGACTGCACCAGATTTTTCCAGCGTCTCTGGCTTAACCCCCAGCATGTCAATTTTGGCCGGGTTGCTGTAGGTTATAAATCCGCGGTCAAACCACTGTGAACTGCCCGCTACATCCGTCAATGCCTGACAAATACCGCCCCCGGTACAGGATTCTGCTACGCTCAGCATCCAGCCTTTTTTAACAAGTGCTTTTCCCAGGGTTTCGGCTAAATGGTATATTTCCTGATGCATAATGTGTTGAGATGACAGTTTGGTTAAAATATCCAGTATGACAACAAATCAAACTGCCGCCAACCAGCACACGCCAATGATGCAGCAATTTCTTCGCATCAAGGCACAACACCCAGACCTGTTACTTTTTTATCGCATGGGCGATTTTTACGAGTTGTTTTTTGATGATGCCAAAAAAGCCTCTGCCATCCTTGATATTACGCTCACTGCGCGCGGACATTCTGCGGGTCAGCCTATTCCTATGGCGGGCATTCCCTATCATGCGGCGGAAGGCTATCTGGCCAAACTATTGAAAAAGGGCGAGTCAGTGGCTATTTGCGAACAAGTCGGCGACCCTGCTAAAAGCAAAGGCCCTGTAGAACGCAAAGTGGTGCGCATTGTCACGCCCGGCACGGTTACTGATGAAGCCTTGCTGGAAGACCGCCGCGATAATCTGCTGGTTGCCATCTGCCAGCATTCCAGCCAATTTGGTATTGCCAGCGTGGATCTCAGCCGGGGTCAGTTCGTATTGCAACAAGTGCAACATGAACACGAATTAATGGCCGAATTGGCCCACTTACATCCTGCAGAATTGTTGATACCGGAAGATTTTCCATTTGCCGATACCTTGCAGGACGCCAACAGTCTTTGCCAGCGCCCCGTGTGGCATTTTGATGCGGATAGCGCGACACAACTGCTGCTGAAACAATTCAACACCCATGACCTGAAAGGGTTTGGTTGCCAGCATATGAGTGCCGCCATTGCCGCTGCTGGCAGTTTGTTGCAATACGTCAAGGAAACCCAGCAGAGTGCCTTGCCGCATATTCAGGGTATTTCGATTGAACATCGTGAAGATGGCATTGTACTGGATGCCGCCAGCCGCAAAAACCTGGAACTGGACAGCCATCCCAGCGGTGATCTACGCTTTACGCTGTTTGGTGTACTTGATAAAACTGTTACTGCCATGGGCAGTCGCTGTCTGCGCCGCTGGATTAACCGCCCATTGCGTAATCAGACCCTGTTGAGACAGCGCTATCAGATCATCAATGCCTTGATGCCCGGCTTTGATCTACTGCAACCCACCCTTAGACAGGTCGGAGATATCGAGCGCATCGCCTCACGTATCGCGCTGAAATCTGCCCGCCCACGCGACTTGCTGATTTTACGCAATACGCTGGCTGTATTACCGGAGTTGCAACAGCAAATGGCAGATCTGGAGGCAACTGAAGCACTCCAACCAATCGCTGAACACATCGGGGAACATCCTGAGTTATTGCAATTATTACAACGCGCTATCATTGATAACCCGCCGGTCCTCATCCGGGATGGTGGCGTCATTGCTGAAGGTTATCATGCTGAACTCGATGAGCTGCGCCATCTCAGCCAGAATGCCGACCAGTTTCTGCTTGATATGGAACAGCGCGAACGCGAAACCACTGGCATTGCCACACTAAAAGTCAATTTCAACCGGGTACACGGCTACTATATAGAAGTCTCCCGCCAACAGGCTGATAATATCCCGCCGCACTACACCCGCAAACAAACGCTGAAAAATGCCGAACGCTACATAACCGAAGAACTCAAGGAATTTGAGGATAAAGTGCTCAGTGCACGGGAAAAGTCACTGGCGTTTGAAAAATCGCTGTACGATGAATTACTGGATAAAATCAACGCCTGGCTGGCACCACTGCAACAGTGTGCATCTGCGTTGGCCGAACTTGATGTGTTGGTCAATTTTGCCGAACGCGCTGATAGCCTGAACCTTTCCGAACCGGTGCTCACCCAGCAACCGGGCATTGAAATTGAAGGGGGACGCCATCCGGTCGTGGAACAACTGACCGACATTCCCTTCGTCGCCAATGACCTGTCTTTTCACACCCAGCGCAAGATGTTGATCATCACCGGCCCCAACATGGGCGGTAAATCCACCTACATGCGGCAAGCTGCGCTGATCGTGTTAATGATGCATATTGGCTGTTTTGTACCGGCAAAATCGGCCAGTTGCGGCCCCATTGACCGTATTTTTACCCGCATCGGTGCATCTGATGACCTGGCCAGCGGCCGCTCAACCTTTATGGTGGAAATGTCGGAAACCGCTAACATTCTGCACAATGCCACAGAAAACAGCCTGATCCTGATGGATGAAATCGGCCGCGGCACCAGTACCTTTGACGGCCTGTCGCTGGCCTGGGCGTGTGCAGATTTTCTCGCCAGACAAAGCCGAGCATACACCTTATTCGCCACCCATTATTTTGAATTGACCCATTTGGCCGAAGAACAAAAAACAATTCACAATGTACATCTGGAAGCCATGGAGCATGGGGACAAGATCATTTTTATGCACGCAGTCAAAAATGGCCCCGCCAGCCAGAGTTACGGTCTACAGGTAGCTTCACTAGCGGGTGTTCCGCTAACTGTCATAGAACAGGCGAAAACCAAATTACACCAGCTTGAACATCAGGCGTACCAGAAACAGCAAACCGACAGCGGTGTAAATCAACTGGATTTATTTTGCAGTGATGATTACCACCCCGCAATTACTTTATTACAAGATATTAATCCTGATGAACTGACTCCGAAAAAAGCGTTGGACTTGATTTATCGCATGAACGACATGCTCAAATAACCACCGACTTTTCTTAAGGAACCTCTGATTAAGTTGGTTAGAATTTAGCGCAGAAAAAAATGTCGCTATTTTTCGCGAAGTGAGTAGTAATAGTCATTCTATTGCGCCGATCTTCGTGGAAAATAGCGACAGTTTTAGCACGCTAAAAATAATTGGACTTGATCAGAGGTTCCTTAAGGCAAGCAGCCCATTCAAAATTTAATAAAACAGAACTAAGGCCTCTCCATCACCCTTAGTTTGTCGGCCTGGTTTTGATGTCGTCATTTGAGTTGCCATTTCTGGACTGAAGGTGTCAGTTATGTTTGAGTCATTTTCACCCGCCAATTTTATGCCTCTCGGGCACTGATATTTGTGGGAACCTGCATTACTGTGGTCACACGTCGTATCGGATGCTGTAAACGTTTTAGCGTTGTATGCCATCCCTCTTCTTCTGATTAAGATTCTTAAACAACGCGAAGATATCCAGTTTGGCCGCGCCATCAACGTGTTCGGTATGGTTATATTGCTCTGTGAAACCATCCACCTGATTTCAATTTTGACAGCATGGCAACCTGGTTATTGGCTTTCGGCTGCCATCAAGGTCTCTACCGCTTTAGTCTCGATGTTTACTGCCTATTTTCTGTGGCGTTTGCTACCCCAAATGTTAACACTACCCAGTCCAGCCCAATTACAATCCGTCAATCAACAATTAAAAGTGGAAATTCATCGACATCAACAGACCGAAAAGGAACTGAATAAATTTTCTCTGGCGCTAGAAAACAGCCCGAATCCAGGAGGCTGTCGGGTTATGGGGTTCGTCGCGAGGCGAGCGGGACATCGAGCGGATTTTTTTGATCTTTTGAGGCGCATAGTGGGGCTACGTAACGAAAATGATATCCCCTCCGACCGGGATGATGCCGCACTTGTGACGGCAACAATCAGTCTGGTCCATAACCTCGGTTTAAAAGTGGTTGCCGAAGGGGTTGAGACCCAGGAACAAATGGAATTTTTAAAACGGCATGGCTGCATGGCTGCGATGAAATCCAGGGCTATTTATTCAACCCGCCCCTCAAACCACAAGATATTGTTCAGCAATATGCTAAAACCAACCCAGATCAGGCTCCCCATTCAGTAGTAAATTTTGCATAAAATGCAGTGTCATGACTGATGGCACCACGAATGGCAACCACGGACGAGGCAAAAGCCTGGGCTCTAGCCATTGCCAAGTCTAACGGCCATTGTTTAATAATTCCCAATATCATGACGCTGCTGAATGCATCCCCTGCGCCAACGGTATCCACAACGTTTAACTGTTGCTCAGGAAGGATCTGCTTTGTTGGATTGCCGGATTGGTGCAGAACGGCACCTTGCTCTCCTTTGGTCACTAATAAAAAGCCATGTGCTTGTATGGTGTCCAACAGTACCGACGCATTAAGGGAAAGCGCTGTTAACTCATCATGATTGAGTTTTGCCCACGTTGCCCCTGCACATAAGTCTAAAACAGATTGCCTTTTCCACCAGGGCGCACGAAGATTAACATCAACAAACCTGGAACATTTATGTTTCTCCATCATTTGCTTTAATGACTGGGCAGAAACTAAATTCCGCACAGCCAGAGTGCCATGATAAAGCAGCGCATACTCAGGTAAATCAGGCAACTTTTCAGATTGAATAACATCATAGGCGCAAGAATCAACGATGTCATAGTGCGGCTCCCCTTGAGACAGGGAAATTGATACCCTGCCCGTGGGATGACGAGGGTCGATCTGCACCCCTTCGGTCCGCATTCCCCAGTCTTGCATAGACGTTAAAACCTGGCGTCCTGCCGCATCATCCCCGATAGCACTGATCATGAGTGGCGTTAAACCAAACCCCTGTAGATGCCAGGCAACATTGAACGGCGCACCGCCCAGGACCTGTTGCCCATCCGGAAAACAATCAAACAACACCTCACCAAAAATGACGGGGTGCAGGCGGTCAGTCATATTTTATGTATTTGAAGCGGGGGTCGTCCGGGGTGCCTTCCAGGTCCCCCTCTTCCAGTCCGGGCTGCCACATCACCACCTGTTCAATTTTACTGGCCAGTTCAAAATCCTTATTGGTTATCCCTTTGGCGGCATGATTCATCAATTTTACAATCACAAATGCATACGACACCGTTAAATCTGGATGATGAAATGCTGCTTCAGATAAATGCCCCACCGTGTTAACCACCATTAACGTGCTTTTCCAGCCACTGGTCTTGTATTTACGCCTTATCCATCCCTCCTTGAAAAACCAGTGAGGCAGCTCTTCTTTAAGCCGATGATTGATTTCTTCTTCAGAATAAACCTCTTCCTGTTTTTTTTCACGCCATCCCATATTAATCTCCTCATTTGATTGTTGTGATCGCTGTCAGGCCAAGTATACTGTTGATGTTCAGTCCTGAAAGCATTTTTAACAGTTTGAACATAATATAATTGCAACAGTCGATCTATCAACAACACTATAAGAAGTGAGGCTCACTATGAAAATAATAATGAAAACTCTGGCACCTGTCTTGTTTGTATCTTTGGCCAGTTCAACAGCGCTCGCAGATGAAAAAAACAGAGCAATGGCCTTGGAACATGCGGCAGTCGCAGCCAGTCATGCTGAAAAAGGACATTTGACGATTATTCTGGGACATAGCCGTGAGGCCCTGCACCATGCAAAACTGGCCTCAGAAAGTTATCATGACAAGCATATGCATATGGAAAAAGCCATTGAGCAACTCCAGGAAGCCATCGATCACGCCAATAAAAAACATGATGAGCTGGCCGGTAAAGCCGCACATAAAGCAATGGATCATATCCACAAAGCTTTGCAATAAACGGCTTGGATCCATCAAGGTTTCGCCTTGATGGATCTTCTGCTTCCCGTCTCCCACCCGCTTGAACGCCTTCCAAACCAGCAAATTCTTTTCCATTTTTTGCAAAATAAATTCTTTGTAGGAGCAAGAAAAGATACAATTTGCAATCTTTAAATTTTTCTGGAGCGGATGTTGATCTGTTTTCAGGTTAACACCCTTTTACCCGCTAAACTTATCTGGAGTTACATGTTATTACATTCTAAAAAACAGGACTGGTTCGGCAATTTGCGCGGGGATATTCTCGCAGGCACTGTCGTTGCACTGGCTCTGATCCCTGAGGCGATCGCCTTTTCCATTATTGCCGGCGTTGATCCCAAAGTCGGCCTGTACGCATCATTCTGTATTGCTGTAATTACAGCCATCATTGGCGGTCGCCCCGGAATGATTTCTGCTGCTACCGGTGCCATGGCTCTGCTCATGGTCACTCTCGTTAAAGAACACGGCTTGCAGTATCTGCTGGCAGCCACCCTGTTAACAGGACTGATACAAATTTTTGCCGGTTATTTCAAACTCGGCAGTTTGATGAGTTTCGTTTCACGTTCAGTGGTCACTGGCTTCGTCAATGCACTTGCCATACTTATTTTTATGGCTCAACTGCCTGAACTGACCAATGTTACCTGGCAAGTGTATGCGATGACTGCCGGAGGACTGGGGATTATTTACCTGTTTCCGTTAATTCCGGTCATCGGCAAAGTTATCCCTTCACCATTAATCTGCATCCTGGCACTTACCGTCATCGCTGTGGGCGCTCCTCTGGATATTCGTACCGTTGGTGACATGGGGGAGCTACCCGATGCCCTTCCCTTATTCCTATGGCCTGAAGTGCCTTTAACACTGGAAACCCTGCACATTATTTTGCCTTATTCGGTACCGCTCGCCATGGTCGGCTTGCTTGAATCTCTAATGACCGCAACCATTGTTGACGATTTAACCGATACTGACAGTGACAAAAACCGTGAATGCAAGGCGCAGGGGTTTGCCAATATTGGTGCAGGCATGCTGGGAGGAATGGCTGGCTGCGCCATGATCGGTCAATCAGTGATTAACGTCAAATCGGGAGGGCGTGGCCGGTTATCCACATTAATTGCCGGTACCTTTCTGTTAATCATGGTGGTGTTTCTGGATGAATGGATTAAACAAATTCCAATGGCCGCGCTGGTTGCAGTCATGATCATGGTATCGATCGGCACGTTCAGCTGGGATTCAATTATCAATCTGAAAAAACTCCCTGTTTCCACCAATCTAGTCATGTTATCAACCGTGACTGTTGTCGTATGGACTCACAATCTGGCACTGGGGGTCTTTGTCGGCGTTTTACTGGCCTCATTATTCTTTGCCAATAAAATCAGCCATTTTATGTATGTCAAATCTGAATATAATGAAGCGTCTGATACAAACACCTATCTTGTCTATGGCCAGGTATTTTTTAATTCTGCGGATCGTTTTATCAGCAATTTCGATTTTAAATCCGCTGTTGATAACGTCGTCATTGATCTGACGCATGCCCATTTCTGGGATATATCTGCCGTCTCGGCACTGGACAAGGTCGTCATTAAATTCCGCCGTGAAGGGGCTGACGTTGAACTGATCGGCTTAAACGAAGCCAGTTCAACCATCATTGACCGCTTTGGCATTCACGACAAACCTGAAGAAATAGAAAAAATAATGGGAGGTCACTAATGCAACCCTCAGAGCAAAAAATTATTGCCTGCATTGATGGGTCAATCTTTTCCGACGCAGTCTGTGATTATGCAGCCTGGGTTGCCAAACGGATTAATGCCCCTCTTGAATTATTACACAGCATCAATCACCACCAGGAAAATGCAGACAAGGCCGATTTCTCCGGAAAAATCGGCCTGGGCAGTCAGGAACATTTACTTGAAGAAATGATCAATCAGGATCAGCAAACCAGTAAACAGAAAATACAAAAAGGCAAAGCATTGCTGCAATCTGCCAAAGACCGTCTGCTAACACATGGTTATGATAACCCTGCATGTCAACTCAAACACGGCGATCTGATTGAGTCATTACAGGAACTTGAACCCGAAATTCGGGCGGTCGTTCTTGGACTGAAAGGTGATGTTCATAAAGATCAACCTGATAGCATTGGCGCTAAACTGGAAGAAATAATCCGCATACTGCATAAACCCGTGCTGGTGGTAAATCATGATTTTAACCCTCCGCAAAGCTTGATGATTGCCTATGACGGGAGCCAGGCGGCGGACAAAGCCGTCGATATGGTTGCCAATCGTCAATTTTATCAAGGGATGAAATGCCACCTGGTCTGCGTGAATAAAAACGTGGAAAATGCTCAGCAAATGCTTGAACAAGCAACATCCAGGCTTAACGGTTCTGCCAGTCTGGATGTTGCAACCGCACAATTAAAAGGCAAAGTTGAGGTGGAATTATGCAATTACCAGGAAGAGCATAGCATCGACTTAATCGTCATGGGTGCATTCAGCCATCACCTCCTGCATGAGATACTGCTCGGCAGCTTTACCCATAAAATGTTAGTGAAATCTCAAATTCCTCTACTATTATTACGTTGATACATTCAAAACTTCTTTGTATTCATCATGATAATAAAATCTGCCATTACCTTAGTCTTACTTATTGTCGCCTATTTAATTGCGTCAGCAAAACATGATAGCGATCAACAAGAGGACGTTGTTCATAATCCGTCCAATTTCTACCATGTACTGGCTGCTAACTGGCAATCTTCATTTTGTGAAAAGCGATCGCGTAAATATGAATGCACAACTCAGTCCAGAGAACGCTATGATGCCAACCATTTCAGTCTGCATGGCCTGTGGCCTCAGCCACGTGACAATGTCTATTGCGGGGTTGACGAAAAAGTCATTAAAACCGACGGGCGAATTTTATGGAAAAAACTGCCTGCACTGGATTTAACCGAGGGAACTCGTCAGCAACTGGACCAGGTGATGCCTGGTACAAAATCTTATCTTCACCGGCACGAATGGTTTAAACATGGGACGTGCTACAGCAGTACGGCGGAAGAATATTATCTGGACTCTATTCGCCTGATGAATGCATTGAATACTTCAAATGTACGGGATTTGTTGGCTGATAATATTGGCAAAACTGTGACTGCCTCTCAAATCCGTGCCGCTTTTGACCGAAGTTTCGGGCGTGGGGCCGGTGATAAAATTCAGATTGTGTGTACTACGGATGGAAACAGGGAATTAATTACCGAAATAAAAATTAATTTATCGGCCGGCCTGCATCAACTGAGTTTTGAGCAGGCCATCCAGAAAGCGCCGGATAACAGTCGCTCAGGGTGTAAACAAGGCATTGTTGATCCGGTCGGCATGCAATAGAAAGCCTAGGTGGCTGTCGGATGATGGATAATTCTACTGCGGCGATATCTCACTCCCCTCGCTACGCCCCCCATTACCCGACTGCCTCCTAGCCTGGGGGCCAGGTCATTTGACGTCCACCCAGTAAATGCAAGTGGATATGATACACTTCCTGGCCACCATGTTTGTTGCAGTTAAATACCGTTCGATATCCCTTTTCCGCAATACCTTCACGTATTGCAATATCTGCTGCTGTTTGCAGGATATATCCGGCAAGGTGAGTATCAAATAAATCGTTTAATGTAGCAATATGTTGTTTTGGAATAATCAATATATGCGTCGGTGCCTGCGGATTAATATCCCTGAACGCAAGAACTTGGTCATCTTCATGCACAATATCCGGCTTGATTTCGCCCTCAACCATTTTACAAAACAAACAATCTGTCATTTATCCACACCCAATTAATCATCATTAAGTTTTCTACGCCCATCAAACGCATGAATCAATGTGCCGCTGTCAATATATTCCAGTTCCCCTCCCATTGGAACCCCATGTGCAATCCGCGTGGCAGATATGCTATATTTTTGCGCCAATTCTGCAATGAAATGTGCTGTTGCTTCCCCTTCAACAGTTGAGTTAGTCGCCAGAATCACTTCTGTAATGCCCCCTCCTTGGAGCCTGGCTTCCAACACATCTATGTTTAATTCATCCGGCCCAATTCCATCCAATGGGGATAATCTTCCATGCAATATAAAATACCGACCTTTATACCCCCCCGCTTTGTCTATCACCCAGGCATCTGCCGGTGTTTCTACGATGCATAATTGCTCACAATTACGCTGATCATCCTGACACACACGACATAATTCGTCTTCAGTCAAAGTCCTGCATTGTTTGCAATAACCAATATTTTTACTGGCTAGAGCTAACATTTCGCTCAGTCTTATAGCTGACGCACGGTCATGTTGCAGTAAATGAAATGCCATACGCTGGGCTGACTTAGGCCCAACCCCCGGCAGGCAACAAAGACTGTGTATTAAATCTGCCAGTAGTCCTTTGCTTTGCATGTCCTTTGATATTACCTATTTTGCATTGAAATAGTCTTAAGGGCACGTCTAGACATGTACTTTTTCCGTCATAGCTGTATCCCCGAACCCCTATACATTGCGGTTCATCGCGTGCTGACAGCTTGCTCTAACGAAAAAATGACTATTTTTAGAGGCCCCCTGAAATGAATTAAAACGGCATTTGAAATCCAGGTGGCATTGGAATACCGGCGGTTAATTCCGACATTTTTTCTTCTTTCAACTTGTTCACTTTATGCACTGCATCATTAATTGCCGCCGCCACCAGGTCTTCAAGCATGTCTTTGTCATCACCGACAAGAGAATCATCAATCGTAACCTTACGAACCTCACGTTTACCGGTCATCAAAACAGAAACCAGACCACCGCCTGATTCCCCCTGAATTTCCATCGCTTCTAGTTCTGCTTTGGCTTTGGCCATGTCTTCCTGCATTTTCTGCGCCTGTTGCATGATATTGCCTAATGCATTTTTCATAGATACCCCACACTAATCTTCAACTGGTTTTATCGATCCTGGCAAAATTCTTGCCCCCATCTGGTCTTTTAAAATCTGGATGTTTTTATCCGCATTAATTGCGTCAACCGCGGCTTGTTGACGATCATCCTGTACCTTCTGCTGTTTTATCGCCGGCGTATCATTATCTGTTTTTTTTTTAGTAATACGCAACTTTAATGGACGACCAAAATAATCCTGTAATGCGCGTTCTAATTTCTGCTGAGTTTTTGGAGAAATTAAATTCTCGTGGTCAGGATCGATAGTCAGTGCGCAGCTATGTGCGTCAACACTGTCTAACAGACAATTACAGGCTAGCTGTAAACTTAATCCTCTGAGATTGAGCTGATCTATTATATTGGCCCAGTCATTTAATTCAGTCGATGCTGCTGCCGCAGATTCAGCATTATTCTTTGATCGTTCAGCGGCGATGGCTGGCTCCTGTTGCGGCTGGTTATTGGCCGCTTCAATGCCGGACTTGACTGCGTAAGGCGTAGGCTTATTTTCTAACCTGCCTGGTTTGAACACCAGCATTCTTAATAACACCATTTCAAACCCGCTGCGAGGATCGGGAGCCAGTGCAAGATCCTGCCGACCTTTTATTGCAATTTGATAAAACAACTGCACATCTTCAGCCGAGAGTTTGGAAGAAAAACTTGCCAGAATTGTGGCATCAAATTCAGAATAATTTATCCCCGGCACCTGTTGATAGAGTGCTATTGCATGCAATAGCCGAATAAGTTGCTGCAACAATTCATTAAAATCCACACTCAGTTCAGCGGCGGCTGCACTTTGTTGCAAACACTGGGGAATATCCTGCTCCGCCAAGGCTGACATCACGCCCTCTAATGAAGCATTACTCACTGTCCCCAGCATGCCTTCAACATCATGGTTGTTGACCTGGCCATTACCAAACGCAATCGCTTGATCCAGTAAACTCAAGCCATCGCGCATACTGCCATCGGCAGCACGAGCCAACTGCACTATGGCTTGTTCTTCAAAAGCAATGTGCTCCTGTGACAGAATGTATTCCATCTGCTTAACAATTTGCGCTGGCATCAAACGTTTCAGGTTAAACTGAAGGCAGCGCGATAAAACGGTGACAGGGATTTTCTGGGGATCTGTGGTTGCCAGCAAAAACTTGACATGTAACGGCGGTTCTTCCAACGTTTTCAACAACGCATTAAAACTATGCCCTGACAGCATGTGGACTTCATCAATCAGGTAAACTTTAAATCGGCCGTGACTAGGTGCATACTGGACGTTATCAAGTAAATCACGAGTATCTTCCACTTTGGTTCGGGAGGCCGCATCGATTTCCACAAGATCAATAAAACGGCCTTGGTCAAACGCTTCACATACACTGCATTGCTGGCAGGGACTGCCTTCCACCGGGGATTCACAATTAATTGATTTTGCAAGAATTCTGGCGATGGTTGTTTTACCTACGCCTCGAGTGCCGGTAAACAAATAAGCATGATGCAACCGGTCATTTTGTAACGCATGCATCAGGGAGCGCGAAACATGTTCCTGTCCAACGATTTGGGAAAAATTCTGCGGACGCCATTTTCTGGCCAAAACCTGATACGTCATGGGAATAGTTTAATTGGCATTTGGGAGGTTGCCATACCAGCCACATCCCGGCACACGAATCCGCTACTACCGTTGCTCCCTTCCGGGCCTGGCGGGGTTTACAGCGTATCATTGCGAGAGGACCGGCACAGCAACCATAATGGCTACGGTCTCTACCGAAGGGAACGTATTATGATGGAATTATTAACTTCAGGCAACCTTCAAATTAAAATACTTTGCCGTAGTAACTCGCTATGATACTCAGAGACCATAAACCCTCTCTATACGGATAATCTAAGACAGGCGTTGAATACATTATGATGCATTTGTTAGAATCATTGCTTGACTAATAACAAATATAACTATGTTCTCTCGATTCAAAATTATTATATTCATTGTTGCTCTTGTTGCTCTTATATTTTTTCAAGCGCGAGTCATATTGCCTAAAATGTCTGAAATTGCGTCTTCAGACCTGTTTATGGAAGAAACTGGAGATGACGGCAGCTCAATGTCAATTTCATCAGATATGACCAATTATGCATTTGAACAGTGTAATGCCTATATTGCGGAAAAACTGGGCTCTGATTATTCCACCTCTTTTTCCAGTGAACCTGTACATGCATGGGGCATTGGCAACTATCAATATGTTATTAATGCTGATATTGACATCATTCCTGAAAATGCAGCTTCTGACACTTACCGTTATGTTTGCAGAATCAAATACAAAAATAAGGATGACCTGAGCGATGTCTATAATTTTGACAACTGGGCAATTGAAGGCATCAATGGACTGGATATGTTGTAACACATTATATCTGAAACTTAATTCAGGCGTGTAAACTGAATAATGTAGCTAAGCATTCTCTTGATAGTGTGCTGCATAATGACCTGAAAATGCTGGCTACACCCCTTCCGGCTTTCACTTACTTCATGTTTGCTGCCGGAATTAAATAGCACAAGCAACATTCTTGTATTGTGCGTCAGGATACCTCTAAAAAACGGCCCTACTTTTGTGAAGGCAAGGCGACAAAAACTTAACGCGACCGCTTATGCCACCGGCGGTCACGATCCGTCCTGCGTCCACACCACGTCACTACAACTTCGTAAACTCGTGGCAACTACTGGTGCTTACTCAAATGACTTGACGTGACTGTTGGTAGGGCTGTTTTGCCTCTGGCGCTCGCGCACGACGGCAAAACAGTGCGCCCTGAACCCTATCGCGGACTAAAAATTTTGCTGACGCGCCGTTCCAAGATTTTCAGCGACTGTCTTTGTCGGTTTCAAGAAAGTCTTTTCTGAGTGAAATCTCTTCAGGCGTCAGCCCCATATCTTCAGCCAGTTTTTCCAGGGAAGCCGTTTTATTGATGAAAAAAATCCTAATGTAAGGGACAAATAGTAATACCCCTCCCTGGTGCATTTAACATAAATTAGAGATTGCTTATTATAACTAAGGAACCTCTGATTAAGTTGGTTAGAATTTAGCGCAGAAAAAACTGTCGCTATTTTTCTCGAAGTGAGCAGTAATAGTCATTCTATTGCGCCGATCTTCGTGGAAAATAGCGACAGTTTTAGCAAGCTAAAAATAATTGGACTTGATCAGAGGTTCCCTAAGTAAACATCATTCAGTTTTCCCAGATAAGATCTGACTGAAATCCCCACGTTAGCCTGCATTCAATGGCTTAACCCATCTAGTTGAAATTATTATGTGAATGACATTAAAAGCATTTCCCAGATCTCCTGGATAATGCTCAACTCGGCGGTATCGTTATTTAAACGCTTCATTTATCTAACCATACCTTGCGTTTTCTCTCTGACAGGCATATTTTAATAAGTCAGTTCCATACGGATTTCCGCGGCAGAGCACCATTTCGCTTATTCCATCGTTGTGAAACTCGTGTTCAATTTAATTAATTCCGTCTATCCCGGTTTAATTGTTTAGAGGACAACGCCCATGTCAAAAGTAATCAATATAACGCGACTGATCGGTAATACCGACCTGGTTAAATTACAAAAAATCTCCTCTGCGGACAGCGCCGATATCTATGTAAAAATGGAGTCGCATAACCCTGGGGGATCTGTCAAAGATCGCATTGGACTTGCCATGATCACCGCAGCGGAGAAATCGGGACTACTGTCCGCGGGTGGAACCATCATCGAGCCAACCTCCGGAAATACAGGCATCGCTTTGGCAATGATCGCAGCCCAACGGGGATATCGATGCATTTTGACTATGCCGGACACAATGTCGATAGAAAGACGCCATCTGCTGACATTATATGGAGCTGAAATCATCCTTACGCCCGGCTCTGAAGGCATGAAAGGAGCCGTTGCAAAAGCACAGGACATGCTCTCACAAACGGCGAGAGCCATGATGCCTCATCAGTTTGAAAACCCGGCGAACCCGGAAGTTCACCGACAAACAACTGCACAGGAAATCTGGGCCGCCACAGACGGCACTATTGATGCTTTTGTCAGTGGAGTCGGAACGGGAGGTACCATCACAGGTGTTGCAGATGTCATCAAAAAACGAAACCCTAGCTTCCATGTCGTTGCGGTAGAACCGGAAGAATCACCTGTCCTCTCCGGAGGCTCACACAGTCCACATAAAATCCAGGGAATTGGTGCCGGCTTTATCCCTCAAATCCTAGAAGTTGACCTGATTGATGAAATTCAGCTGGTAAATAGCACAGATGCCATGAATATGAGGAAACGCCTGATCGCTGAAGAAGGCATCATGGCCGGCATATCTTCAGGTGCAAACATCTGTGCCGCACTGCGGGTCGCTCAGCAACTCGGCAAAGGAAAAACCGTGGTGACTGTGGTGTGTGATACCGGAGAACGCTATTTGAGTATGTCTTAGCTTTTTATGTTCTTTGCCATACCAGCAAGCGGTTATTAGCAGGCATTGCATGATCATCCACTAATTGCAGACCGATGCCTTCAGCCAATCCTGCAATGGCCTCAACGTCCCGAATGCCACTTTCAGGGTCCCTGTCTTTAAGCCATTGATCAAAGCGTTGATTACTTTCACTGGTATAGTTTCCGTCATAATTAAATGGACCATAAATACACATGATGGCATCTGCCACAAGATACTTGTTTAACTGTCTAAACAAACATTCAACTTCGTTCCAATGCATGATGTGCAAAGTATTAGCCGTAAACAAGGCGGGTATCGATTCACACGGCCAATCGGCATCGCTCACATTCAAGGCCAAGGGCGAGCAAAGATTGGGCAAGTCAGCATCTTGCTGCCAAAGAAGGATACCCGCCAGGTTTTCCTGCCGGTCCGTGGGTTGCCAGGTCAGCTGAGGCAAATGGGCTGCAAAGTGACAGGCATGCTGCCCGGTACCCGCTCCAATTTCCCAGATGACACAGTCGTCCTTAAATACATTTTTGATTATCTGTAAAATGGGGGCCTTATTGTTTTCACAGGCTTGAGAAAAGGGTTTTTCCATGATCTTTAAAATTATCAATAAAATGGATGAAATTGATCCTGCAAGCTGGAATCAACTGGTGCAAAAGGATGACCCATTTTTGTGTCACGAATTTCTTGCCGCGTTGGAAAACAGTGGTTCAGTCACCCTTGAAAACGGTTGGCACCCCCATCATTGCCTGATGTATGAAAACGGTCAGCTGGTTGCCGCCATGCCACTCTATTTAAAATCTCATTCCCGTGGGGAATATGTTTTTGATTTTCAGTGGGCTGATGCCTATCATCGTGCAGGGCTACAATATTATCCAAAATGGTTAACCGCTATCCCCTTCACGCCTTGCCAGGGGCAACGTATATTGATTCGCCCTGGTTTGCTTGCGGAAAACATCATAAAACTTTTTCTGGATCAAATAAAACAGCTTTCGCACGAACACAGTATTTCATCCTATCATTGCCTGTTTCCCAGCCCACCCCAAACCCGCCCTTTAAGCGCTGATTTATTAATCAGACATGGCATTCAGTTTCAATGGCGTAACCAGGATTATGATAATTTCGAGCATTTTTTACAGCATTTTTCTTCCCGTCATAGAAAAAATGTTAAGCGGGAGAGAACCCAGATCAATCAGATGGGAATCACGCTGCAAAGGATTCCGGGGAGCCACATCAGTCACGATATGATCACTGCATTTTATCGTTTTTATCAAAACACTTATTTTAAAAACGGGCAACACCCCTATCTTACCCCCGAGTTTTTCCATCTGATCATTAAGCAAATGCCACAGAAAATCATGCTGACAGCAGCCTATCTTGATAAACAACTGGTTGCTGCAGCACTTTATTTTGTAGGCGAAAACACCTTGTTTGGTCGCTATTGGGGCTGTCAACAGGAATTTAATGGCTTACATTTTGAAGCGTGTTACTACCAGGGTATTGAGTATTGTCTGGAAAATAAGCTGCAGCACTTTGATTCTGGCGCGCAAGGCGAACACAAAATTGCCCGTGGCTTTGAGCCTGTCGATACCTACTCACTCCATTGGCTGGCCGATCAGAAATTTTCAGGCATCATCAAAGACTTTCTGCAGCGAGAAAAAAAATATATGCAGGAATACAAGGCGCATTGCAAGAAAAAATTACCTTTTAAAAATACTTCAATTGATTGACTAGATCATTGCTTCAAGGGGTTGGTTACACATTTTTTTATTGAAAATTCATTATATTCTCGGTATTGTCGTTAAATGAAAATTTTTGGGTTACCGCCATGTTGTATCTTTTCTTTTCACAACATTTGAGCTTGCTTTTAGTTGTCGCCAATCGTCACCCAACAAGCACTGCATGCCATACCCACACACCCGACGACCTCTAATTCCATCTGCATTTGCCCGTTAACATGAAAAATAAACCAAATACCATTAAAGCACGCGCCTCGGGCCTGGGTTATTTTATTAATAAAATTCAGACCCTGTTTGTCAGCATGCTGCGCATCTGGTCCATCCCCATTGTTTTAATGCTGAGTGTCTGTTCCGGTTTTACCACCTATTACGGCCTGTCTCATTTTATTACGCCGTGGATTGCTTTAATCATTACCATTGCCATTCAATCAATCATCGTGATCTGTTCACTTGAAATGGCCAGTATCCACTGGAAAGCCAACCGAATGCGCTATTTTTCTGTGGCGCTGTCTCTGTTAATTGCATTAGCTGCATCGATTTCATTTTCATATTTTAAATTTTATGAAATCTCGCAAAAAGACAGCTTGCATATTTCCAGACTAGGACAAGTGCGGACAGATTTAAAGCACTATCTGGATAACGTGATCGCCACCAAAGCAAAACTCGCCAACCTGCAAAAACAGGAATTGGAACAAGCATCTACTGAAGTTTCCCAGGCCTATTTCGGTACCCACCCTGAAATTCTGGAAGGGTATCGTAACCAGGTGGGAGAAGGTCCGTTCTGGCGTCATTACAACCAGATTTACCTGGAAAAGAAAAAAATAATGGAACACCATGATGTCATTTTTAAAGACATCAACACCTCAGTTCGTAATCTACAGAATAACCTGGCGCAACTTGATGTCGCAACGGATGTAGAAAAAACCTATTACGACCTGTTAGCCAATTTTCAGGCGGTCCAGTCTTCGGTCAATCAACTCTCCGGATCCATGGGAGATGAACTGCCTGCCCCGCCCATGTTGATGTCTTATCGTCAGTTTGTTGAAGATGTTACACCGTCACTTGCCATGTGGACAGGATTCTCTTTGTTTGCATTTATCTGTGCTGCCATGGTCGATTTTTTTACCGTGTTACTGTCTTACCGACTTGAATTTACTGCACCCGGCCCATTAACCATCCAGGAAGAAGAACTGGTATTTGAATGTTTACGTCAGTTTTCTGAATTCCGTATCAACGAAAACGATGAGCTGGAAATGGTCATCGAAAAAACACCGCTTGAACGTGCTCGTCGTTATTCTGACTGGTCACGCATGTTTGCTGTTGGCTTACTGTTAAGTCGCGGATTTTTACGCAAGATCGATGACCGCACGGTTGAATTTGCACCTAACCTCTATCCACTGTTAGCCGAGAAAATGTCCGATAGAATAGCTGCTATCAAAGCAGACTCCGCACTGAAGCAGGTTAATCAAAATGAATGAAAATCTACCTGAAATTGCTCAATGGCTGGCTTCAGGCGGGCTGTCACAACAGGCGCCAAGCCTTGACGAATGGGCGCCAGGGTTTGATGTAGACAGGCAAATCGTCTGCTCAAAAATAGCAGGTCTTTATCAAAAGATTTTTCTGCGCCCGGACATTTTTCACAAACGTTTTTACCATTCGGTTTTTGCATTACCTATTGATGAATGGCATTTTAATGATCAACTCGATTTGTTTGACGGGTTTTGTCAAATCTCTGTATCACTGGATCTGAGATTTCAGGCCACACTTACCTATGTGCAACGTAATCCGGAGCAGCTTCCAGATATCAATGCCCATATCAAATCCACTTTCCAGCAATATATCTACGATTGTATATACAAACAAATCCATTTATTAAATGATGGAAAATGGGTGCAACAAGGCTTGTTTGAGGTTGAAAAAAATATTGCGTTGGGTATTTGTGAAATGCTGATGGTTCAGAATGTCCAGTCCCAGGCCACCTGCAAGCTGGCTCCGTATTTTAAGGAATTCAGTAATATCAAGCCGGGGAAGGATTGTGTCTATTTATCAGTGCTTAAGCAAAGTCATGTGTTGACCGGGCAAAAAAACCAATCGTTATTTGAACAACAAGCCATCCTCAAACAACAGAAGATTGAGCAAAAAAAAGAACAATTAATTTATCTGCAACATCTGGCCGATATTGAAAGACAAAAACGTGCGCAACAGGCGGCTGAGCGGTTAGAACTTTTGCAAGATGAAGAGCAGGTACTAAACAAAGAACTTGCCATCGAGAAACGCATCCATGTGAAACGGGTAAAACATCAGCAGGAACTGCGTGAACTTGAAGCTGAAGCTCAGCTTGAAACGCAGAAAAAAATTCAGGCACGTGAATATGAACAAGGCATTCTGCAACGCGAACAAAAAAGAGCTTACGAGGCAGAAGTGGAAAAACAACGCATCATGGCCGACCGTCAACGTCGCGAAGATAAATTGATTCATCAGGCTAAAATCCAGGATGAAAAAACCCAGGCTGAAATTCAGCGCTATGAAAAACAGCAAAAAGCCTGGCAGGAAGCAAGATTGCGCAATCATCAGCAACAAATGGAACTGAAAAAACGCCAAAAGCTGCTTGAAGACAACCTGGAAGAAGAATTACTTAA
>SPJK01054433.1_pt1 | contig 30463 bp, 23 predicted proteins | sample 3741771 | NCBI WGS metagenome assembly SPJK01 (sample SAMN10925997, study PRJNA522277) | cold seep metagenome | isolation source: Elba SIP-enriched marine methane seep metagenome, extraction at timepoint T2 | place: Italy: coast of Elba, Mediterranean Sea
CTGACCACTAAAGATTTAACGACTCCCCCGCTTAACAAAGTCGCCAAGGCATGTGAGGTTTCATGAAAAAAGACGACCAGTAATTTTAACGGCAACAATAATGTTGAGCGCCACAAAAAAGCAATCGAGATCATGATGGCTAATAGGAAAAATACGGATCGCATTGTGTGAGTAAGATGTTAATAAATGGATTTCATTATCCTGCAATTATTAACGGATTGTTGATATTTTTTGTAACGCGTATGCCAGATCCGGAATTGGATTGAGGCTAAAGTTATTCAATGTTCTACATTGATGACCAGCTTTTTTTCTCCACCTGTTTTTTAAACATTGAAACTACATTAGAGTAAGGGAGCTTTAACACCCGCCATATTTTTCAACAATGCCGTACAAGCATCCACCACTTCGGCGTCGAACTTCACTCCGCGATGTTTACTAATGAAGCGGATAATTTCTTCTATCGAAATCGCATCCCGGTAAGGTCTATATTCAGACATCGCTGAAACTACATCGGCAACCGCTACAATTTTTGATTCCGGCATCATTTCCGCACCGGTAATGCCGTGCGGATAGCCGCTTCCGTCAATACATTCATGGTGCTGTAAGATCACTTCTTTAATCGGCCAGTTAAATGTTACTGATTCTAAAATATCGTAACCGACTTGCGGATGCTCCCGCACAATTTGCATTTCATATTGATTCAGGCGTCCGGGGCGATTGAGAATTTCCGAGGGAATATAGATCTTGCCAATGTCATGCACCAAACCGGCAATTTTCAATCCTTCCAAAGCATCATTATCCAATCCCATTTTTGCAGCGATAGAAACGGATAAATTTGAAACTTTAGTTTGATGACCGGCAGTGCAGACATCTCGTTTTTCGATGGTTAAACTAATGGCCTTTATCATCTGCAAAAAGGTTTCTTTTAATTTCACCGCAGAATTTTGTTTTTCTTGATAAAGCCTATCGATATCGGAATGGTCGAATAAAGTGATTAAATAGGCGGCTTTTCCTTCGTGGATAATATCCCGGCAGTCAATCGATAAACTTAAATCCGATTTGTTTTCGCGCTGTAATACGGTGTTAGTTCTGCGGTTAACGCCATAGGGTAACTCAAATTCATCACCCGGCAATACCCGGTAGTTATACATCAACATATTCAAGGCGGCCGGATTGGAAAAAACCACCTGATTATATTGATCAACAACAATAATGCCATTGCAGCTGTGGGTAACCACTAACTCAATCAAACCGCTGTTTTCAACATTTTTTTGACTTAGCTCCAGATTCTTCTCCTTTAATTCTTGCGTTAAACGGAGATTCTCCATTTTTAACTCATAGTTTTCAAAAGCCTCTTTGATCGTGGTTCTCAAATGAGCGTCATCCCAAGGCTTGCACAAAAACTTGTAAATACTGCCTTCATTTATCGCTTCAGTGATGGTTTCCAAATCTGAATAGCCGCTGAGTACGATGCGTATGGTGTCGGGATATAAATCTTTAACGATAGCCAATAGTTCTGTGCCGGTCATACCGGGCATACGATGATCGGAAATAATCACGCCTACCGGATGATCCGTTAAAAAAGCGAGGGCTTCTTCGCCGCCATCGGCAGTATAAATTTTATAACCATCCGTACGCAGAATGCGTTTTAGCGCTTTTAAAATATTCGGTTCATCATCAACCAACAAAATAGTTCTTTCAGTCATAATGTTTTAGATGTTCTGTCAATTAAGTAGAAACGGAATTCTTTGTTGCTGATACAAAGACAAACAAACATCGGCAATTTCAGCATCATAGAGCGTACTCTTATTTTTGTTGAGTTCTTCCATAGCCACTTCCAAGCCCAAACTTTTCCGATAAGGACGGTCTGAAGCCATCGCATCAATTATATCGGCTACCGATAATATTTTGGCTTCCAATAAAATATTGTCACCTTTTAAACCGTTTGGATAACCGCTGCCGTCTATGCGTTCATGGTGTTGCAGAATGATTTCCGCAATAGGCCAGGGAAACTGCACATGTTGAATAATTTCATAACCCACCTGTGAATGCGTTTCAATCAACCCCCTTTCAGCCGGCGACAACTTCACCGGTTTATTAAGGATTTCCGCAGGTAAATAAATTTTCCCTATATCATGTACTTTGGCCGCCAGCTCCAGGCCTTTAATGAATTCGCCGTCCAATTGCATTTCTTCAGCAATCGCTTTGGCGATGAGCGCACAATTATCCTGATGACCGGCAGTATAAGGGTCTCTTTTTTCCAGAGCTTTGGAAACTGATGTGATAGTCGCCTCAAACGATTCCTGTAATTTTTGTTCCGCTTGTTTGCGTAAGCTTATATCACTCACCGCGCCATATAATTTGACCGTTTGGCCTGATGCGTCGCGTTCAATGCCGCCTCTGTCTTCCACCCAAATCAAGCGGTCGCCGTTTTCATGGATTAATGGATATTCCAAAATGAATTGATCCTTGTTTCCTTTGATATGTTTGATCAGGCTATCTTTAATATTTTGTCGATAATCGCTTTGAATCAGCTCAAACCAATGTGGACGATGTTGATTTAAGTCATCCCGAGTTTTACCGGTAAGGTCATACACCACATCACAATAATAAAATCGCTCCAAGCTTATCGCGTCGGCTTCATAAACTGCTGACGGTATACTTTGAATAACATGTTTAAAACGTTTTTCGCTTTGTTCAATTTTTTCAATTTTATTTTGTAAAGTACTCAGCAGTCTTTTCTTATGTTCGGAATCAAATGCTTGGTCGCTTAATCGCTTATCTTTTTGTTCCGGTAATCTATCTTTCAATGTTTCCGTCGAGTTAATGACCCGCTCAATTGATTCCAAAAATTGTTTGGACTGCATCGGCTTCACTAAAAAGCCGGCTGCTTTTAATCCCTTACCTAGAGCAATATCCTGGTTATCAACAAAATGCGCGGAATAAAAAATAAATGGAATTTCAGCGGTTTGCGCATCCGACTTCAGATGCTTACACAATTCAAAGCCATCCATTTCAGGCATCATAATGTCTGAAATAATCAAATCCGGACGATTCCCGGCAATAAGCAGCAAAGCTTGCTGACCATTTTCCGCCTCTAAAACATCAAAATTACGTTGCTGTAATATTTTTTTCTGTATCAATCGCGCATCGGACTGATCATCTACGACTAATATCTTCATCATGTTTTTCAATTGTGTGGATGTGCTTAGGTAAATTGAGATAAAAAGTAGATCCTTTGTTCAATTGACTGGTTAAATAAATCTGTCCGCCTAAAACATTTTCAACCAATTTTTTGGTTAAATAGAGACCTAATCCCGAACCCTGCTCTTGATCGGATAATTTGTTTTGTACACGGCTAAAAGGCGAAAAAACTGATTCCCAATCAGATTCTTTAATGCCGATGCCTTGATCGGAAACGGCAATAATCAAACGTTGATCATTTTGCGTGGCCACTACTTCAATACTGCCTTGTTCAGAATATTTCAAAGCATTGGTAAACAAGTTAATCAAACATTGTTTCAAACGTTTGCGCTCGATTTGTAGTGAAGCGTCTTCAGGGATTCGCTGCTTAAAGTGAATTTTTTTCGCTTTGAACTGTAGTTCCAATTCTTTAAAAAGCTCTACAACTAATTCATTCAGCTTAACGTTGCTGATTTCAACCGGTAATTTACCGGCTTCAATTTTGGACAAATCCAACATGTCGGAAACAATATCATTCAAATGCTCCGATGAAGTCAGCACCCGATTTAAAAAATCTTTTTGTTCATCATTGAGCTCACCGCAAATCCCTTCCAGGATCATGCTGGTAAAGCCTATAATTGTATTTAAAGGCGTTTTCAATTCATGTGATGCGGTCGCAATAAATGCGCTTTTCAGTTGATCCAACTCTTTTAAATGCGCGTTTGCTTCCTTCAATTCACGGGTTCTTTCCACCACCCGTTGCCCCAGTTTTTCGCTATATTCCTTTAATTCCTGTTGGATCATTTGCTGAGTCGTCATGTCCCGGCTGACGCTTAAAATTCCCGGTTTATTCTGACTACTGGAAAAAAAAGGCATATTCACGGTATCCATGAAGCGTTTATGTCCATCCGCTCCGTTTATCCAATGTTGGCTGCGCTGAATGTGGGTTTCACTCAATAAATGCTGATCCGCTTGAGTCGTCAAAGCCGCCTGTTTGTCTCCGAATAATTCATTATCGGTTTTGCCTAAATAGTCACTCTCTTTCTTTTCAAAGAAATGATTGAAAGCTTGATTAGCGCCCAAGTATCGACCTTCATGATCTTTAAAATAAATAATGTCCGAACAATGATTGATCAATGCATTGATTAAGGCCATTTGATGACCCAATTGCACATTTTGTTGATCTATCGCACTGTGTAATTGGATATTTTCCAGATTCAAACAATCTTTGGCCCGTTTAATCAACAACTGATTATTGACTCTGGCTTTTAAAATACCCGGATTAAATGGCTTTCGGATATAATCCACCGCACCTATTTCCAGCGCTATCTCTTCTTCATCCGAGACAGTAACGAAAATAACGGGAATATCTTCAGTTAAGGCATTTTGCTTAAGCTTTTCTAACACTTGATAACCATCCATATCGGGCATCTTTACATCCAATAAAATCAATTCCGGCTTAGGCTCGGATACCACAATCGCCAAAGCATCAGCGCCCGAATTGGCAACCCGCAGACGATACTGGTCACTGAGAATTTTACTCATAACATGCAGATTGACGGGTTCGTCATCCACAATTAATAATACTGACGGTGTTGTCATGATTTAACCGCTTTATTCATTGAAATCTTATTCCTTCAGTCCTAAGAATCATCTACTGTCAAAGTCTTTACATTGAGTATAATTCAAAACCGTTTTTTTTCCGGGAAGCGCAGAATAATTTATCTGCGCAGTTTTTTCGTCAAAACTTCACCCTTTAGTATTGCGCTATACAAATAGTTTTCTAAACTAAGAACTGAGGCAGCAAAACTTTGTAAGTAATTCCGTAAATAACGGATTGAGCGGAGAATAATATGGCTATTTTTAACTGGAACAGTTCTTACCAAACCGGAAATGAAGAAATCGACCGACAACACAAAAAATTGGTCGATATGCTCAATCAACTGGATGAAAGCATTTCCATTGAAGGCAGCCATAACACGGCTTTAAAAGTATTAAACGAATTAGCAGACTATACCCATTATCACTTTGCGACAGAAGAAAAGTTCATGCAAAGTCATCAATATGACACAGATCAATTTGCCAAACATAAAGGCGAACACGATCAGTTTATTGAACAAGTGAAAACAGCCTTAGATGACATTCAGGACAATCCGGATAAATTAGAAGCGCAGTTATTGGACTTTTTGGTGCAATGGTTGATGAATCATATTTTATTAACCGACAAAAAAATGGTCGGTCAGATTTTGGAGCCTGAAAAAAAAGACAATGATCAGGCTATTAATATCGAAATTTTAAATTCCAATTTATACGGCGCATTACGAGAAAGCGAAAACCGCTTTAAAGAATTAGCCGACATTTTACCCGCTTCAATTTGGATCAATAATCAGGATGGAAAACGTATTTTCGTTAACCAACATTATTTAAAACTGACCAATTTGACACAGGCGGAATGTTTGGAGGGAAACTGGCAAAATAGCATCTACCCGGATGATCTGAACCGATTAAGGGAAATTTATCGCAAAGCGCAACAAGAGCATAATACGGAACAAGTCGAATACAGAATACAAGACGATCAAGGCAATATTTTTTGGATTTTAGAAACCATTATTCCCAGACAACGATCAAACCAACAGTTTAGCGGATTTATGGGCTGCGGCATTGATATCAGCAAACAAAAAATGGTGGAAAAATCTTTGGAAGATATCGTTGAAAAACGCACTCAACAATTACTCAAAACCAACCAAAAATTACAACGGGAAAAAGAAGAGCAACTGCTTTTAAACAGTCAGTTAAAAGAAACCCAGAGCCATTTAGTCCAATCTGAAAAAATGGCTTCAATTGGTCAATTGGCTGCCGGGGTGGCGCATGAAATCAATAACCCTTTAGGCTACATCAATTCCAATCTTTCCAGCTTGCGCAATTATTTAGCCGACCTGGACAAAGTCATTGCACTGACTGAAAAATTAACCCAAGAACTCCCTGACGATAACGCTGTAGCGAAGGAATACAATACTCTAAAAGATGAGCTGGATCTTGAATTTGTACGTGAAGACTTAAAAGACCTGGTGGAAGAATCCATTGAAGGCGCCAACCGGGCAAAGAACATCGTTCAGGATTTACGCGACTTTTCCCGTATTGATAAAAAAGATAGAGCTATTTTCGATTTGGAAAACGGTCTCGATGCAACCCTGAATATTGTCCATAATGAACTGAAATATAAGGCCGATATTATGAAAGAATATGGCGGCGTAGAACCTTTTGAATGCGTGGGCGCGCAATTAAATCAAGTTTTTATGAATTTATTAGTGAATGCCGCCCATGCCATTGAAGAATTCGGCGTCATCACCGTTAGAACCGGCTATAAAGACGATGACTGGGTTTGGGTAGAGGTTGAAGATACCGGCAAAGGAATTTCCGAGGAAATTAAAAATAAAATATTTGATCCTTTTTTTACCACCAAACCGGTCGGTAAAGGAACCGGTCTAGGCTTATCGTTATCCTATAAAATTATTCAGGACCATCAAGGCTATTTTGAAATTGATTCGGAAATCGGCGTAGGTACAAAGTTTCGGGTTTATATACCAGTGAAATAACGTTATGAATGACGACAAAATTGATATTTTTCCTATTCGCATGCTTTGCGTCGATGATGAACCCAATGTATTAAAAGCATTAAAACGCGTGTTCAGAGGCTCTAATTATCAAGTTTCACTCGCCGAAAGCGGTTTTAAGGGATTGGAAATACTGGCGCAAGGCGGAATTGATATAATTATTTCCGATATGCGCATGCCGCAAATGGACGGTGCGGAGTTTTTGGCTAAAGCCGCCCGACAATGGCCGGAAGTCATGCGGATTTTATTGACCGGCTATGCTGATATCGAATCCACCATCGCCGCCGTCAATCAAGGCAAAATATACAGCTATTGCAGTAAACCCTGGGAAGATGAAGAATTAAAGACTCTTATTCATAAAGCGGTTGAAGAAAAAAGGATGCGCGAAGAACGCGTTCAATTATTCGAAATCATTCATCAACAAAACGCCCAACTCACCGAATTTAATAAACAGTTGGAAGATAAAGTTCAACAACGAACGCAACAATTAAAAAAGTCTTTTAAGCAACTCGATTCCGCCCATAAAAATTTAAAAAAACAATACATTGATTCGATAAGAGTATTCGCCAAAATCATCGAAATGAGACCCGGGATACGTTCCGGCCATTCTAGTTATATCGCCAATTACGGCAAAAGCATCGCGGAAAGATTGCAATTAACCGAAGAACAACAAAAACAAGTTTTATACGCCGGTTTATTATTACAAATCGGTAAAATGGGCCTGCCTGAAGAGCTGCTACAGCTACCTCTTTTTCAAATGTCAACTCAAGATAAAGCCCAATATTACAAACATGCTTTAGAGGGCGAATCGTTATTGAAACAAATGGCGCAATTAACCGAGGCGGCAAGCTTTGTTAAACACCAATTTGAGAATTATGACGGCAGCGGTTATCCGGACGGCCTTCGCGCATCCGAGATTCCAACCGGTTCGCGCATTCTAGCCATTGTTAGAGACTATTTATCTTTTCTCGAAGGCTCCATGAGCGGCGATAAAATGTCCGTAGCGAATGCGCAACTGCGTTTACAAGAGAAAAAGGGGTTGCTGTACGACCCTTTAATCGTCGATGCCTTTCTCGCCGTTTTAATGGAAACGAATATGCAACAGGAAAGACCTATTGTCGAAATATCCTGTACTCAATTGGTTCCCGGCATGGAAATCGCGGAAATTTACAATGATGATCGGCTTTATTTGAAAAATTTTATATTAGAGAAAAAAAATATTGACGACATCATCATGCTTTGGAAACAAGCCCGGAAAAAACTGACCATTAAAATTCGTTTGGGCGAAAACAGTACTCGTTGATTATTTTTGATATTAATGCGTAATTGCCCGCCGGTGTTAATTGCTTGGGTGTAAATGTTGAATAATCCGTGGATCACGCAGATTCTCTCGTGGATATTTGTAATCTTTACGCCGATACTCAGGAATTGTAATGGTTTAATAGAACCAGACACTCATTTGAGAGAAAATATCACAATCTAAATTGAGGTCGCGACATAGGAAAAAGATATACACAGAAGAATTTAAAAGCAATGCAGTCACAATGGTATTAAACGATGCTTTTAACCGTAGTGAAGTTGGGCGTCGATTGGAAACATCAACCAAAAACGTATGCCATTGGGTTAAAGAGCAGGAAGATGTGCTGTGAGGATTGCCTTCATCTGAAGAGCTTTTTATCAGTATTGAGAAATGACAGGCATCCCCGCTTCAAACCGGTCACGCAGCTTTCCCCATTCGGTTTGGAAATCTCTGCACGCTTAACCGGTTTGGCTCAATAGGTTTTTGCTTGTAGTGTTTTCTGTATCTCCAGTATATAGGCCGTTCTTCCAATTCAGGTTTCTATTGACTCAAAGGTTTCCTCATCAATGCCGGGACTACCTTTGTTTTGCCTGACAAAATTCCTGGCAAATTAAGTTATTAGCAAAAAACACACTAATTTACCCAGTTATCAAGTTTAGATCGTACATAGTCTGGAGAAAGCCTTTCTTGTTCTAATCTAGCGTCACAGTAGTTTCCAGCTATTAAGTCTAAAAATAACTGAGTTTCTGAAGGAGTGAGAAATTCAGGTGTCCTTTCAACAGACTTTCGTTCACCCACCATTCTGTCTTCGTGAAGATTCAGTGTTTCTTTGTCCATCATCAACACTTCAAGTGAAGACAACTTTGAACGGGCATCGCTCAGGATAGATAAGCCCCATGTATCAATATCGCCCCAATAACCAACGTGCTTGTTCTGTAGCCACTCAGCATCCATCCAGGCTACATTTTTGCCGCCGCCAAATACAGCAATGGTATTGTGGAGTTCAGGCAGTCCTAACCCTGATTGCATATTTTCAACGACCAGTATATTGTCCGCAGGGAGTTCTTGCTGTTTCAATATATCTGTCGAGAGTTGCAATACAGGAAAGCCTCCAGTCCTGATTTTTACACTTTCACAAAGCGGTCGAATGCTTAGCCAGCCTTTAGGATTTTGATGGCATCCTAACCAATCAATTAACCCACCCGCGCTTGCAACAGCGTTATCATGTATTACATCTAATATATCCGTTAATAGTGATTGAAAACTCTCCAGGAATTTTGTATCAACGCCAACCAAAGGTAAAGCACGTAGATATAATCCTGCGCCCATATTAGGCGCTAATTGTCCTATCAAATCAGCTAATAATTGTGCATCCAGTAATCGCATGGATTCAATCACTGCAAGATGCTTTACCAGCACCGGATATATCTCTGCATGAATGACCAGTAAAGGTGACATATTTTTTTCCCAAATATGACTGCGCTGAATGGCCTCATCCCCCACACATTCAATCAATTCCTGAATACTATTCAAAACAAAAAACGTCGGTACTTCTTGCACCGAAAGTTGCCTGTAGCTTCGAGACTCCCATTCAATAAAGTGTTGGGCAGAGTAGGAGCGCCATTCGCCAATGAATCTCTGGAAGTGAGACAAGTCTTGAATTGCTGATCTGCCAACTGGTGGCTTCAAGCCTATTCGAATAGGAAAAGGTTTATCGCCTAGAAGACGCGCTTTTAAGCGTGTTTGCTTATGCCATTCTCGTGTTAAGACCCGCTGTCTAATATCGGCAGGCAATAGTCCCCACGTTCTAGGCATTGACTTCCAGTTCCACACCTAACTCCAGAGCTTCTACTGCAAGTTTTTGTTGCCGCTGTTGTTCTCGCCTTTGAACGACTTCTTCCCAGGTGACTTCACATAGGTGACTCTCATGGTTTTCCTGATCTCGTTCTGCAATAAGTATTGAACGCGCTGATTCTCTCGCCAAATTAAGATTTTTGTAGGGCGTGATTAGATTGACATGTATATGCAGCTCCTTAAACACACGCAGTACTCTGCGACTTACTGCCTCTGCGGTATTGGAAAAGGCTTCATCCAGAAAAACGGTGCTATAAACAGGCCGATCATAACCCTCCGGCGTTAACACATAAGCTAAACTGGCAGCGACAATGGTGCCGGCAAAGGATTCTTTCTCACCGCCCGATTTGCCACTTGAAGATTCTAATACATCGCGAACTGCATGTGTTTTAGCATCCAGCTCTTCTGCGTAAAATGACATTTGGTAACGTGGATCAAGTAATCTTAAACTTTCCAGATTATTGGCAGTTACCGGGTTGCTTGCTTTCTCCAGGATCTCAACGACCTGCGTTAATTGTTGAAATCGGGCTTCGTGATCGTCACTGGTTGCCTGACTCAAAACCGTTTTAATATATTTGTTAAACACTTGAACATGAGGGTAATGATCCGTTCTTGCACCGAGCTTTAGATGAGAACCGGGGCGAAATTCAGTGCGTGTGAGTACTTGGTTAATGGTATCAATACGCTCCATAATATCTTCACGCTCTGATTCAAGACGTTGCTGAATACGGGCTAAAGATTGGGTTGCATGTTTATTAAGTCGCTCGACAAATTGTTCAACCAGCTTTGGTAGCCCTTCTTCTTCAAGCTGTCGTAAATGCTGCAAATACTCTTCCAGACTGGCAATATCACAACCCCAGTCTGCCGCAATGACTTGCCATGTTTCATGTGATCGAAACGATGACATGATGCCAATGGCAGACTTCTCTGCACTGTTTTTTCTACCTCGCCAAGTCTCAAGCGACTGCTCAATATCTTTACTATGCTGGTTCTGTCGTATCGTTATCTGCTTTAAGTCTTCAACCGTTAATAAACCAACCCGTTTATCAAGCATCTCTCGTACTGATTCTTGCAACCCTTCTGATGCAACTGCTTTGGCTTCTTCTTGTTTAGATTTAGCATCATTAAGTGTTTTGGTTAACTCACCTTCCGATTTAAGGTTTTTTTCTTTTTCTAATCTAATATCTTCCAGTTTTTGCTTCGCTTTTTCCCATCGAAGTTTTGCTTTATCCAGATCACTACCTGCTAATTCCAAAGCGTTGAGGTCATCCTGTAATTGTGACACTTTGTTCTGCCAATAAGGCGCATTGATCTCAGCCCATTCATACTCACGCAATGTTTCCCAAAGTTTTGCTCGTTTAGTGATTGCATCCAGTTTTTCCCTGGCTTTCTCTACCATATTGAGGGTGTTAGCCAACGCTTTTTCCAGGTTAACTTTGTCTGTATTTAAAATGGCCAATCGGGACTTATTAGAAAAACCTAAATTCCAACGCCTGCGATCATCAATGCGGTGTTGATCCTTTTTCTCGAACCTGCCCTTATCCATATGCATTAACCCCTGTTGGGTCATAGAAAAAGGTGTCGTATCTAGCTCTTCAGTTGACGAGACACAATGTAAGTCGAATCGGGCCAAATGCCTTTTCAACCACTCTCTATAAGGGTGTTCTCGCCAGATCAGCTTTTTTAAAAATCCATTGCTTTTAAATTCAGCACGTTGTTTGGAATGAGAACCCGCAGTATCAAAATCTCGAACCACCTGCACACGTACATGCAAGCCAGTGTGCCGAGTATTTAACCATCGGGTGACCATTGAAAAACGATTAGAAGGCACGGCTAATGTTGTACGTAACCCTCCTAGCGCCCTTTCTATTGCACCTTGCCAAGGTCGCTGCTGCTCATTAACATCAATCAATTCACCGATAAAAACGCACTGCTCACGCTCAAAGCCAAGTGACTGAACCAATTCATCGCGTAATTGTTGATACTTAATATCTATATTTGAATCAGGACGCGCTTCAATTTCTGCTATTTCCTGAGTAATATCATTCCGTTTTGATTGAATATCAGCATACTGTGCGCTGACTGATGCAAATTCATCCTGAGATTCTCTGTTATCTTCTTTAATGCTGTTTAGCTTATCTTCAACAAGCGACTGGTTGGCTAAAAATAAATCTTCTTGAAGTTTTTCATTTAAGCCTAAAGCCCGTGCATCTTGTTGATATTTTGATGACCGGGCAATAACACGAGTTAGCTCTTTTTTTGTCGTCGCAAGATCTTTTTTTATCGATTCAATCCGTCCGCCACCCGCTTTAATGTAATCTTCATGCCGCTGTTCTGCAGCATCATTGGCATCCGATTCTTTTTCAGCGTTTTGCTTGATTATTAGTAACAGTGTTTCCAATTGTGATTGAAATTGCTGAATTTTCTCACTCCAGAGTCGATAACAAATTTCACCGAAGTACACTGGCAAACCATCGCGTTCAGCCATCAACTGTGTCAGCTCCTTTTCTGCGCGTTCTATGGCTTGCTGTAACTCTGGCAGCCTAAACAAATGCTGTTGTTGCTCCCGTGCATCAAGCAGTTGATTATGAATGGCAACAAGATCAGAAAATTCGTCCACCACTTTTCTTGCATCGATTTTAACCGTACTCGGCTCTAGCACCAATTCTCTGATTAAGCTGGTCAGGTCATCAATTTTTTTCAAGCCCAATGCCCTGGATAACAATGCCGGTGCATTTCTATTGTCCATATAGAGATATTTTCGATACAGTTCCTGATAATCAGAAAAGTTATCGTCACAGCACGTTATTGCCGGGTCATTTTTTAACCACTGCTTTAACGAACGGGCATTGCCCTCACCAAACGCATCAAGCATTTCCTTTAAAGTAAGGTTTCTTTTAGCCGCAACATAAACACGTTTTACATCCGATAAGACATTATTCGATTGCGTCGTCCAAAAAATAGCCGCCAGGGTGATACAGGAACCATCATCTGCTTGGTAGCATGCACGTAAACCAGTCACTACAGGTCCTTCTCGTTTACTTCTGACTCGAGTACTACTACCATCATGCACCGAGCCAAAATTGCCGCGCATATAAGAAATCAACGATCTATCTGAGCGGTCGCCTTGTGCCGCAGCCACATTAAAACTGGCTCTTCCGGCGGGTTGTAACAAAGCCATTAAACCATCAATAAAGGTTGATTTACCCGCACCATTATCGCCGGTAACAAGTGTTCCAAAGGGATCAATCGTTGCAGAGTGTAGTCCGTTAAAAGAACCCCAATTAAATACCGAAAGCTCTGCCAGGCGTATCTGACCGACACTAAACAAAGCATTAATACTTGAAGCCACTAGCTCTTTAGCCATTGATCACTCCGTTGGTGACTGATGTTTGTTTAGCATCACGCTCTGATTCCGTCGATATTCCAGCTTCCTGACTTAGGCGTTGGTATTCTGCCAACATTTTTTCCAGGAATTCAGCATTGACCACATAGCGAATAATAGGGGTAATTTCAAAGCGGTCATCACTGCCACGTACAGAAGACAAAATATGTTTTTCAAGCATCTTACGCAAAGCCGCATTAAGTTTTTTTCGGTCTGATTTACTACTATTGGTCAGCGCCAGAAAGGGCGTTAAATGGGCTTCTATACGCTCAAGGTCAATTATAATCCGCTGCTCACCCGAGTTCTCTCGCTTCTGGTAGTGCTTACGTAATACCAGAAGCAATAAGGTATCGTAGAGTGACAGTGTTCTGCGAGTAATCAGTGAAACACTTTCCTCATCATCTTCACTCTCATTTTCATCTTGTCTCGCTATAAAAGCAACGCCTGTTCTTTCATCAAGAATCAATTTTAAATAAATATCTGCGAGGTAACGTCTAACACCTGTCTGATATCGGCATATTAAATCAAATAATTTTGGCTTTTGAGAGGCTAAAATAACACCAAACCTAAGCAAGTTGACCAGCGCCCGCCTTGCGTCTGGCGGCATGGCTTCACTATTAACAGGTGTGCTATCAGTTGTAGGCTCGCTGTTATCTGAATCAACAGTATCTTTCTGGTTAATACTGAGTCGCGCCTCATCACTGCTTATGTCTTCCTGCAATGCCTTCTCTGTTGTTTGATTTTGCCGTAATAAATCGAATAAATCAGTTGCTTTTGAAGGATTGTGACTATTTTCAATATCTGTCTTCCTTATGCTGTCATTCATATAACAAGCTCCTCAATATTGTCGGGAAATAAGTCTGCACTTAACACATATTTCGGTATCGATGCTTTAAGCTGAACGCCCTGTTTATCTAGAACATCAACACTTTCTTTTTCTTCCAGAGTTGTTGCATTGATTGATCTTGCAACGCGTAAATAGGCCACCAGTTCTTCCAGTCCGGATTGCATTGGATGTATTTTAGTCAGAGAGGCAATGGTCATGGGACCATGTTGCTGTAATGTTTCTCGTGCTTTAAACGCAACTTCTTTTACCTGAACCATATCCAGGCAATCCAGCATCAAATCGCTGGGTGTTCTTGTGTTCACCTGTTCCTCTATGCCCGTTGTATCAAGTTTCTCATCGGGTTCTTTTAAACGCATAGTATCCGGAGAGGTGATTTTAATACTACCGACCGGCAATGACAGGGCTGTTGCTATTTTTGTGTCTGTGCCTGCTTCTTTTAATTCAACCCCTATGCGTTCTAACTGAGTTAACAGTTGATCAACCGCTCTATTTTCCAGTGCAGCACCGCTTTCAATATACGCTCTGAGGCTCTCTTCCGTCCTGCGCCTGATATGAAAAACGCGCTCACTTTCAGAGGATAACTCGCGCATCAATTTACTCAGAAATTGCTGTTGTTGAGGGGATAATTGCTCGACAACGGGGCGACTTAATATACTGCGTAACTGATCTTTAAATTCTGTCGAGCGGTTTTGATCACATAAAAGCTGGAAAAAACCCTCAAACGCACTGCCTGCATCCGTAGTCGCCAACAGATTTTCCTTTTCCATCACCGAGAGTAAAATGTCTCCACGTTTTGCATCCCCCTCTATCATTTGTACTCGAATATCTTGATCCAGTCCGCGGATTTCATCTTCGACACGACGAAAATCACCTGTTAAAACCGATGCCAATTGATAGATCTCTCTGATCCTTTCTCGTTGCTGAGGTTCAGACAATTCTATTACAACGCCCGCTTTGAGTGCGTCAATCTCGCCTTGTAGTTCAGCTTTTCTTTGTTCAAGCAAGGTAATCCGTTCCTCCGGATTTGAACTAATAGCCACCGCAAAATCACGCACAGCCTCCTGTACAATTCTTAGATGTGACGCAGTAGTGCCTGTGCTTCTTTGATCTAAATTTTGGCAAAACCTTAATGCCACTTCACTGGCATCGGTTTTAGTGAGCTGATCATCCATTTCACGTAACCACCCAGCACGAATCCATTGATTGAGATAGCTTGCCGCATTGCTTTCTGTTTCCCATATGCCAAGTTCTCTGCATCGTTCTAACTCGGCATCCAGAGCGATACGCGCTCTCCCAAAAGGCACCTCACTTTCATCCGAGAATAAATCAGCGATAAACGCCAGAATCACCGGAGCATTAGCCGCTCGAAGTAACGCCCAGGCCGCACTTTCCTGAAACAATCGTCGGTATTTTGCCTGTAATCCCTGAAAATTCATTTCACTCCCTTATTGCAAATAATTAGCAAGCTTTATTCAGCCCTTGTAAGGCGAATACAAAGCAGTAGTCATAATGTAAATATTCAGAAATCCCCGCCTTAGCACCTTCTCCCTGAGGGAGAAGGCTGGGATGAGGGGGGGGGATAAATACAGTGAATGTCTAAATATTTACGTAATAATCATTACAAAAATATTATCATCATCAATTTGATGATGTCAATAGATATTATTGACGCGCATTTGCTTTGATATTATTATAATCGCCGTCTAAATATAACCCATTTAGGGATAGTCAAAGGTACCGGTTCAATGTCCCAGAATTTATTAAAAAATATCAGTCAGGCACAGCAAGAAAGGTTGTTTCATATAGATTTCAAACTACGTTTTTTAGGCTCAATTAATAGGAATGATCTTATTTCCCGTTTTGGTATAAAAGCCGCTGCCGCGACCAGAGATATTGCACTGTATAAAGAGACTGCTCCTAACAATCTTTATTATGATACTAAAGCGAAATCCTATAACCAATCTGATATGTTTTCGCCTCTTTTTAGCTACCCTGAAAATCAAGCGCTTTCGGGCTTATGTTGTGGTTTAGGTGATGACCATGTATTGGACAAAGTATCTCTTATTTCCTCAGCGTCACCAACACAGCTCAATCATCCTAATCTCGATAGACTTGCTTTAATCACCCAAGCAATTCACCAGAAAAGAATATTGAAAATAAATTATCACTCGCTTTCCAGCGGCCAAAGCACTCGTGAGATAGTGCCTTTTGCCTTAGTTGATAACGGGTTGCGCTGGCATGTTAGAGCTTTTGACCGTAAGCGAGAACGCTTTACAGACTTTGTTATCAATCGCATAGCCAGGCTTAAAATAATGAATGGCGATATTCCCAAACAACAAACTCAGGAAGCTGATATTCAATGGAACCGTATAGTTGAAATGCACATTGTTCCACACCCGCGTTTAAGTTATCCAAAAACTATAGAAATTGAATATGCAATGGAAAATGGTTTATTAATAATTCAAGTACGGGCAGCAGTCGCGGGTTATGTACTACGAAGATGGAATGTTGACTGTTCTCAAGCGCATACGCTAACTACACCTGAAATTCACTTGTGGTTGAAAAATCAACAAACACTCTACAATGTTGATAACTTAAGCATTGCTCCCGGTTATCAATTAAATGAAGATTGCTAAAATTATTAAGAGGAAAAACAGATCCTGAAAAAGTTAAAAATACGGTAATTACTCAGCGTAATTTAAATAACAAAAATAATTTAATATCAGTTACTTACGCAATAAGTGCATGTGACATGGATGTCACATTCAAGCCTACATGGATGTATTTACGGCGTCTTCTGGAGTAAATAACTGATAATAAATGTCAAAATACACTGGGTAGTTACAAAGTCAAAACCCTCAAACTTAAAGATCCAATTTACTACAAAAAAACTTGTTAACTGCAAAACTCAGCGTTATATTTTAGTATAACATTTTTGGTCGGAGATAAAAATGACACAAGTAGTAATAAGACAGTCGGGTGGCGCTAATATTATTAGTATTCCAAAAGTCATCCTTAGAACTTTAGCGTTAGACACTGGGTCAGCTTTAGACTTATCTATTAAAGATAACAAAATAATTTTAACGCCTATTAAAGAAAATTTGACCTTAGAAGCGGTTTTAGAAGGAAGCCCTAAATCAGCGCTGAAGTTAACTGAAGAAGACCTGCAATGGCTGAATAGACCGTCTATTGGGAAAGAAATTTGATGACTTATATTCCCGACCAAGGTGATATCGTTTTGCTAACTTTCGATCCAAGTAGTGGTAAAGAGATTATGAAGCGAAGGCCTGCATATGTAATTTCCAGAAAAACTTTCAATGAACACACTGATCTAGCGATTGTTGCGCCAATCTCAAGTACGGTGAGAGGTATAAAATTAGAAGTTATTTTACCTGAGAAGTTAAAAACAAAAGGGGCGGTTTTAGTACATCAATTAAAATCACTAGATTTCTACGAACGAGAGATTCAATTTATAGAAAAAATGATGCAGAAAGAAATTGAAGAAATCAAAGTGCTTGCCAAATTATTGATAAAGTAGGAAAGAAACGATGATGTTTCCAATAATCAGGTCCAATAATACCCCCACACAAAAAAAACCAGCTACAAACCCTTTAAGCATCAAGATTTGATAAGGTTTTATGCATCATTGTTTGGTATCCTAGCGCGCTGATTGATACTTTTTGTAATTAGCCCTGTTTCCATCCTCATAAATACTCATGGAAGAACATTTTCACGCAGAATTTTACGGTTTTACCATTGACTCTGAACAAGGCTTGAGCTTTGCAGGGAAAACCGTGGAATTAAGGCCTAAAGAATTCCAGATGTTGCTGCTGTTGGTGCGACGCGCCGGCGCCAGAGTTTCTAAAGAAGAACTGATCAAGCACGTCTGGAACAGTGCGCCGACTTCTGACGAAAGCATTTCCCGTTGTTTATCGGTGCTGAAATCGACTTTACGCAAGGTCAGCCCCGGAACGGAATTACTGATTAAAACCGAATACGGACAGGGTTATCGTTTTATCGGCGAAATCGGTAAACCGGCCACGCTGGTCAATGAAGAAAACTTCTTCCTATTAATCAACGCCACCCGCAATATTATTATCTTAAAGGATGATCAAAATCGTTGGCAAATCGCCAATAATGCTTGTTTGCAATTATTCGATTTAATGGGCAAGGCTTGGCAAGGGAAAACCAGCGCCGAATTAGCTCAAATCTGTAATCCAAATTGGCAAGAGCATTTTGAATGCGGCTATCTGGCGGATGAACAAACCTGGGAAAGAGGCGATGTAGTCGAATACACCATCCAAAAAGCCAATGATCCGAATAACCCTGAGCAGTTCGACCGAGCTTTTGAAATTACAAAAACGCCGATCTTTGAGCCTAATGGCAATCGTAAAGCTTTAATCGTTTTAGGACAGGAAATCACCGACAGATTAGAAAATGAACGCCACGCCTTGTTAATGCATAAAGTATTGTCTAATAGCGATGAAGCTGTTTTAATTTGCGATCAGCTCAATAACATCGTTTACGCCAATACCGCATTCACCAATATCACCGGCTATACCATGCAGGAAGTCCGTGGCAAGAATCCGCGTTTATTGGCTTCCGGTCGGCATGATAAAATTTTTTTTCAAAAGATGTGGCGACAAATAAACAGTGATGGCAACTGGTTTGGCGAAATCTGGGATAAACGTAAAAACGGCGAAATCTATTTAAAATGGTTGAATATCAGCACGGTTCATGAAAACAACGGCGCCCTTGCTAACTATGTCGGCATTTTTAGCGATATCACTCAGAAAAAAGCCGATGAAGCCATGCTTTCCTTTTTGGCCTATCACGACCCGCTAACGCAACTGCCTAACCGATTACTGCTGCGTGACCGTTATCATCAAGCGCTTAATCTGGCCCATCGCCATCAACAAGGCTCATTGGCCCTGCTCTATTTAGACCTGGATCAATTTAAAAACATTAATGACACTTTAGGGCATGAAATCGGTGATCGATTATTAATTGCCGTTGCTAAACGATTGGAAACCAACGTGCGTGAAATCGACACGGTTAGTCGCATAGGCGGCGATGAATTCGTGATCATTTTAACGGAAATGCCCGACAGCCAAAGCATCGCGATGGTCGCGCAAAAAATCCTCGGTCATTTGGCGGAAAATTACGAAATTGATGATTATAATCTGACCACTACAATCAGCATCGGGATAACCATTTGCAGTAAAAACAATGAAGATTTCGATGCTTTACTGAGTCAAGCCGACGCCGCCATGTATCACGCCAAAAACAGCGGTCGCAATACTTATCGATTTTATACCGATCAAATGACCACCGATTCTCTGCAACAACTTCAGGTGAGAATCGAATTAGCCGAGGCCATCAATAAAGAGCAGTTTATGCTCTATTATCAACCTCAATTTGATCTCCATCATGCCCGCCTGGTGGGGCTGGAAGCTTTAATACGCTGGAACCACCCTGAAAAAGGGATTATTACGCCTGATAAATTCATCAATATCGCCGAAACCACCGGTCAAATCGTACCCATCGGCGAATGGGCGATCAGCGAGGCTTGCCGTCAAGCGAAAGAATGGCAAGTTCAAGGTTATGAGCCGATTAAAATAGCGGTTAATTTATCTTCCTTACATTTTAAACGCGGCGATATTATCAAAATGATGACCGATTTAACGGATCGCCATCAAATAGATCCGAAGTTTCTGGAATTGGAGCTGACCGAGTCGGTTTTGCTCAACGATGTCGATTACATTTTGGATATCATGAAAAAATTCAGAAATCTGCGTTTTACGTTGACTATCGATGATTTTGGATCGGGTTATTCCAGTTTGGCGGTTTTAAAACGCTTCAGGGTGGACAAATTAAAAATTGACAACTCTTTCGTGCAAAATCTGGAAGTAGACCGACATGATTTGGCGATTATTCGTTCAGTGGTGCAACTCGCCAACGGTTTTGACATGAAAACCATTGCTGAAGGAATAGAGACCGCCGGGCAACTGGAAATCTTACGCCGCGAAGGATGCCATGAAGGTCAGGGTTACTATTTTAAGCATCCGCTCAACGCTGTACAAATCAGTCGAGAAGTACTCACCTTGGGCTAAGGAACGTGAATTTTATAACCTCCGAATCTGACTGGTCTTTCTGTCCATCTTCGGCGTTGCGGAAACAGTTGCATAGCTTGCTATGCGCCTGTTTCCGCGCCTTGAATATGAACAGAAATCCTGCGCCAGTTTCGGATGTTATTTTATCCCCGTTCCTAAGGCAATACTTTTCTGACTCCGAATTTTAGGCTTCTAAGCCTACGCTGAATTTGCTCTGCAATGCGTTTATTAAACATTATAAGGCGCTGAAATCCAATCTCTTAACACCGCCTCATCGCGTTTCGGCAAATAGGCGAAATCGCCGGTAATATCTTTATACACAGCTTCCCCACTATGCGGCGATACCAGCTTGCCTTTCACCATATAAAAATACCAGGCGAAAGTATAACCGGCTTGCCGGTCAAAGCGACCTAACAAAGTATTCAATGTATTGCCTTGTTTACCGACCAAATCCTCCAAATGCGGTAATTTCTGCGCTTGAATATTAATAATTTCCGCATTAATAATTTGTTCGCCGTAACGACCGGTGTGCTGATAGGGCCTGATTATCCAGTCGCGGCAAAATTTATGCGTCCCCGCCGTACTCCGATTCCAATCATCCATAAAACGTTGCACTGAATGCTCTTCGTTATGAGATTGATTCAAGGTCTCCATAAATAAGGAAATATCGGTTTTCCGCCGGTATTGATAACGCGATTGTCCGAAATTATAGCTTTCGATGGCCGCGGGATTCAACGGATCAACTAAATCTTCCAAATCTTCGGGCAAGTCATCCTCATTCACCATCAGTCGATCAGAAACCTCATGGGTTTTATCGACCTCAATCAAAATAAAATCTTCCGCCCGCTCGCCGGTTTCAACAACAAAATATAGCGTACGTCCGGTTTGCTTAGTGGCGATAAATTGTTTTTCCAAGGCGTAATCAATTAAAGTCTGTAGATTCTGGCCGCATTCCAGATAAGTTCTTTCCACCCATTCGCTCAAATCATTGGCGACCCTGTTGCCCTGTTTATCCACCACGCCGCCGATGCGATACCATTCGTCGCCGGTTCTGGCTAAACTCACGCTGACATCTCCGGCCAATTCTTGTATTTTGGACAATAGATTTATATCGTCTTTGACCGGTATGATTTTTTTGCAAAGTTCATCAATTTGTTGACCGTTTAATGAAAGTAATGCTGAAGTCATCATATTCTTTATAGCCCTATCTTATATTTTTAATCTCTGCCTGGCTAAGTCGCGGATGTCCGCTTCACTATCTTCCAACAGACAATGCAAAGCCGATGTCGGCGCATGAATAGCGGCGGTATACCTAACCATCCAATCAGGGTCCTGAAGGAATTCCGCCGCTTCCTCATCGGAAATGCGTTCGGCGACAATTTTTCGCACTTCAGGAGCAGAATCCCCTTTCATAAGTCCCAAACTGACTTCCGGCAATCTTTCCACAACCACTTTCCGCACCTGCAAATCAGGATCTTTAATAAAACGAAATAAGCGCCCAATTTGCAATCTCTTGGCGACTGTTAACCTGACGATATAATCTTCATCATCGGCCAATAATTCCAGACTTTCCTGACCAATGCGGTCGGCCACCGTCATTCTGACCTCTCGATCCGGGTCATTGATAAAATGAGTTAATTGATGAGCCGGTAAACGATAAACCACCGCCCTTCTCACCACTTCGTCAGGATCATCCATCACCACGCTTAACGCCGACAGTGGCGAATAACGCACGGCAATCGCCCGTCGCTCCCAAAAAGCATCGGTTAAATAGAGTTGCGCATATTCCGGGTTAATGCGAAAAAAACGATCAATTTGGCGCCCGCTTTCCACTAATATGCAAGTATCTCCGGGCATGCATCGTCCGCACAACAATGTTTTATTTCTAAATCGGCATACACTGCAATCCGCATAGGGCGCTGAAACAGTTGAATCAGTCATAAGCAAATATCAATCTTGATATATTTCGGCGATTACGATTCCGGTTGCATTTTCCTTATCATTGGTTAAACACAAACAGTGATCGCGTCCATCTATCAGATATAGATTAAAATCTTCAGCGCATACTATCGGTTCGTTATTGGGAATATCGTCATCATTACAATAGGTAAAATGAATCTTTTGATATTCCGTTCTCAATTCAGTGAGCAGAGATTCATCCACGCCTGCCGCGATAATTTTTTGTTTAATTTCATCCAATAAGTTTTCGCTAATCATCTTGCCGATTCCTGTAAATTACGGTTATTAGAAAAGCTGCTTCCAAATCCCATCGCTTTGGCCAGCCAGGGAGGCGGAGAAGTTTGTAACACATATTGCAATTGCTCCAAGATCAAATCAGTACGCGTCGCCTGAGAAAATTTGATCGGATGAACGCCCTGTTTAATCACTTTAGCGGCGGCCTGGCCGCCAATCGATAAACTGTACAACACTTGACAATCATTGATTAAATCGGCTCGGAACACCTGTTTCTGTTCCGCTTTCATCATTTGCCTGGTTTCCGCCTTGCGTTTGGCCGATAATTGAATAATGTGCGGAGATACCTGATAAATATAAAAATAACGACAAGTGCTGAAATGGTCATCAATCAAACTGCCTTGTTGACTGGCAACCGCTACCCGGATCGCATTTTTCTCCGATTGTTCATTAACAATAATCGGTTCAGGCTGTTCATGAGTCAAACTCTGATTTGCAAAACTACGCTGCAAGATGTCTAGTGATTCACGGCAATCGGGCGATAATATTTGAGAGCCGCTCGTTTTCGATATGGCTTCGGCATATTGAGCAATAGAAAGCGTTTGAATTTTTTGCAATGTTAATGGATAACCCAAAACAGTCATTAAAGTTTGCACTAATTGTTTGGGTTGGGTATCGGGCAGCGCTTTCGCCGCCAGCCCGATCGCCAGCGCCAGTTCCCGTGATAAAGCGGACTGGCTCATTGTTCACGCCTCTAACGGTAAAATACAATTATCGATAGGACAGACGCGTACGCATTCAGGCGCATCAAAATCGCCTTCACATTCGGTACAGGTTTTTTTATCGATTTCAAATACGATGCTGCCTTCGGTAATGGAAGCGGTAGGACAAACCGGCTCGCAATCACCGCAAGAAATACATTCAGCTTCAACGATATATAAAGCCATAATCAATCTCCAAAAATTAAAGTCGTTTCGCGCGTAGAGTGATAGGAATTTTGGGGGGATCCATCGGTTCAAAATAATAACGGGAGCCGTCGCCTAGCACGACTTCACCCCCCCACTTTTCAGGGCTATCAAATTCTAAAGACTCGACGGTTTCCTCAAGATCTTTTTTGGCGACATAGAATAACAATTTGCCATCATCTCTATGTCTCAACATGATACTGGGCATGTTAATCTCCTATATAAGGATGGCCAATGAACTTTATCCTGCCGATAAAGCCCACCAGCCAAAAATGTGAAAATTAACGAACCAGATCGTAGTTGTAGTCGGTGGTGCCCATGCCTCGGGTTTCTTTATCCAACTGTTCCAGCACTGCGTTAACCAAGGTAGTCAACATATAAATTGCGCCTTCATATCCCAAAGTTGTCATACGATGTAAATGATGGCGATCAAAAATCGGGAAGCCGATGCGAATCAACGGCACTTCAAATTCTTCGCCTTTATACAAGGTATCTCTTTGGATAAACTTACCGTATGAGTTTCCGATCATGAAATCCGGTTTATTGGTAAATACCAATGAACGGAAATGCCATAAATCTTTACTGATATGGACCGTCGTGTTAGCCCCGTAAGGCGACTCGCTGATCATTTTCTCCATTGCTTTTTTCCAACGTTTATTAGCGTGGTTACAAAGCACATCAGTCGGCTCAGCGCCGAGTTCCAGCAGGAATTTAGTCATCCCCATGCAATAATCGGCATCGCCGTATAAGGCGAATTTTTTACCGTGCAGCCATGCGTGAGAATCAGTCATCATATCCACCAAACGACCGCGCTCTTTTTCCAATGACTCCGGAATCGGCTTGCCGGATAATTCCGATACCTTCATCAATAACTCATCGGTCCACTGCAACCCCATTGGAATATTCAGCTTAGGCACGTCATGTTTCCAGGTGTTTTTCACAAATTTCGTAGATTTCACCGATTGCCAAGGTTGCATCATAATTGTATTAATTGCATTCGGCGCGTCTTTCACCTCATCCATGGTGGTGCCGCCGGCATATAAGCGAAACTCGCCATCCGCCGGGGTATCCAAAACTTCTGTAGGGTCGCTCAACAGGCTATAATCAACGCCCATTTCCTTCATCATCCGATGAATCACCCGGTAGTTGCCTAAATAGGTTTCAAAACCCGGCACAAAATTAATTTTGCCGTTTGAACCCACCTCTTTATCTTCCATATAATTCAAGGTGAAGTAACGGGCAATACCTTCAAACATATTGTCCCAACCCGTCGTATGGCTGCCGACAAAACTCGGCGTATGGGCGTAAGGCGTCGGGAAGTCCTGTTCGATATAGCCTTCTTTTTTACTATTGTTAATAAATGCGTTCAAATCATCGCCGATCACTTCCGCCATACAGGTGGTGGAAACGGCAATCATTTCCGGTTTGTATAAAGCTTTGGCGTTTTCCAAGCCAGCATACATATTCTTTTGGCCGCCGAATACCGCAGCGTCTTCGGTCATCGAATCAGAGACGCAGGCGATTGGTTCTTTGAAGTGGCGGTTGAAATAAGTACGGAAATACGCCACGCAACCTTGCGAACCATGTACATAAGGCATGGTTTTCTCAAACCCTAGGGAACAAAGCACAGCGCCTAATGGTTGGCAGGCTTTAGCGGGATTGACCGTTAAAGCTTCGCGATTAAAGTTTAATTCTTTGTATTCTTCAGTGGTTGTCCACTGAAAAGTCTCATCAATTTTATCCTGGGGATGTCTTTCTTCATAGGCTTCTCGTTTAGTCGATAAATTTTCTTTATATTCATCGTTTCTAAATAAAGGATAACTCGGTTGTATGTTTTCGACTTCTTGACTCATGATAGACTCCTACGCGCCACTAATCTGTGGACAACGTATTAAGATTTATCGGTAAAGGATTTGCCCCCAATAAAGCTGAAAAATTTAATCGACTAAAACCTTATAAAGGTATTTGCGCTATTTCAGGACAAATCCGTGTTCGGGTAAAAAGCACCGCCGGTCTATGGGGAAAAGTGTCCGGCGGTTAATATAAACAATTCGTTTATGCCCCTGCGGCTACGGCAACATCTTCAGCGGCGTCTTGCTTCCAAGGCGCTTTGATGTTATTCCAGCAAGGGTTATTCAATGTCATGTCCATATCGCGGGCGAAAATAGCGAAACCATCATAGCCATGATATGGCCCGGAATAATCCCAGGAGTGCATTTGACGGAACGGCACGCCCATTTTTTGGAATATATACTTTTCTTTAATGCCCGAACCGATCAAATCGGGTTTTACTTTCTTGACGAATTCTTCGAATTCATAACCGGTTACATCATCATATAGCAAAGTGGCGTTACCCATTTCCTTAATGGTGCGATCATAATCATCATTATGCGCAAACTCATAGCCGGTGCCGACCACTTCCATACCTAAATCTTCGTAAGCGCCGATGACATGACGCGGACGCAAACCGCCGACATACAACATCACTCTTTTACCTTCCAGGCGTGGACGGAATTTGGCGATAACCGCATTGTATTCAGCTTCGTAGCGTTTAATCACTTTTTCAGCGCCAGCTTTAATTTTATCGTCAAAATGACTGGCGATTTTGCGTAAAGATTCAGCAATTTTGGTCGGTCCGAAGAAATTATATTCAATCCAGGGGATCTCGTATTTTTCTTCCATATGACGCGCGATATAGTTCATCGAACGATAGCAGTGAATCAAATTCAATTTCACTTTCGGGGTGTTTTCCATTTCGGCAACCGTGCCGTCGCCCGACCATTGCGCGACTACTCGCAAGCCCATTTCTTCCAATAATGTGCGAGAAGCCCAAGCGTCGCCGCCGATATTGTAATCACCAATTACCGCAACATCATAAGGGGTGCCTTCAAAACTGTTGTCGTTATCGCGATTAGGCAATATCCAGTCGCGAATCGCATCGTTGGCGATGTGGTGACCCAATGATTGAGAAACTCCGCGGAAGCCTTCACAACGCACCGGCACTACCGGTTTCTCATGCTCTTTATTCTTTTGCTTGGCGACCGCTTCAATATCATCGCCGATCAAACCGATGGGACATTCCGATTGAATCGAAATACCTTTATTCAACGGAAACAAATCCTCAATTTCATCAATCAATTTCGCCAGTTTTTTATCGCCGCCGAAAACAATATCTTTTTCCTGAAAATCGGAAGTGAAATTCATGGTGCCGAAGGTATTCACGCCGGTGGTTCCGACATAGTAATTACGACGCCCCGCCCGCGAATATTGTCCGCAACCGACCGGCCCGTGAGAGATATGAATCATATCTTTAATCGGACCCCACACCACGCCTTTTGAACCGGCGTAGGCGCAACCTCTAATGGTCATGACGCCCGGTAATGATTTACGGTTAGAGGTAATACATTTGTTGGATTTCTCCAAACTTTGATCATTCACCGCCAAATGTTTCGCGCGGTCTTTTTGCGCTTTCTCAGGATAGACTTCTAATACTTCCTGGATCAACGCTTCTGTTTCTTCTTTGCTTAAAGCAGACATTTGCTTTCTCCTATGATGCCGGGGGTAATCTCCCACCAGGCTGAGTCAGGAAAAAGGAGAGTATTTTGGATACTCTCCTGTCAAATAGGTTTACTGAGTTATCATCCTTCCGTAGTAGCTGTCTGGCCGATGATAGTCTCGTCTTCTTCTTCCATAATGCCGAATTCCATCAACAAATCTTCCAATTCGTCCATCGTGCAAGGCTCCGGAATCACTAAATTAGTATTAGTGATAACTTTTTGAGCTAGCGCGCGGTACTCATCTGATTGGGTTGCTGAAGGATCATATTCAATACACGTCATTCTGCGAATTTCAGCGCGTTGCACTACATTATCGCGCGGCACGAAATGAACCATCTGGGTGCCGATTTTTGCAGCCAACGCTTCAATTAATTCATCTTCCCGATCGGTTTCCCGCGAGTTACAAATCAAACCAGCCAGGCGCACGCTACCTGAATTAGCGTACTTCACAATACCTTTGGCGATATTGTTAGCCGCATACATCGCCATCATTTCTCCCGAAACAACGATGTAAATTTCTTGCGCCTTGTTCTCACGGATTGGCATGGCAAAACCACCACAGACAACGTCGCCCAATACATCATAAAAAACAAAATCAAGATCTTCATCGTATGCTCCCTCTTCTTCAAGAAAGTTAATCGCCGTGATCACACCACGACCGGCGCAACCCACACCCGGCTCAGGGCCGCCGGATTCAACACATTTAATATCGGCGTAACCAACCTTCAACACATCTTCCAGCTCCAAATCTTCAACTGAACCAGCTTCTGCAGCTAAGTGCATGATGGTTGTTTGCGCTTTTGAATGTAAAATTAAACGTGTAGAATCGGCCTTGGGATCGCAACCGACGATCATTATTTTTTTGCCCGCTTCTGCTAACGCTGCGACCAAATTTTGGGTCGTAGTCGATTTACCAATACCACCTTTACCATAAATTGCACATTGACGTAACGCCATGACTGTCTCCTGTTTGTTAAGGCTAAGATTAAACAACACATCTCGTTAACAGCAACCGCCGTGCCAACCCACAAAATTAATATAAAGCATTGTTTTTATTGATTTATTTAATTTTTACAATTCATTTGCAGGCGTTACATTACATACATTTTGTCCGGGTCTTGTAAGCTTACTCACAGAAGGGTTATTGAATAAAACGAAGTTTTCCTATTTTTTCCAGGCAATTTGTCGAAGGCATCCCGGTAATTTTCACTATTTATGCTTATAATGTATCTATGTTTAGTTTTTAAAACAGGCATATGAAGTTTTATAAATGTTTTAAAAATGTGATTATGCAAACCACGACTGCTGTGATTTACTTTTCACTGGCCGAATTAGCATTAAATTTTGCCACGATATCCGGCAATGTCACTCTGATATGGCCTTCTTCCGGCTTTGCCCTTGCTGTAATGTTAAAATTTGGCAAATGTCATGCGCTGGGCGTGTTTTTGGGCGCTTTTGCAGCCGGTTATCAAGTCGGCAATCCGCATTATGTTTCCGCGTTGATCGCTTTCGGGAATACCTTGGAACCGCTGACAGCGTTATATTTACTGCGCTTCTTCCCTTTTTCCGCCAATCTCTATCATATTCATGACTACCGGTCGTTGCTTATCGCCGGCCTGCTTTCATCTATGGTAAGCGGCTTTTTCGGGGTAACGGCGCTGTTAATCGCCGGCTTTATTTCGACGGAATGGATATCTGCAACGTTTATTAACTGGTGGATGTCCGATACCATCGGCATCCTATTAATTACCCCGACAATTTTATTAGCCAACTACAGGCAGCTTAAACATGCCTGCTATCAGAGAATTCTAGAATGCATCAGCGTATTAATACTGTCCGTTGTTATCTCCATTTTTGTATTAACCGACTATGACTTTTCCGCCGTTAAACACTATAAAGGCAGTTTCTGGTTGGTTATTCCCTTATTTTGGTCAGTACTGCGCTTTGGCCAAATGATAACGGCTTTAATAACCGTTGGATATTTTTTTATCGGCATCTATGGCTTAACCATTCAACAAGGCATTTTTATTGATAATCAGTTAGTCCCTAATTTGCCTTTATTTCGCGCTTATTTTTTTGTCATCGCCATCGGCGGCACGACTATCGCCTTCATCATTCATCAACGAAATACTCTTTTTCAGGCCTTAGATAACAGCCAAACTGAAATATTTATATTTTGCAGTAATGACATGAGCATTGAATATGTCAACAAAGCAATACTCGAACGCCATCATATGACGACCAGCCAAGCGCTGGCGATGACGCCTTTCGAACTTAACCCTTTATTTAACCGTGAAGAGTTTAATGAAATACTGGATGATTTGAGCAGCAGCGAAGATAGCAGCTATCATTTTGAAACTTTATATCAAAATCACAATAGAAAACCTTATCCGGTTGAAGTCAAAATCCAGGCGGTTAATCAAAAAAATGAACATTGTTATATCGTAATGGTGAATGATATCAGCGACCAGGTGGAAAAAGAAGCCGTGCAGCGCATGGGTAATTATGTCTGCGACTTGTCGCCTCAAGGCATTATGATCACTAATCAAGATAAACATATCATCCGCGTTAACCAAGCATTTACTGACATCACCGGTTATCAAGCGCATGAAATTCTAGGCGAGTTCCCGAGCATTTTGAGTTCAGGCGTTCATGACATTATTTTTTATCAAAAATTATGGGACTCCATTAATGACAAAGGAATTTGGGAAGGTGAAATTTACAACCGACGCAAAAACGGCGAACTTTATCTGCAACAATTAACCATTAAAGCGCTGAAAAATTCATTAGGTCATGTCGAATATTATATCGCCATGTTTACCGACATCACTGAGCAACATGAAAAAGGCGAACGTTTAAAACATAGAGCCGAACACGACATGCTAACCGGACTGCCTAACCGCTTTTTGTTAGAGGAACAATTTAACTTCGCCCATGCCTCAGCTAAACGCCATCAAAAAAAACTGGCTTTATTGTTTCTTGATCTAGACGACTTTAAACTCATCAATGACACCTTTAGTCATTCTGTCGGCGATAAAGTGCTGCAAACGATTGCCGAACGCTTACAATCTTGTTTAAGAGCTGTTGATATGGTCAGCCGTATCGGCGGCGATGAATTCGTTATACTACTCAGCGATATCAGCGATAAAAATGCTAGCCTTACGCTTTCCGATAAAATAAAACATGCGGTGGCTGAACCCATCGCTATCGAAAAAGACAACTTTAAAGTCAAGGTCAGCATCGGTTCGGCTATGTACCCTGATGATGGGGAAGAATTTGAAGTCCTCATGCAACAGGCCGATCTCGCTATGTATTCCGATAAAGCGATTATTAAAACCTGACAGCATTGCTTTTCATACACAAAAGGCGGCGCAAAGATGCGATTGTTATAAACCCTACATAATCGCAGCTTTTTATTTCAGTCAGAATCGCTTATTGCTTTTGTCTCCAAC
>SPJK01014342.1_pt1 | contig 30454 bp, 23 predicted proteins | sample 3741771 | NCBI WGS metagenome assembly SPJK01 (sample SAMN10925997, study PRJNA522277) | cold seep metagenome | isolation source: Elba SIP-enriched marine methane seep metagenome, extraction at timepoint T2 | place: Italy: coast of Elba, Mediterranean Sea
CGAGAGAAGCCAGTAAGCCCGCAGGCGAGAGTTAGCAAGATGGCGGAGTTTGGTTCGGGGATTGGATCGGAGAACTTCGCAACAAAAGCATCGTCTGAGCCAGAGGTCGTCCCACTCAGTGAGCCACCGACAAAACCTGAGATGTAGACATTCCCAAGCCCATCGGCACTAACTCCATAGCTTTGGTCAGGTTCTGAAGTACCAAGTTGTTCGGTCCAGAGGAGATTACCCATTTGATCATACTTGCTAACAAAAGCATCTCCAAACCCGGCATTGATCCCACCAAGTGAGCCTCCGGTCCTTCCCGAAATGTAGACATTCCCAAGCCCATCGGCACTTACGCCATCGCTAAAGTCAAATCTTGATGTGCCAAGTTGGTTGGTCCAGAGGAGATTGCCCGCTTGATCATACTTGCTAACAAAAGCATCATCAAAGCCAGCATTGGTACCACCGAGTGAGCCACCGGTCCTTCCTGTAATGTAAACATTCCCAAGCCCATCAGCACTCACGCCATTGCTTTGATCAGCGCTTGAGGTGCCAAGTTGTTTGTTCCAAAGGAGATTGCCCGCTTGATCATATTTGCTAACAAAAGCATCAGTATTCCCAGCATTGGTTCCATCGAGTGAGCCGACGGTATATCCTGAGATATAAACATTCCCAAGCCCATCGGCGCTCACGCCAAAACTTAGGTCACCTTCTGAGGTACCAAGTTGTTCCGTCCAAAGTAGATTTCCCGCTTGATCATATTTGCTAATAAAAGCATCCGTATTCCCAGCATTGGTTCCATCGAGTGAGCCAACGGTATAACCTGAGATGTAAACATTCCCAATCCCATCGGCACTCACGCCACGGCTTTGATCCAAGCTTGCTGTACCAAGTTGATTGGTCCAAAGGAGATTACCTGCTTGGTCGTATTTGCTGATAAAAGCATCGTCTGAGCCAGCATTGGTCCCATTGATCGAGCCACGGGTAAATCCTGAGATATAGACATTCCCAAGTCCATCGGCGCTCACACCACGGCTTTCGTCAAAGCTTGAGGTGCCAAGTTGTTTGGTCCAGAGTAGATTACCCGCTTGATCATACTTGCTAACAAAAGCATCGGATGATCCGGCATTGGTTCCACCAAGTGAGCTTCCGGTCCTTCCCGAGATGTAGACATTCCCTAGCCCATCGGCGCTTACGCTACGGCTTACATCATTGCTCGAGGTAGCGAGTTGCCGTGACCATTCAAGCGTGACCGCTGTAAGGGGCAAGCAGTAAGCTGAAAGAGCGAGTGCAAGAAACCAAAATTTAAATTTCACAGTAATTCTTTCATGATGTATCCTGGCAACAAAAAAACCACACCTGACCAAACACCATTCAAGCCATCGCATTCGCGACAGAAAAATGGAATTTGGTTAAGTGTGGTTTGCTGTGAGCGACTCGGTTGTGTGTTAATTAAGGATGGCAAATCTTGCCAAGCTGTTAATATAGCCGCACCAACCGTGGACTGTCAAATTTTGGGTGTTATCCCTCAATACCGCCCACTGAAACTCGTCGCGGGACGGCTTGCCGTTGAGACACCAGAGCCTGGCGTGGGCGCTGGTGCACGGGCGTCACGGACTTCGACGAAGAGTAAGGCGTCCGCGCGGGGTGGGCTCTTTAGCATCGGAATCATTTCCGTGAAGCTGTTGCCCGATTCGGGGCCGGGCGTGGCGACCATGCCCATGCTGAGGATCAAAACCTGGTCGGCTGGCCAACGGAAACGTTCGTGCAAGTTGGCCATCGTCATCTGTGGCACCTCGACTTGCAGACGTTGTCCCGCTTGTCCATTCGGTGCGGCAAGGTCGAGCGTCACCGGACGCATCTTTTCGATTTGGTTCATGCGAAGCTTCACAACCGACTCGGCCGTGTTTCGATCAAGCGACAACAGCGGATTGAATTCGAGTGACGCACCCTCTTCGAGCGCACCCATCTCAGGCTGATAGCCGGGCCACGTGTTAGGCACGGGGACGATACCCTTCACGTAACCACGTTCACGCATGGTGCTGAAGAGTGCCCGTCGGCCGTTGGCAACAACTTGGTTTGCCGCGTTGTATTCACGTACATCGTTGCGACGACCGAGGTCGGAAAGGAGCAGAGCAAAATTTTCCTTTGGCATGATCCAACCTTGCAGGCCGGGTGACTGAACTGGAATTGGCGTCATCATGCCGAGAGCTCGAGCTCGCCAGTCTGGATTGCGGACCGTCATGATTCGCATGGAGAACGAACGATTGCTCGAAGGACTGTTGACGAATCGGTCGACGACGTTTGCCACGATCGCTTGCATCGCCGGGGTGTGATAAACGGTCAGCGTTTCGGCACTGGCGTTCAGAATGCCGAAGGTCTCGCTGTGCCAAGCTTCGTAGCCTGTTTCGCGGAGGACCCAATCGATGATTGCCTGTTGTGGCCGTTCTTCGGTACTCGCCCGTTGGGTATAGGGTCGAATGTCATATTCACGCCAAACTTGGCCGGCGCTGTTTGGTAGTTTGCCGGAGCCTTTGGTGACGTGTGCCTTGGTCGGTTCGAAGTTAGGTTCCCCGCCACCGACGATGGGGACCATGTTCGAATTTGCTGGCTGATTTGGTTGAGTAGTTCTTGTGGTTGTGCGTGCTGGATTCGAGAGGCTCGTAGCAGGTGGCTGGGTGCGTTGCGCCGAGTTGTTTGAATTTGCACCGTATCCGCTGGCGTCGTTACTGTTGCCGTAACGATTGGTCGCTGGGGCGTTGCCGTAACGGTTTTGGGCGTACGCTTCGGTAATGCCAATCGACAGAACAACAAATGCGACGAGACTTAAGATACGATTCGGTAGACTTGCCATCTTGGTACCCTTGGGCGAGTTAGGTTTGAGCGGCAAGAGTAGAAACCGACGGCGGTTGTGGCAAGACAGATACGCCTGGCTAGCGGACGCGTCGGGGTGCTAGCATCAACGCACCGATTGATAGCATCGCCAGGGTGGTTGGTTCCGGAATCAAGACCGCTAGTGTCCAGCCGATGTCTTCCAGTCCTGCGGCATCAAGCCGAGTGATTTCTTTGCGTTCGCCACGTGAAATGCTTGGGTCCATCAAGGTTTCTTGCTCGGCCACCGAAGCATTGGGTGGGCTAGGATTGGAGCCATCTTCGAATACGGGGCTCGTGATTCCTTCTTGCCAATGACCATTGTCAGCTGAGTATAACGGAACCGGCCCACCGAATTCAGCAACGGAGGATTCGCCAATAAATTCTGATTCTTGACGCAAGGCATGCCATTCTTCAGCAGCACCAAAGCCGAGCACATGAAACAGTTCGTGCATGGCAACGCTGTAGAGGTCGAACTCACCAGAAGTTACAGGAGCGATATGATCGAGATGCCACGCTTGGCCTGAGCCAAAAATTACGGATCCGCCCCAGCGGGCGAAACCCTCTTCTTCACCACGCGTGGCTAAGCTATCCACCAAAGCATCGGTGGTGGCGTTAATCTGATCTCGCTCAAAGTTTGCGAAGAGGTTGGTACCATCATCGACCGTAAAGTCGGCTCCACCTGCTGATCCATTAGCAACCGTATTACCTGTGAATGCAAACCCTCCAACGAAGACCAATATTTCGTCTTGTGCAATGGGCGTATTCATAATTTCAACCGGACTATTCGATGCCGGATCATTGAAAGATAAGGAATAGTCCCAGGTATGAGTACTGAAAGCATTTTGAAAATCATCAGGCTTTGAAATCGGATCAAGCGTATCAGTAAGCAGCGAAGAGATATTGTCAGCTGCCGCTTCAACCGCAGCCCTTGCCAGCATGCCATCGGCACTGTTTTCATCAAACAGCGAGGAGCCATCGCGGCTGTAATCGATGGTGATCTGAACCGAGTAAACCGCTTGGGTAACAAGCAGTAAGCAAGTCAACAAAACCGTACGCATAGTTCTAAGCTCTTTGGTGCAGAAGACAGGTGCAGAAAATCAGCCGTGGAAATCATGTTGGGATTTCCGCGGAGCATAGATTTGAGCGCCCGGGTAAGCAAGACGAACCGGGCGGAGTGCTATCGTTGGCCGCAGCGAGTACCCGCCAGCAGGCCAGCAACCGCTAGCGTTGAAAGCAGCAGCGAAGTTGGTTCGGGGACGGCACTCGCTGCCGAAGAACTACTGGAGGTATCTCCGTAGGCGTTGACCCATACGGTATAGTCCGCCAGATCGACGACTCCGTTGCCTGAACCATCCGCTTCAAGTTCCGTCGTGGAGTTCCACGTATCACGATAGACCGTGAAGTCAGCAGCATTGACGATCCCATCGTCATTGTAGTCACCCGCGAGGGTCGGAATGGCGGGCTCAACCACATCCCAGCCGAGATCGGAAAGCGCGGCAGCATCGAGTGCGGTAAGAAGCTTGCGTGTACCAACCGTGATGTTGGGATCCATCAAAGCTTCTTGTGTTTCCGTTCCACCAAAGACGCGGCTCATGGTGTTCTCTGCAAAGTGGTCCGTGTTGGTGCTGAGTGGGGCATCGCCGCCGTACTCATCCCTAACGTTCTGGCCTATAAATTCGCCATTGTTTACAAAAGCATTCCACTCATCCGAACCACCAAGTCCAAAAACATGAGCCATTTCATGGAGAGCTACTGAGTAGAGATCGTTTTGCCCCGAGCTTGGCGAGACGGTGTGATCGTAGTTCCAGTTGGAGTCGATGTCGAAGCTAACAGCGCCTCCCCAATTTGCGAAACCTGTGGTTTCACCACGCGTATCGATTGATTGGATAAAGTTATTATCGATGCTGTTTATCACACTGATTTCTGCCGATGTAAAACCGCCGCCACCCGTGATTGAGTATCCTCTTCCGCCTGGACCACCCTGACCGAGCGTATTGCCTGAATAGTAATTTGCTCCGACGTAGATAACCAATTCGTCCGCAGCGAATGTTGGGTCGGTAATAGTCACATTACCACTGGCTGAGGGATTAAAAAAGCTGATGTCCCAGGTCCATTCTCTCCAGCCATTAAAGGTCTGGCTGTAGTACGTATCCGGAACAGTGATTGATGAGAAAGTATCGGTGAGAATCTCCGAAAAATAATCGGCGGCCGCTTCCATCGTGGCCCGGGCCTTTTGGCCATTGGTTGTGGAAGTGCTATAGAATCCGTAAGTATCGTAGGTGTAATCAACAGCGACGTTGATTGCGCTTGCGCTCGTTACGCACAACATCACCAAAATTAAGGTGATACAGCGCAGCATGGCTGACTTAGTCAGCGTCTGAATATTTTGTTTGCCCATGAAGAGTGCCTCCTGTTCCGAAATCCTTTCGCCCCAGACCTTCCAAACTAATGCAATCAAGCTAAGAGAGCAATCTTATTTTCTTAAGACGATATTCGTAACTTGAGCCAAGTAAACAAGTTGCCGTAATAAGAAAAATCAAGCTAGCAGGCTCGGGCACGGAAGTCGCTTCTTTATGGGCGTTTTGAATGGACGATACGGGGAAGTCGAAGGCATTTGCCCAAAGGTTGTAGTCATCGACGGTTATGGTGCCGTCACCATTGCCATCGGCTGGCAAGTGATGACCTGAAGTGCCAAGTGAGTCGCGCCAAACGGTGTAATCGGCAGCATCAATAATTCCGTTGCCGTTGTAGTCCCCCCGATCGACTAACCTTAGAATGACTTCAGTCGTGGATTGAACGAGTTGCCACTGCTGGGTACTTGTGATCAAAGGAAGCTGTACCTCACCAAAATCTTCGAGGATAGTTGTTGCACTTAGCAATTCGAACTCATCACCGATGCTTGGTGCGAATAGTCCCGACCCGAGATCAACAAGGCTCACACGTAACGTACCCCCTTGAGTCAAGCTGTTTCCTACCATTAGTTGATCATGCAGAGTTGGGCTGGTTCCTCCGATACGGATTTCAAGCTCACTGGTCGACTCGAATTCAGCATCGCCAGCGATACTTAGTGGAGAGCTAATATCACCAACAAGGACAGTATCTTCGAATGTAGAAGTGCCGGTGCCGAGTATCGTGTTGGCTTGGAAGTCTTCTTGAAAGATAAAGTTTGCTCCCGAAGAAACTTCAAGCATACCTTCTTGGACAAAGGAGGAAGTAAAGGTCGAGGTACTGTTGGCATTTGCAATCAAACTGCCAGTAGCTTCAATCTGAACTGGCAATTCAACAAGAGAAGTTCCACTGAAATCTACATTGCCTGAAATTACATCAAACGTGACGTCACCGTTGACAGTTGAATCCTGTATCGAGAAGGTCTGACTGCTGTCTAAGACAAGATCTTCATTCGTAAAAGTTGCTAGTGCATTGTTGCTTAGTAAAACAGTTGCATTCGTTCCCAAAGAACGAGTTGTAGAATCAGTCTCCTCGTAGAGTCCACCATCAACTGTCAGAGAAGTAGCAACATCGATATGTCCTGAGACCAAGTTGATTCGGCCATTCGAAGAGACATTTACTTCGTCGCCACTAAAGGTCGATCCCGAGATAAATAAACTTGCTTCACCAAATGAAGAGTTGGCTCCAACGTTAGTTATCCCTGTCGACTGGGTTATCGTTGCACCAAAAGAAAGTTGAAGGAAACCACGTCGGCCATCAATTCCCGTTGTCGCAATATCAATGTTACCAACCGTGGCAGATGTGCTGTTGAATAAATTGATAGCCCCTTCGAAAGATCCCGACCCTCGATTAGCAATGATGACATCGCCAAAGTGGGATGTTTGATTGTTGCTGAGTAAGATCTCAGTAGTTTGTGAATTTGATCCTGCTTCAATGTCGATGCCAGCGACATCAATGCTGCTCTGCTGTAACACTCTTAGTTGAGCAGCTTCCGACATCGTGAGAACGCCGTTGGAAGCTAGATTAACGTTTCCGAAAGATGTCTTGCGGTCAAGATCTAGTTCTGCATTAGTGATTTCAATTCCATTATTGGCGGTGAGTGTTTCATCACCAAACGTACTGCTAAAGAATCTTATATCACCTCTCGTGATTTTGAGTTGATCGATAGAACTTCCGACCGTTTGCGGAAAGTTAACTGTGTAAATGCCAAACACATCGAACTCAGCAATTTCACTAGTCGAGTCGGGAACTTGATTCGAAGACCATCTTGCTGGGTCAGAATAGTCACCTGAAACGCTGGAGACCCAGTTCCGTGTTTGTGCGGAACTAACCGATGAAATAATGACACTTAGGTGTAGTGCGAGAAGAACGGAGGCCAGAAATCCTACAGGAACATTCTTTTCTATGAATGGCTTTAACATTGGTGCTTAATTATCCGTTACCTTGAGACGGATGTATCCAAGAGGCTAATCTAGATAGCCCCACAGTTTAAAAGCACAGGCTACTAAGCCAAAGAAAAATTGCTGTGGAACTGACGTATAACTAGTAATTTAACAAGAACTGGGTGTTTTTTACCCAAATACTAGGTATTACTCTAACCGACCAGCCACGATTGAGCCGTTATGGCCACCGAATCCGAAACTGTTACTCATAATTGCGTTTATTTCACGCTCAGCCGGTTCGTTGGCTGTGTAGTTAAGATCACAGGCCGGATCGGGCGTTTGTAGGTTGATAGTCGGGGGGCAGACTTGGTCACGAATTGCGAGCAAGCAAAGGACTAGTTCGACGCCACCACTCGCTCCAAGCAAATGTCCGAGATGACTCTTGGTACTAGAGACATTCAATTTGTAGGCGGCCTCACCATAGATGTTTTTTATGGCGTTCGTTTCAGCCTTATCACCTAGCGGTGTGCTTGTCCCATGGGCATTGATGTAATCTATCGCGGACGGTTCAAGCTTGGCATCCTTGAGGGCTTCGCTCATGGCACGACCGGCACCCGTACCATTTGGATCGGGTTGAGTTATGTGACCGCCATCCCCGCTTTGGCCGTAACCGAGGATCTCGCCGTAGATTTTCGCACCACGTGCTTTGGCGTGTTCTAGCTCTTCGAAGATGACCAAGCCAGCACCTTCGGCTAGAACGAATCCATCTCGATCCGTATCGAATGGTCTACTTGCTGCTTGCGGATCATCATGACGAGTTGATAACGCCTTCATATTGGCGAAGCCTGCAAGACCCATGGGGGTGCAAGCTGCTTCACTTCCGCCTGTGATGACAATGTCGGCATGATCGTCTTGGATAGCACGAAGGGCATCGCCCATCGCGTTGGTAGCGCTGGCACAAGCTGTCGCCACGGCGTGATTGGGACCCTTCAATCCGTAATGAATAGAAACGTGGCCACTTGCCGCGTTAAGCATCATCTTTGGAATCGTAAAAGCCGAGACTTTGTCTGGGCCTTTTTGTACAAGACGAGCAACTTGGGTTTCAATCTCGTTGAGTCCACCAATGCCCGAGCCAATGATAACTCCGCATCGAAAAGGATCTTCCTTTGAGAAATCAAGTCCCGAGTCGTTTACCGCATCAATGCTGCCGACCATGGCAAACTGAGTGAAACGGTCGACACGCTTGGCTTCTTTTTTTTCGACGTAACCGTCTGTGTCCCAGTCGTGGACGTCACCGCCGAATTTTACTTTTTGATTTGAGGTGTCAAAAAGCTTTATTTCATGAATGCCGCTTTGGCCAGCAAGAATTGCTTTCCATAGCTCTTCCACGCTACGCGAAAGCGAAGTGACGACTCCTAAACCTGTGACGACCACACGTCGTTTCATAGCAAACATCCTTTTGCGGAATACTCTCCGAATCATCCAGCCTCAGACACGACCCTCAAAGCAGAGCTACGTGTGACCTTAGAAAAGATGACTCGTCTTGGGAGTACTCCCAATCCGTGGGCGAATTTATTCGCCGCCTTCTTTCTCGATGAATTCGACCGCTTGACCAACCGTTTGGATTTTTTCAGCAGCATCATCGGGAATGCTGATGTCGAATTCTTCCTCGAATTCCATTACCAGTTCAACCACGTCCAACGAGTCGGCACCTAAGTCGGTCACGAAGGAGGTGTCAGCGGTGATCTTGTCTTTGTCGACACCCAATTGTTCAGAAACGATGTCTGTTACACGTTCGAGCACGCTCGCCACGGTATTCTCCTTAAACGCTAGTAAATCAGTAATATAAAGCCTAGCTAAACGCTGCTGCGGTCAGCCGTGACTTGTATTGTGTTACCTTGGCAAAAAATGCCAGCAGGCGACACAAAATAGATGGTCTTAGTAATTCGGGTCAAGATGGGACCCTGTTTAATCAGCCGAATGAGGCTCAAACAGCTAATTTAGGCCATGATTGTAGCCAAAAAACGGCTGAAAAACTTCCCCAAATTCGCTTGTAAATGGTCAGCCTGTCATTCCGCCGTCAATTGTCAGTACCTGTCCCGTGATATATCCACCCGAGTCACTGGCGAGGAAAAGTACCCCGTCGGCGATTTCCTCAGGTTGACCGAGCCGTTGGAGGGGAACCCGCTGTTTAACGGCATCCAAAAGAGGATCACCCAAAGCATCGGTCATGTCCGAAGCGATAAAACCGGGGCAAATGGCGTTGACCGTGATTGCCCGACGCTTGCTTGCCAGTTCGCGAGCCACGGTTTGGGTAAAACCGATGATTCCTGCCTTCGAAGCTGAATAGTTGGCTTGGCCAGGATTACCCATAATGCCTGAGACGCTTGAAATGTTAATAATCCGTCCGCGTTTGGCTCGCATCATCGGCTGAGCAACAGCACGAGTGAACAGAAAAATCGAACGTAGGTTCGTAGCAATTACCGCGTCCCAATCTTCATCGGTCATTCGAGGTAACAACGTATCGCGGGTGATGCCGGCGTTGTTAACCAGGACATCGATTTGTCCCCACTTTTCGATAATATCTTCGACGACCTTGTTAACGGCCTCACTGTCGGCAACATCGCATGCGAAGACAGCAGCCTCGCCACCGGCGGCACTGATCTCAGAGGCAACTTCTTCAAGCTTGCCAACGCTACGTGCAACAAGGGCGACTTTCGCACCAGCGGCTCCAAGACGAATTGCAATCGCTTTGCCTATGCCGCGCGAAGCGCCGGTAACTAATGCGGTGTGACCTGTGAGGTCAACCTGGAGCATGGCGTCTGACATTAGGGAATAATCCTGTTTAACGAGTTGAATTGCTTCCAACGGGAAGTTTGTTTTTAAATGTACTGGCTTTGCTTAGGCAGAAATTCCTTCGCAGGGGAACTTCCGTTCAATGCGTTTAAGCAATCCACGTAGCACACGCCCGGGACCAATTTCGTAACAGCCTTTCACGCCAATCGTGTCGATCAAGTTTCTCATCGTCGCTTCCCATTGCACGGGGCTTACCACTTGCTTAATTAACAAGTCACGGATCTCGTTCGGATCACTGTGAACCTGGGCATCTACGTTGGAAAGGACAGGGCGTTTTGGTTCGTTGATCGTGATTTCATCGAGAACCGCAGTCAATCGCTCGACGGCTGGTTGCATAAGTGACGTGTGGAAGGCACCCGCAACAGCAAGCGGAATCGCCTTCATCGCTCCTGCCTCGAGTCCCATTTCGGCGATCTTTTCACAAGCTTCTGTCGAACCAGATACGACAATGTTGCCTGGACACAGGTGATTGGCAATCTGCATGGTTTGGCCAGGAAGTGCTTCGCGAACTTGTGAGCAAAGATCTTCAATAACGGAAAGCTCCAAACCGAGCAGACTGACCATTCCACTTGGAACTGCTTCAGCAGCGTCTTGCATGGCTGAACCACGCTCTGCAACTACCTTTAGCCCATCTTCAAAAGAGATTGCTTCGGCGAATGCCAAGGCTGTGTATTCACCCAAGCTCAATCCGGCAACGGCTTGGCAGGTGTCAATGACTTCGGGCGAATCGTTGCGAAGACGTTCGAGGGCAGCGAGGCTGGCAACGTACAGCGCTGGCTGACTGTGGACGGTCGCGTCGAGTTGCTCCGCAGGGCCCTCAAGGCAAAGCTTTAGCAGATCGTAGCCGAGAATATCTGAGGCAGTGTCAAAAAGCGATTTGGCGGCAGGCAGTTCGGCGGTTGCTTCTGCGCCCATGCCGACATGCTGAGCACCTTGTCCTGGAAATAGGAATGCTACCGATCCATCCGCCATGGGAATTCGACTTTCTTCGTCTAAGAAAGCGTAGCCGCGATGAGGGCTTCGCAATTTTGAGAGGCGTTTGGCTTGAAGCACGCCCGTAAGACCGACTTAATTTTTGTGCCTAACCGAGGCACACTTTGGCCAGTCTGTATTAATCACTCAGGGTCAACAACGGTTCGGCCCATGTAGTAACCGCAGTTTGGGTTCGGGCAGACAACGTGCGAAGGAACCATGGTTCCACAACGAGGGCAAGCTTGAAGTTGCTTTGCCTTCAATTGGTCATGGGAACGGCGCTTGCCAGTGCGTGAGTTGGAGTGCTTTCGCTTTGGAACGGCCATTTTCTTAGCCTTTTAACACGGGGGTTAGTTTGAATACTTGCGTAAATCGTTGCTTGGGAAGCTGGATAGCGTACTGGTCGTGGGGGGAAACTGTCAACCGGCTAGACAACTTTGCCAGGCAGAAAGTGGTCAGTTCAAGGCTTTATCGGCCCCCAAGGGGCTATGGATTGGTAATTTTGCTCTCTTACCGTCAAAGTCCGACATTCAGGGCTAATCTCCAATTACCAAAAATAGGAAAAATTCCCCTCCATTCTTAGTTGAAGGAGGGAGATTTCACGCTGATCCGCCTCATCGTATGAGATGAAGCGATCCCCTAATCAATTGGAATCAAATTACCCTTAACCCCTTCTGCGAGCATGAGTGGAACGTTCGTGGATTATCTGTTCTAAAGCTGGTGACAATTCGTTTTCACCCAATTCAGAAAAGACTTCATCCATGGCTTCAATCATCTGATCGCGAGATGGTCGATCTCTTTCTCGATCCGATTTTTCTCTCAGTGATCTATCAAATCTGGCTTCAGAGTTTCTATTACGATCTTCCAGGACAGAATCGATTTCTTCGGATGACTGAACAAGGTCTGCATTAGTTTGCAATCGGTCAGAAAGAGGTGGAAGAAGGTTAGGGTTTATCCTTGCCATCGGACCTTCACCAACCATGCCACGTGGGCCGCGTGGTCCTCTTTGTCGACGTTCATTGTTGTGGTCTCCGTCAGGACGAGGACCTTTTCGGTTCATTTCGTCATTCGTCGCGACTACAAATTCAGAAGCGACCGCTGAAGCAACGGCTGACCCAACTTCTTGGCCAACAAGGTCATCGAAGTCAAAGTGGATTCCGAGATAGACACGACTTCGGCCATTTTCGGCCATCGCTTGGCTAAAGGAATCAAACGATCTTACCGAATCATCTAAGTCTAAACCGTAGGCTTCCTGTAACTCAGGATTCTCCATCAAGATTTCCAATTCGTTTGAACTAAGTTCAAACGCAATATCATCCGTTCCGTAGAATTCTTGCAGAGAAGCGAACAGCGCTCCGCCGAAGGTAGCATGACCTGAAATATAAGTTGGGAACTGGGGAGTGAATCCAATGATGTCATCTCCACCGTCAGGAGCACCGAGCGCAACCCATTCGGAATCTCCTTCGGTAAGTTCGTTGCCATCGGCGTCACCTGAATGGATGGCAGTGACAGGTCGCCAAAATTCTTCATCGAATTTTGTATGCCAAGCAACAATCGCTGCGTCTGCCATGGCGACCGATGCTTGGGCATATAACGCGGCATTCTCTAGCAGAGTATTTCCTTCCTGAATCGCAATTGTTTCCAGGACGTCGTTAAATAGTGAAAGCGGCGTGCCCAATCCTTCACGGTCATACGCCCAAAAAATTCCGGCCTCGGTTTCATCGGCAGTTCGTGTAGCACTGTCAACTGAGCCGAGTTCTTTAACCTCGTTATAAGAAATAGCGTACTCTTCGCTCGTAATGGCAGGAGTTGATTCGGGCGCAAAGTCTTCGGCCGAATCAATTACGAACGTTTCGACTTCACCCCATCCCGGGCCCCAGACAGGAACATCAGGGTTCAAAGGATCAGCGTAGAAATATCCAATCCCTTCAACATAGGTGTATTCGACCACCGCGTCGGAACCATCGTTGGCACGCTCGGCAAGAATTGCATTTCCAATCTCGGTTCCTAAAGTCAAGCTATCGGAGTTTACGCTGTTTTGACGTAAGTCATCCAATATCCCTCCGTAATAACTGTCGATTGTTCCTTGCTGATCAGGGTACAAGGCGCTCAAAACCGTGTAGGCAGCTTGCGAAGCAGCAACCTCAAGATTGATATTCGCATTAGGCCCAATACTGGTCTCGTAATCATAGAAAGTGTTCTCAGCATTTCCTGACGCGATGGAGACCGCATCGTAGATCGCTAGATTTAGCATCGCCATTGATCGCGAAGCATAACCTGGGTTTTGGGTCACCTCGTCGTCAACCAAAAGTTCATTGAACAAGTTGTTCCAACCGAGAACGACGTCGGATGAGTAGATGGCATCTAAATTTGATGAATCAACGATTTCGACCTGTGAGTTTTCACTGCCTGTGTCAGTATCACTTGAAGAAGAGATAACTGCCGGCGTATCGACCGGGTCGGTTGGGATGCCCAAATCAACTCCAAGATCAGCGGCCAACATTTGACGCCCTTCTAAGCTTTCGCACGTACGTGTGCGCGCATTTCTCCTGTACTTTTTCATCGCGAGCCTCTTTCTTACTTGTTCCTAGAGATGAGTGACTACGCTCTCACCACCGTCGTCGGGCCTCTTTCAGGGCGGCGGTTTCTGTGAGCTGACTTACAGTTGAGAACACCTAATGATTCGCGAAGTTCCAAACAGTTATTTCTTTTCCTGTTCGGGAATAATCGAGTCAGCAAGGTGCGAAGATAGACTTAAGATGGCGTCTAAATTTTTTGTTTACGATCAGTAAACCCTGATAGAAGCTTCGCTCACTGCGGCACGATTTCCGTGGGGCCTTCTTCAAGTGCTTCGTCCAGCTTGATCGCGAGCGGCTCACCAGCCCGTGCACGATTGACCCAAGTTTGAAAGCGTCCATCTTTAAGATAACGGCTGAAATCTTTGCCGGGGCAATCGGTGTCGGTGCCAACATCTTGATGACCGCGGATCTGCTTTTCATCAACTTCGTATTTCTCGGCAAGCCAGGCGACCAGTCGGACGGCCGATTCAACTTGTGCTGGGCTGACGCGTTGGATTTCAAAGTTACCCCACAATAGCACACCGATGTGGCCATTGACGTCGTAGGTCGTGTTAGTCTCCGGTTCGTATTTGGTCGGACGCCCTTCGAGGATTCGCCCATCAGGAGCGATTAGAAAATGATAGGGCAGATCGGGCCAATCTTTGCCTCCCTCTTCGACGCTTTTCTTGCCCCAAGATTGCAAGTTACGAGCTTTCACGAGCGGGTCGTCGCCTGCTTTCCATTCGACCCCAGCATGATGGAGGGTAATGAAGCGTGGTTCATGAAGTCGACTCACCGGCATCGGCAGTGGGTCGGACCCCCAAGCCTCGGCGGAGATAACCCTTGGCTTAGTGATGCTTGATTCATCAGCTATGCCGTTGGTTGCCGTAAGCAGAGCGAGCAAGCAGAGTGAAAGCATTAACGGTTGGGTTTTGAGTGTCATGATGCTCCAATTCTTAATGTTCAATGGCGTCAATAAGGACTCATTACCTCTGCCATATGCATTCTTGAATTGTAACTATTAAAAACTAGGTTGGAATTCGAGTACGCTAGTGCATGATAATTTCCCGATGATGCGAGATTATCAGTGTATGACTAGGAATTTGTCGCCATAAGGACTTATATCTATCATCTCAAGAAACAAGGGAATTAGTTCCTTGTAGCCGACTGCCATTCTTATGGGTAGAATAGTACTAGTTCTTAGTACCAGTACCTTTCAAGCGAATGCATGAGGCCCCTGTATGCCACTCTTTGAGGTCGAGACCACCAGCCATATTGTCATTTCTTGGGCCGACGACGCCGATGCGGCTCGTCAAATTGTTACTGAGAACTTTCCGAGTGACGAAATCATTAGGCTGACTAAGCGACCGCGGGATACGTGGGTCATCTCAAAGGCAGCCCTTGGCATTCCGACGAACATGGATCCTTGCACGACCGCACGCGATTGTCTGTCACGTGCCGAGGGAGATAAGGTTCACGCAATTCGACTCTACATGACCGAGAAGGGTGTCGACCTTGAACAAGCGCGCAAGGTGATCGAATCAAACATGGTCATGGGTTGGTAAACCCAATAATTGATCAACGCGTGAATCTGCCTGGATAACCTGAGCTGCTGTCGATATACGGCTCTGGTTTTGTTGCGATGTTCATTTGCGAGTCATAGCTGCTCGTTCCACCAGGGCGGTATTGTCCCGGAGCGGAGACAAGCTGCACTTCGGAACTTGGTGCGTTGACTTCGGCAACCAATGGTCCGCCGGCTTGTTGAGCGGTCGCGTATGGCGTGGCAGTTGGTTCGGTGGATGGAGAAGCTGTTTCAGGTGCTGGTGTTGAGGGAGCACTTGCGTAACGTGAGCCAACTGGACTGGAATACGATGGCGTCGTTTGCGTGTTGGCAGCTTGGTAAGGCTGTGTTGTTGTGGGCTCTGCTACGGGTGTGCTAGTTGGAGTAGGAGTGCTAGTCGGAGCAGGTGTCGAAGCATAGCTGCCGTAACGATCTCCAATCGTGCTAGGTGCCGAGGTTGTAGCTGGTTGGTAGTTGTACTCGGGGGTTGGTGAGCTTTGGGCGGCAGGGGCCGAAGCATAACGATTACCTAGGTTGCCATAACGATCGGAAGTCTGAGGCTGAACTGCTGCGACTTGTGCAGGTGCTGACTCTTGGTAACCGTTGGGATCGTAGGGGCTCGCTTGTGCGGCGACGGCAGTTTGTTTGGGTGTGCTCATCTCAGGAATCGCAGCCATGGGATAAGAGTGAGAGCTGGCTGGTTCAGGCGTCGATTTTGCTAATTGAGGTGTCGCTGCGATCTGAGCTTCTTCTTTCGCAGGGGTGCTGTTGAACGAGGGAGCATTGGTGGCAAAAGCCGGAGCATCCATGCTTGGTTCTTTTGGCGCGGTGCTGGTTTCTGCGGGCGTATTCGAGGCAACTGCGGTTTCAGCAGGAGGAGCTCCCTCAAGCTGAGGTGTTGCGCTATCCGAAGGAAGCGCCGGTGCCGTCGCCGCAACAAGCGTTTTGTTCTCTCCACCGGAGAAAGGATTTAAGAAGGCCCAACGCGAACCACTCGAAGACCGACATCCTGTGTTGATGGTTACCATGAGAAGCAACATGGCAAGCGAAAGTAACTGCGTGCGGTTGTTCAATCCAAAGAAATAACTTTTGGTCTTCATGGCTTTATCTGATCTTCTCTAAGGGCCCACAATGGAAACGCGGCGGGAGATTAGAAAATCACATCGAACGTTGTCAACGCAGATCAGAGCAAAGCTCAAAGAAGTGGGGCATAAAATGAAAAAAGGAGACGCTAGCAAAGCCAGCATCTCCCTTGGATCGATGATTCGATAACTTACAGCTTAGCCTTTGGCGGCTAGGTAAAGTTCGTTTACCTTGCCCCAATCAATCACGTTGAAGAAAGCGGTGATGTAATCAGGACGTCGGTTTTGATAATTCAGGTAATAGGCATGCTCCCAAACATCAAGACCTAAGATCGGTGTGCGACCTTCCATGTAAGGATTGTCTTGGTTAGGCGAGCTCTCGACACTTAATTTGCCTTCCGAGCAAACGCTGAGCCAAGCCCAACCGCTGCCGAAACGGGTAGCAGCGGCATTGGAGAAGTCTTCTTTGAACTTATCAAATCCACCTAGCTCGGCGTCGATGGCGGCAGCAAGCTCGCCAGTTGGGGCGCCGCCACCTTCGGGGCTCATGATGGTCCAGAAAAGAGAGTGGTTAGCATGACCGCCACCATTGTTACGGACAGCGCCACGGATTCCTTCAGGAACGCTATCAAGATTACGGCAAAGATCTTCGATGCTTTGCTCGGCGACACCGCTGCCATCAAGAGCACCGTTAACTTTGGTAACGTAGGCATTATGATGTTTGCCATGATGGATTTCCATCGTTTGGCTATCGATATGGGGTTCCAAAGCGTTTGTTGCGTATGGCAACTCAGGAAGGCTGTAAGCCATGGTATTTCTCCTGCAGGCGAAAGGCTCTTAGGGTTCAGTATTCAACTTGGTTGATTACCCAATAAGGTTGGCAGGGCCTCTTATGGGGCACTCAAGCCTAAAGAGTCGCACGAGGATCCTAATCTTGCAACCGTCCCTACTGCCACATCGGAGAAAGTGGGCGGAGAAAACGCTCTATTCATACATAGCTTCATCAGCCATGAGATAGGATTGAAGGTTGCCAAATAGCAAACGAGCTCTTTCAGTGATGGGACCACGCCGACGATCGCGATCTCGCTTGGAGAGAATCTTGGTTTCAATCCTGGTTTGTACCCGTTTTCCTGCCGCCAGTCCATTAACGTTTGCTCTTTCTACCTTCTCCTGAGAGAGGCGTAGGTCAATGACAAATGTCACCGGGCGACCTTTTTCTGCTGAGCTTGGGGTGTCGTAAATTTCTAGGCAGAGATGGTTAAGCTTCGCAACCGTTATCTTGGCATCTTTTTCGGTAATGAAACCTTTTAGTTTTCCAATGACCAATTCGATTGGTACTTTTGAAACCATGGTCATGTCGACCAAATTGCGACTGCTTCGGGTGCCTAACAGCCAATCAAACAATCCGCCTCCATGTGATTCATCATCATTCGTTTTATTGTCTTTCGTAAGTGGAACCACTTGATTCCGACCTTGTTCTTTAGCGATGTAAAGCGCTTGGTCAGCTCTTTTTAGAATTGTCTCTGGAGTGTCGTTAGTGCTTAATTCAGTAACACCAAAGCTGGCGGTAACACTCTTGCTACCTAGCTGGGAATGCGTCATCTCAGCAATGCCGCGTCTTAATTGCTCGGCACGTGACATAGCGGAAGCAAGATCGCAGTCGGCACAGAGGATCGCAAACTCTTCTCCACCATAACGTGCCACGAGGTCACCGGAACGACACTCTGATTTTAAAAGTCCAGCGAACGCAAGAATCACTTCGTCGCCCGCCTGATGGCCGTAGTCGTCATTGACTCGTTTAAAGTGGTCGATGTCTGCCATGATTAGGCAGAAGGACATATTGGCTTCTTGGTGCGTTTCTAAATAGGCTGCTAACATGCGATCGAATTCTGCACGGTTAGCAACTTGTGTCATCGGGTCTTTGGTAGTCGCGTTTTGCAAGTTTTGACACTTTTCTTCAAGACTTGCTTCGCTAGAAACGTCGAGCATGGTTAGCACAACGCCCAAAAACTGTTTTTGATCGGACAACACGGGGATGACTTGAAGATCAGCATTTAGGTATTTTCCAGCACGCCCCCAAATCTCATAACGATCATGATGCTGTTGCTTGGTGCGAAGTACTTGCTGTACGGGACAGTTTGAGTCGTTCACCAAGTTGCCTGTCTTGGTGCCCATCTTGAATAATTCGGATGAAAACCGCGATCCGCAGATGCCGTCAGCACTAACGCCTGTCAGACGTTCCGCTCCTACATTCCAGAAGGTAACGGTCGACTGAAGATCGATGTAAGCAATCGCCTCATGAGAGTGTTGGGTCAGTGTTTGCTGAAAATAAATATCTTTGGATAGAGATTGGGGAACGATGGTTTTAGCACTGCCAAACCGTAGTGACTCTTCCCAGTGCTCACTCAGATCAAGTTTAACAATCCAACGTTTTGCAACCTCTTCTTTGATCCACTCTTCTTTGTTGTTGAGCGTTTCGATGAAGTTTGAAACTAATTGCTTGTCGAATTGCGTTCCCGAATGATCATATAACTCTTGGATAGCTTCATTTGTACTTTTCCTTCCACGATAAACTTGCTCATTGGTCATGGAGTCAAAGGCATTGACGATTGATATCATTCTCGCAATGACAGATGTCTCTTCCCCTTTTCTTGGGTTCGTTCGATGGGTTCCGTCATACCATGCATAACTATCGTAAACACCTGAAACGATTTCTTGGGCCACTCCGCAAGAGTTGAGGATGTTTCTAGCGATTACGGGACAATGATCAATTTCTGCCAGTTCTTCTTCGGATAACGGATTTGGCTTCTTTAGAATTGCGTCCGAGAGCGATATCTTTCCAATGTCATGCAATAAGGATGCAGTTTCGAACTGCACACGAATTTTCTCTGGCATCTTAAGAGCCGCTGCCCAAAAGCTGCACCCCATAGCTACTCTTAATGAGTGAGCAGCTGTTGATGGGTCCCGATAACGAAGCGTTGTAAATAACGATGCCACCATGCCAAGTTGATGCTCGGTTTGTGGAATGGCAGTATCGATTTCCAAAGCGAAAGGATAGTCGCTGAACGGAGGAATCAACGACTGGTTTTCTTCATTGCCTACATTGACTTCCGGCGTTTCCGAGGAAGTCGGTTGGCTGATTTCGGTGGGAACGATGTCTTGAGGCATGATGCTAGCAATGAAAGTGATAGATTCAGACTCTAAACAATAGGACACGCGTTTATGGTCTCGCTCTACGGAGTACGCTTACCCGTAACAACTCTTCTTCTTAGCCTGGAATAAGCCACCTAACCCCTCTAACCGGAACTATCTACCCGAGGGATTGATGCTGGCTATACGAGGAGCCGAATTATGAACTTGTTGGGGTGTTCTTATCGCGATTTGGCAGGATGCCTGTTGCGCAGTCTCAGTTAATCCCCTATAGCCTTTACTTAACAGCGAGGGATCGCTTTCCATGACAACTGCCAGGGCAGGCCGTCGACGCAGGCTTTTGCATGAAGGTACCAATGAGGTTTCTTCAGCATCGAAGAATAAGGATAGCGAATCGTCTTCCGCAAGCGGTGCACGCTATGCACCTGGGGCGAATTCGCTAAGTTTCTCCTTGGCAAGACGCCTGTTCCCTCAGTCACCGATGTCGGTTCTGTTAGCGGTTTTGGGAACACTTGGCGTTGTTTCATTAGCGATCTTAGGTGCCTATCTTGGTGATCGATCGATCGAGAACCCAATGGGACCATTTACCCAACTTTTTGCCTTTAGCGGGCCGGGTACTTTTGGAGCTTGGGTAGCAAGCACGCTTTGGCTAGCGGTAGCCTTTGTTTCGTATGTCATCTATGGATTACGTCGCCATCAAATGGATGATCTCAAAAGTCAGTATCGCTGGTGGATATTGGCTGCTCTTTCTGCAGTCATTATGAGCTTTATTACTTCAGTTGGATTTCATCACATCGTTGCCAATCAATTGGCAATCACAACGGGTTGGACAGCCTTGTCGGATAACGCTGTCTGGTGGCTTATTCCAAGCGTTGTGCTTTGCGGCGGCTTGGTTATTCGTATGGCCGTTGAGCAATCCGAATCAAAAGCTTCTTTAGCGCTGACCATACTGGCTGTCTTGGTTACCTCCGCGGGTTGGACGGCGGATGCCGGTTTGGTTCCTGAGTCGTTCCAAGCAAGCTATCCATGGCTTGGCTTTGCGTGGCTAGGCACTGCCCTTAGTACTTTTGGTACTGCTTTTTTACTGCTTAGTATTTTGATGTTTGCACGTAGTATCGTTCGTGAAGCTGATGGTCTTGTCGTTCGCTCAGAGAGAGTTAAAAGCACTCAATCTAGTTCAAGCAAAGCAAAACTCACGGCCAAAGCTGATAAGACTAACGATTCGACAAAATCTCGCTCAAAGAACTCGCAGTCTTCATCACAAGACGCAACCACGCTAAGTGTCACTCAACCAGATAGTCAACCGACCGAACAGTACTATCAGTCCAAAGCGGAACGCCGTGCCGAGGCTAAAAGAAAACGCAAAGAAGCGATGGCTCAAAATCAAGCTGATTCAGGATCCGATTGGGTAAGTGGATCGGAGTCTGATTATCAAGATGAGTATGATGATGCGAATCAGCCTCGAAAGCTTACCAAGTCTCAACGCAAACGGTTGCGTAAGCAGAAGGCACGTCGAGCTGCCTAGCAGATTGCCAAGTCTGAGTAATGAGGGGATCTATCGATGAGACCCTCAAATGGTTAGCTTGTTAGACATCGTCTATTAACTCCCCTCAATGTACTCCATGAGCTAGGCTGATGTCGGTCCGCACACGCTTTGCCCCAAGTCCTACTGGTTATCTTCACATCGGCGGTGTTCGAACCGCCTTATTCAATTGGCTCTATGCTCGTAAGCATGGTGGACAATTTATTTTGCGTGTCGACGATACCGACCAGCAACGTAATGTTGAAGAAGCACTTCAGCCAATTTTGCACGGATTCGAATGGCTAGGCATCGACTGGGATGAAGGGCCCGTGCCTGGATCTGATAAGGCGTCGCGCGGTGACTACGGACCCTACTATCAATCGCAACGCACCGAGCTTTATCAAGCAGCAGCTCAAAAGTTGATTGAGTCTGGCGCAGCCTATCGAGATTTTGCCACAGCTGAAGAGCTGCAGGCAGAACGTGATGCTGCCCAAGCAGCGGGCGAACAATTCACCTATAGCCGAAAGTGGATGGCAGCCACGGAAGAGGAAATCTCTAAATTCGAAGCGGAAGGTAGAGAATCAGTCGTCCGCCTCAAGATGCCTCGCGAAGGACAATTAGAACTTGATGACGAGATCCGCGGAAAGGTTTTGTTTGACTGGGCTCGTGAACAAGATCACGTCATCCAGCGAGCCGACGGAAGTTGTCTCTATCATCTTGCTTCAGTCGTTGATGATTACGAGATGAAGATTACTCATGTGATCCGCGCTGAAGAGCATCTTTCGAATACACTAAGACAAGTCTTTATTGCTCAACAACTCGGTTACGAATCTCCCAAGTTTGCTCACCTTCCTTATGTGGCAGAGCCCGGCAGCAAGAATAAACTTAGCAAGCGAAAGCTTGATAAGTACCTGAAGAATCGAGATTTTGCTGCGATCAATAAACACGGTCAGGGAGTTGCAGAGCGCCTAAATCTTGAGGCCACCGCCGATACTTTTAATCCAGTTATCGTCGACTTTTACGAACAAGTTGGGTATCTGTCTGATGCGGTCATTAACTATCTTTTGCTGCTAGGTTGGTCGCTTGATGGAGAGCGTGAAGAGTTTACAAGGGAAGAGATGATCGACCTCTTCTCGCTTGAGCGAGTCAACAAAGCGCCGGCAAGTTTTGATCCCCAGAAGTTATTTGCCTTTGAAGATCGGGCTATGCAAAACTACCCGATGAAATCGAAGGTAGCGAGATGCATAGACTTTCTTAAAGCCGCAAAGGTTGTCTCGGACCCTGTTGACTGTGAAGTTGGACCAAAGGTAGCAAGCATTATCGAAGCGGCAGGAGATCGAATTAAAACGTTCGGCGATATCTTGGATTACAACGACTTTTTCTTAGCCGACGACCAACTAATTTATGACGAAAAAGCTTTTGAAAAGCGTATTACGAAGCCAGAGGATGCAGGAGAATTGCTGAAAGCGTTTCGCGAAGAGTTGGAAGGTGCATCGGAAGCTAATGCCGAAGAACTTGAAGTCTTGCTTAAGTCATTTGTTGATAAGAAAGAGATCAAAATTGGCCAAATCATACATGCTTTGCGTGTTGCCCTGACCGGAAAGTCGGTTGGCTTTGGGATGTTCGACATCATGGAGCTATTAGGCCACGAGAGTCGGCTCGCAAGAATCGATCACACCTTAGAGAAACTCTCTAGCAATTAGTGGAGGCTACCCAATTGCTTGGGTAGCCATCTGATAGTTCTCTACTACCCGATAAAAAGTTTTCTAGAAACAGCGTTGCAATCGCTGTTCATCGCCGTAGCATGCGACTGAAATGAGTTTTTAGTCACGCGAAGGATCGCACATCGAACTCTGATTGTAGAGAGCAGTTGCGATGGTCGAAACTTCTAGCAATGGTGAGCAAGCGTTACTCGACGCTAAGAAAGCAACCTTAGCATCGCAAGCCGAATTACACCGTGGTCGAGCAAAAGTAGCTCGGCTTATTGCAAGGCAAGAGGAAGAGGCGGCCGAGAAGATTCACGCCCGAATTGACGGTAAAAAATCTGAATCTCGAGAGACGGTTCTTCAAAAACAAACGCTTGCTCAAACAAAACCTTCGAATCAAAAGAAGAAGCAAGTACGCAAAAGTGTTTCATCCAATGTCAGAAGAAAAGCTTCGCGATCCAATCAAGATTCTTCAAAGACACCTCATAAATCACATCCGCTAACTTCGTCATCCAATCCGCTGCAAAAAAGCTTACCGAAGAAGAAAACAAAGCGACGGAAGAAGCGAAGAGGCACAGTCGCAATTTTTTCAAAGCGTCTAACAGATTGGTTGGGACGCCGTCCACCATGGGTCGTCAGTTTAGCGACTCACGGCATGTTAATACTTCTGTTGTTCTGCCTTACTTTCGCAAGTTTTCAAGAGGATCCTTTTGTTCTGACGGCAAAGATTGCTGCGACGGATGACTGGGCACCCGAAGTCCCTGCGGTGCAACTGGTGAATTGGGAAGAGAGCGTTACTGATCCAAGTGAGTCACTTCCTGAGATTATCGAATTGGAGACTCCGGTAGAACTACCATCGATCGAGCCAGTTGCCTCATTAATGCAATCAGAATTGTTGTATGTTTCCGAGTTCGTTCCCTCTGCCAGTCTCATGACCTCGGAAGTTACCCAAAAGCAGGAATCACAAGAAGGTTCAGTAAGTTCGGTAGATTCTAGTCATACGCAAGAGGTGGATGGCAAGGTCGAGTTCTTCGGTGTCACGGAGGAAGCGAGTCGCGTTGTATTTGTCGTGGATAATTCAGGCAGCATGCAACGTGGCCGAATGGAGACCACGCTTGATGAATTAAATCGGGCAATTCAAAAGCTGAAGCCTGATCAAAAGTTCTACGTGATCTTCTATAGCGACCAAGCGTACCCGATGTACTATCCCGATTCGGTAGAAACCTTACAGTTCGCAACACGCGATAACAAGAAGAAGCTTGCCAAGTGGTTACGTACCGTCGAAATATGTCTTGGGGGAAGATTGCTTGATGCGGTGGAGATGGCATCTAGTTTCGATCCACAAGTTGTCTTTCTCATGTCGGACGGAGACATACGTAGTCAACGAGTCATGCAATCATTGACAGATGTCGAAGAATGGGATTTCACCATTCACACCTTTGGCATGGAGGTTCGAACCAAGCAACATGCGGATAATCTGGTTGCAATTGCGGAAGCGAACAGTGGTCTGTTTAATGTTGTCGATGTCCGCCCGAAAGCGATTCGCCGCTCGATGGCAAAACCGATCCCTTACAACCGTCAGCCAGGCAAAGTTTGGGGTTCGATGGTCACCGTTTGGAATTAAGAGATGATCCTCACGATTGAGCATCATGAGGAACACCAAGCGCTGAGGCCCCACCTGCGGTAATGCTTAGAACGAGCAGACCATCTTCGGGATAATCTGACTCAAAGAATTCCGAAAGGTAAGGGAACGATTCTTTCAGTTCCTCACGACAGTCTTGCCATTCAGCAGGTAGAGCGAATAGGGTTGTTAGTGATTCATCTTCGTTCGATTGGTTTTCAATTGCGATAGCATTATCAACTTGTTCATCGCCTAGCCAACTACGAGCAATCGCGCCGCCCAGTTCATCTTCACAATCGAGGAGCAAAATTAAAGGTTGTTTTATCCCTTCCGATTTTGCTTCCTCATAGGCTGCAAAGATCGTAGGCAAATTGGCTTCCGCCAGCTCTTGCTGAAGCTCCAGAGGATCGTTGATGTGGTCGTTTTGAGGTTGATCATCCATTTGATTAACGATGAGAAATGGCTTCTTCTAATACTGCGTGGGTGAAATCGTAAGGCTAACTTGCCTTGGTAGCTAGCGAACAAATCTTGATGATTTAGATATTTCAGAGAAGACATAAAAAATCCGGGCCTCTCACAAGGAGAGGCCCGGTTGCATGCGTTGTCTAAGAACCGTTTTGGTTCAAATCAGATGACTAGCCATGCTGCAAGCCACGGGACTCGAACGTATTAGGTTCCAGAAACAGGTGGTGGTCGCCATAGCGACCCGCCGGTCGTCAGGTCTGACCACCTCGCTGGCTACAATAACTGACGTCTAACAAAGTACCACCTCCTTCCTATTGAGTTATGGCGATCTAGGGGGTGAATGCCAGAGACACTCCCTAGCCGGCCCTCTCGTCCGTCGTGCCGCGTTAGCACGACCCTGATACCCTTTAGTATAATCGGCGTTACGGAGCACTGCATCAGTGAAATCTCCGTGAATTAGGGATATCTTAATGACATTTCCGCTGCTGTCAGGTTCGCTTGAATTGCTAGCAAATTAGCTAGAAATCAAGTTCAGTTGCTCAGTTTCTGACATTTGTGAGGAATGTTTTACCGCTTCCGTGGCGGAATGAATGTTCCGCAGGCATAGCTCAAGTTTCGAGTCCATATTGATCAAGCCATTGACGTCAGTATTGGTTTCCGTCAGTAGATTTTGAATCTGATCACACTCATTGAGTGCGAATGAAACAACTCCCAGAATCTCTTCGAAGATGGATAAGAAATTGCCGGTTACATCGATCGAAGCCATTTCGATTCGACCGTTGAGTTGAGCAACTCTCATCTGACCAACCTTGTAGGACAAGCTTGTTGCGTCAGTAGACAGCGAATTTGCCAATTTATTGAGGTCATTCAGTTTGTCGAAGATGTAATGACTTCGGTTAACCAATTCTTGAGTTACCACATCGATCCATTCGCCAATGTTTGGATCACGTTCTTCGGGAGATTGTCCTTGTAATTCGGCAGCTAGAAAATAACAAATCTCTGAAGCGAGTGATGCAAACTCTACGTTGAATTCAAGGTCTTCTGCTGCATCACATAACGATTCGATTTGACGAAGCAGATCATCAATAAGACGATCGGTCTCTTTTGAAAGTGATCGAATGGTTTGTGAAATGACTGACAACGTAGCTCCAGCATCGCCTAATCGTGATGCTGAGATATGTGTGTTAAGAGCTAGGAAGGATAGGGTGGGCCCCAATTCCGCCATGTTTTCACGGCGGTTTGGCAACTCACTTGCAAGTTGGTGAAAGACGCTTAACGACGAGAAGATTTCAGCAAAGATTTCGGAAGTCTCAGCCGTCGCTCCTTGTAGCTCTATATAAGGAATTGATTTTGGATCGGCCCCAAAAGCAGAAGGTACGTCGAGCTCAACTTTACCGAGTATCTCTGACCGTGAAGTTAACTCTTGCTTGACAGCATCCTTCATAAATTTGTCGTAGTTATCGTAGCCGAGTTCCTTTAGCTCAGTTAAGAGGAAGGCATGTGATTTTTCAGCGGCAACTTTTTTGCCTTCTTGCTTTTCAATATCTTGCTCAAAACTTAATGCTTTCGCATAAATTTCTTTGGCATGTTCAAAAAGTTTGCTTGATGGCTTTATGCGAATCGAGAGGTATCCACCCCGACAAGGTGTTGAAACGGCAAGAACCCAATAATATCTGCCATCTTTGGCAAGGTTCTTAACGTAACCAGCAACCGTTTTCCCAGACTTCAAGTACTGCCAGAAGATATGGAAGAAGCCTCTTGGCATATCCGGGTGCCGAATGACATTATGCGGATTGCCAATCAGTTCCGCTTCTTCATAGGCAGAGATTCTCGTGAAGACACTATTTCCGTAACGGATATAACTCTGATCGTCCGTCAGGGAGAAGAATGATTCATCAAATCGAAATTCACGCGATTCATCAACGATTCTAATTTCTGAATTGCTCATCGAACATCAAGGGGCTAAAGGAACTTTGCCAGAACAGAGCTAGGCTAGGTTCCTTACCCTTGAAGTTTGGATGGCCTAATGAAATAAGACGGATTAGGCTTGAATAACATGCACAACCGACATGACTTCTATTATCGTTCATCAGTCATGATCGGTTTGATCGAAAATCTAAGTGGTCAAGGCGACACCGTTCGTAGCGTTGCTTTGACTTTTAATCCGATCCGTTGTTGCCTGGATATCATATAGACAACCATCAAGGCTCGACTCCATCGAAATGAGCCCTTCGACGCTGTTTTTGGTAGTTGATAGAAGACTCAGGATTTGATCGCACTCATTCAGAGCAAACTCCACGACGTTTGAGATCTCTTCAAAGATCGACATGAAATTACCATTCACAGAGAAGGCAGCAATTTCAATTCGGCCGTTAAGCTGGGCCACACGCATGCGACCAACTTGTTGTGATAGTTCGACGGCGTCGCTCGAAAGAGTTGTCGCTAAGGAAAGTAGGCCATTCAGTTTATTATAAACGTCTCGGCTGCGTTGGCCCATTTCTTGGGTAACAACTTCGATCCACTCGCCAATATTTGGATCACGTTCTTCTTGGGTTTGTGCAATAAGCTCGGTAGCAAAAGTCGTACAAACTTCCGATTCAAGTGAGGCAACAGCAACGTTAAATTCAAGAGCTTCTGCCGCATCGCAAAGCGATTCGATTCTGCCTAGAAGATCATCAATCAGGCGGTCGGTATCTTTTGAAAGACTCCGAATTGCCTGCGAAATTACGGAAAGCGTTGCACCTGCTTCTCCCAATCGGGAAGCAGAAATGTGGGTATTCAATGCCAAGAATGAAAGCGTAGGACCTAGCTCTGCCATGTTTTCACGTCGATCGGGCAGTTCATTGGCCAGTTGGTGGAAAACATTCAGCGACGAGAATATATCACCAAGCATATCTGAGCAACGCTGAGTCGATCGTTCCAGGTCAAGATAAGGAACTGTCTCGAATCCAGTTTCAAAGTTTGGCGGCGTTGGCTTGTTAACCTTTCCGACAATATCAGCTCGTGAAGAAAGTTCTTTCGTGAGAGCCTCACTCATGAATTGTTCATAACTGTCATAGCCATGTTCGGTAAGTCTTTCCAACAAGAACGCATGCGATTGTTCGGCTGCTTCCTTCTTGCCCAGACGGAATTCGACTTCCGCTTCCATTACCAAGGTTTCTGCGTAAAGCTTCTTGGCTGCTTCAAACATTGGGCTTGAAGGTTTAATGCGAATCGAAAGAAATCCACCTTTGCAAGGAGCAGCAACTGCTAAAACCCAGTAGTAGCGGCCATCTTTTGCAAGGTTCTTGACGTAGGCCGCAATGGTCTTGCCTGCCTTCAGATACTCCCAGAACAGGTGAAAGACACCGCGAGGCATATCCGGGTGACGGATAACATTGTGCGGTTTGCCAATCAGCTCATGCTCTTCGTAAGCTGAAATCCGTGTGAAGGTAGTGTTGCCGAAATTGATGCAACCTTTGTCGTTAGTCAAAGAGAAAAACAGCTCGTCGTAGTGGAACTCACGTGATTCATCGACGACAGGAACTTTTGATTTGATCATGGTTGCTTCTGGGTGTTTGGGGCAACGGACTTCACAGGTGGTGGATGTGATAACCTAGCTCCAAGAATCGCCCATAGCGATCAGATTTCTGTGTACTTGAAGCGGCGAAGCAGGCATAATTGTTACAGAACCTACTGCTAGTCGGACTAGGTGTGCCAATCCGAATTTAACACAACGAATTGTGAAATAATTAGGGGACCAAATGCTTTGGGAATCCAGTTACGTCTGTGATTCATGTGGCGAGGAGATTGTCATCCCAATTGATCCCTCGGAAGGAGAGCATCAGCAGTATGTTGAGGATTGCCCTGTCTGTTGTCACCCGAATGTGATTTCCTTGGATTACGATTCCTCCGGCGATATTCAAATTGATTCCGAACACGAATAGAAAGACAACTAGATGTGCCAACCAGTAACGTTTAAGCCCGGTGACAAGATCCAACTCAAGGATGTCGACCCTCGGAACATTGATGGCGATTGGGATAAAGCGAGTGCAGCAGAAAAAATTGCTGAGAACACACTCGAAAGTCGCCACCTAGCCTACCGACTCTATGCCGAGAACCGGCGGTCCGTCTTATTGGTTCTTCAAGGAATGGATACTGCCGGTAAAGATGGAACGATCCGAACCGTGATGACTGGCATTAACCCACAGAGTTGTCAGATTTCGCCCTTCAAGCAGCCAAGCACCGAAGAGCGTGACCACGACTTCCTCTGGCGAATTCATAAGGCCGTGCCGCGACGAGGCAACATCGGCATCTTCAATCGATCACACTACGAGGATGTTCTTGTTGTTAGGGTTCATAATCTTGTACCCAAGGAAGAGTGGAAAAGCCGGTACCATCGGATCAACGAGTTTGAAGAGATGATCACCGAAGGGGGCGTTACCATTGTGAAATGCTTCCTTCACATCAGCAAAGAAGAGCAGCGCGAACGACTACAAGCTCGGCTCGACCAACCTCACAAGAGATGGAAATTCAGTAAAGCGGACATTGCCGAACGCAAGCTTTGGGATGATTACCAAGAGGCCTACGAAGCGGCCGTCAACAAGTGCAACACAAAGATCGCCCCATGGCACATTATTCCATCGGATCGCAAGTGGTACCGCAACTTGGTCGTTAGCACATTGCTTCGCAAAACCCTTGAAGCAATGGACCCTCAGTTTCCTGAGTGCGAACAAGGTTTGGATGAGATTGTTGTCGAGTGATTAGCACTTAGCACGTTCTTGATATGCCCTGACCAGCTTCTCTTTGTAGCTTAAGTCGCCATCGAAAAGCGGGTCGGTCCCGGCAATCTGTATGAGACGCTGTTCGGCTTCTTGATGAGTTTCTACCGATCCGTCGGCAAGGAGATGATTGATTTGCCAGCCGAGTTCACTTAAATGCCGAGCGATTAGCAATCCACGGTGGCAGTCGAGTGGTTCTTTTTCAGCACAGAGCATTGCAATTCGGTACTGTTTTACGCCATCCTTTAGACGATTGATTCCTTTCTTAAACGCAGGAAGTCCTGCGACTAGTTCATAGTCAACTCGTCCCTCGGCGTAGCATTCTTCTTCCTCGCGACGGGCACCGAGTTCGTCTCCTAGAAAGACGTACTCGATTCCTTCTCGGCGAAGGGCAGGGGAGAGGTTTTCTCGGCGATACTGTTCTAGTCGTGCCGTCGGATGCGAACGAACGTCAGCAACGGCGGTGATCTTAGCATTCTTCAGCAGGCTAAGAAAATCTGCCCACTCGTGAGTTGAGTAACCGACCGTATAGATAGTTGGATCCGATGCCATGTGCATTATGCGTAGCGAGATGCATCAGTTAGATTCTGCTTCGGGATTGTCGCCATTGAGCAACTGACGAAGATAGCTGGCCCGTTCAACGTTGCGGTCGGATTGACTGAGCGTCTCCCCCGCCAGCTTTTGTAAGTGGGCAGGTTGGGTATGAACAAACAACTTGTTGACGGTTGGAATTTCCACGTCATTGATCAAGCCAAGATTAACCCCCATGCGAACACTGGAGAGCAAGTGTAAAGTCTCTTCGCTACTGATTGTCTGAGCAGTGCGTAAAATGCCATGAGCACGGCTTACGCGATCATGAAGCGTTTCTTGGCTCTCTCGGATAAGGAACTTACGAGCATGTCGTTCGTATTCAAGTAACGTGGGAACAACGTCGGCAACTTTGCTGATTAGTTCCTCTTCGCTCATACCGAGCGTAACTTGGTTGGAGATTTGGTAAAAATCACCCATCGC
>SPJK01010122.1_pt1 | contig 30203 bp, 28 predicted proteins | sample 3741771 | NCBI WGS metagenome assembly SPJK01 (sample SAMN10925997, study PRJNA522277) | cold seep metagenome | isolation source: Elba SIP-enriched marine methane seep metagenome, extraction at timepoint T2 | place: Italy: coast of Elba, Mediterranean Sea
GTTTTTGTTTCTTTTCCGCATTATCATAAACAGTCGGATGTTGGCCTTTATGCGGAATCGCGTGTCTGGATTCAAACACCACGCCATGATGACAGCTATAACACATATCCAGAGCCGCGACCGGAGCTACTCCCTGTTCATCTTCCAAAGCCTTATCTTCAGCAAATCCCCAGGAGAAATGACAGGCGACACAATTTTTGCGCGATAATTCAGCCGATTGCTGCGTTTGAATAACATCCGATCGGGCAAATTGATGATAATCCAGTTCCAATAAAAAAACCTGGTCAGTCGCTGCATCAACCACATATAAGCCTTTGGAGCCATAAGTCATGCCAACCGGCGTTTTAAATTTTACGACTTTCCCATCGCTCGATTTTAATTCGGTAATATAACGCCCGCGATAAAATACCGCTATTGTTCCCCGATAAGCATCACTGACATATTGATAGCCCAAGGCGTCAATTGCAATGCCGTTAGGTCTATACAACACATCGACAGCAAACTTGCCTTCCTGTGAAAAATACTGACCACGGCTATTAAACACCTGTACACGCCCATTAATGACATCGACAATATGCAAATATTCGTCTCGATCTACGGCAATTTGAAAAGGGAATTGAAAATCGCCCGGCTCTTCACCGCGTTTACCGAAACATTGCTGTTCATCATTTCGTTGCAGATGAATAATACAGACTTGGTGATTTCGTCTGTCACTGTAGAACAGTTTATCCTGTATGCGGTTTACCGCAATCGGCTCAGGCGGATAACGTAACGGCGGCGTGGCGGATAATGGAATGGTTTTGATCAACGCGCCTTGGTCGCTGATAATAATAATGCGATTATTAACCGCATCAGCAATGTATAACTGGTCTTGGTGAAGAAATAAGCCAACAGAACGAGAGAAGTCGGGAATATTGTTTTTGTCGCCTTGAATGTGATTGAGTTTTTCACCTTTATCTGAAAAAATCACGATTTGGTTATTCATCCCGTCCAACACATAAACCCGGCCATTTTCCGCGACGGCGACCGATGTTGGTTGATTAAATGCAGCGGTATAAATCTGCTGGCGCTTAACCAACGGTAACTGAATTTCATCCGCTGATAACGGCGCTATCACTAACAGCGCCATCCAAAATAATAAAGCTCTGATCATTGCAGTAAACTATTAATTCTTATTTTTTGATCATCCTCTTTATAGCGTTTGAAAAATTGCGGGACGATGTGATTTAAAATGCGTTTGGCCTGAGCCTTTTCTGCTCCCAAAGCGTTGAGATCAAGCAAGGGATTATCTTTTTGATGACAAGCATCACATTGAGGGCCTTTTTCTTTTAATGGCTGATGTATTATCGCGCGCCTCTTTACCCGCTCTTCTTCACTGCCCGTCTCCCATATTTTTGTAGTTTGTTCGGCAAAGGCATGAGAATTCAATATCATCGCCGTTTGATTATCTTTAAATGGAGCAATTTTCACCAAAACATCAGTTTTGCGTTTTTCTGCATCCGGAGTATTTTGCTTTGTTTGCAGATTGATCGGTTGCCTGAAAAGTCCGGCATCCGCCTCAACAACCGACTGATCCCGGTAATTCACCCACTGATAATCAAAATCAACGCCTTCAGGCCGCATATGACAGGTTTCACAGGCGATAAATTGAGTATGCATATTTAAAAAAGCCCGACTGCGCAGGTTTTTGGTATGCGGTGGCGATAAATGACATTGGGTGCAAAAAGTCTTTTTCAGCGACTCGGTTTCCCAATCCCCTCGTTTATGAAAAGGCGGCACTTCCAAATCATCTTGGATTTCCACTTTTTTATACTCTTTTACCTTTTCCCTGGATTTCATCAACATTTCATCATCAGGACGAGTCGATTTTACCGCTTGTAAATAGTAATTTTCAGCGCTTGCCCCATTAACACTGAGTAGCAAAAGAATAATCGTAAAAATAAAAGGAAACCTTATCACTTCTTTTCCTCCGGCTGGTTTTTATCGCTATTCATAGCTGTCTTCTCTTCTTGTTGCGCTTTTTCCTGCACTTGACCATCGTCCTTCGAATCAGTCGTTTGGGGTTTAGCTGCTGCTCGTGGTTTTGCTCTGGTCGCTTTGTTTGGCGCCGCTTTTCCGGCTTTTTTACGCTGTTTTCGTCCGATCATGACACGTTCAAACCGGTCGCCGCCAAAATAAGGAATAATTTTTTTATCATGACGATAAAACAGAAACCAGATCAGACTTCCCGCAATTAATCCCACACCTAAAATCACCAGCACCCCTCCGCTCCAGAACCAGGCTGATTGATGCAGTACTTTGTTCGTTAATCGATCCACCACCTTGGTTAAATTCAACATGGATACATCATGCATATCCGTTTTAACAAAACCTTCATTACCCGGTTTTTTGGCATAACCATGACAATCAGACTGTCCGCATGTTTCCGGCAAATTATCAATATGTGAATTTGATTTTGGATCACGATAATGACGAATCTCATGATTCCAGTTTTCATAGGCGTGACAATCAATACAGGATGCGCCATATTCAGAACCGGCAATTAACAAGCGCCCATGCAAGGTTTTATCATAAGTATTACTGGCATGAACAAACCGTTCTGAAGGCGGCCCTTTTTCTTCTGTTTCATAATCAATCAATTCAACGTCACGCATTTTTTCTAAATCTGCATGACAATCCATACACATCTGATTATTCTCGGTCTTCACCCAACGGGAACCAACGAAGCGCCTTAAAATATGACCGCCGAATTGCCCCATCCAGGCTTTACCCTGATGACAAGTGCCGCATTCCGTTTCGGCATGATCAAAAGCTTCCTTAAAATTTTCCAACTGCGACGGCATAATATAAGACGTATTACTATGACAACGGCGACAGGAAGGATCTTGCTCGGTTTCAATTTCTTCCAAGCGATTTCCACCGGCGAAGTCTTTAAACCAGCCATCGTGGTGAACTGACTTCTCCATTTCTTCATGAATGGGCTTATGGGTATAAGCAACGCCATCCGAAGGTTCTTCAACATGGCAAGATTCAGTGCAATCCGCATAACCGTTTTCCACTTTATGCGGATAATCCACGATTTTACGATGACAATCCTTACACGGCACACTGCCATGTAGTGAACTAAAGTAATGACTTTTATCAATCGTCGCAACCCGGGTCACCCCCTGTTCACCGACAAAAGTCAGTCCTTCCAGTTCATGACAGGAAAAACAACCATCAGGATCGCTATAACGCGGAGCTGCTTGTGAAATAATCGAAAAACAGCATAATGCAGTAAACAATAAAACCTTTAGCATTCCAGGCTGACTCCCCATCCGTAAAATTCAATATCCCTGGCTTTTATCATATGATTGAACCGACAATAACCACTGAAATAACCGATAGAAAAATTAAAGCGTTAATCATTCTCAAAATGCTATGAGAATTATAGCCTTTTGATTTAACAGTAGAGGTTTCCGTTTCCGCCTCCACTTTGGGTTTTTCAGCTGAAAAATGCACCGCCTGCCAATCAGGCACCGGATGAATTTCCACATTCTTCTTGATTCTTTTGGGTTGCGCATGATTCGGCGGCGTTGTCCACGATAATGCATCCCAGTCACAAACATCGATACATTCATGGCAAGACATACAAGACAGTTGATCAACCGTGGCAATTTTATCAACCATTTTAATCGCTCCGCACATACAATCCCGGGCGCAAATATTGCAACCGGTACAACGCTCTTTAGCTACCCGGATACGATGACCTAATTTCAAATTGGCGCCCAAGCGGTTCACCAAGCCATCAGCCGCGCCTATCGGACACATAAACTGACAATAAGCACGGCCTTTACTAGCAAAGAACCCAAGCAGTAATAACAAGCCCAAATTCACCAAACCGACACTGGATACTAGATAAACCATACCGCGATATTCACCACTCAATGCTTCAATCAACCGGGGCACGGTAATAAAATTACAAAGCGTACAAGCGCTGATCCCCATCGCCGGCATAGCTACCAGATAAAAACCGAAATAACCATAGCGTATTTGCACTTGCGGTAAAGAGCGAAATTCAATTTTCCAGCGATCATTCATCATTCTGGAGCCTAACTCCGCCAACCCGCCCACCGGGCATAGATAACCACACCACATACGACCGAAGAACAAGGTGGTTAACAAAATCAACGAAAACGCAAAAACGCCTATCCATGCGGCATTGACATGTACAATAAAATCTTGCCAATTCATACCGGGAAAATATAAATAAAATCGGCGCATACAGAGTACGCCGCATAAATCATCCGTTCCCGCCAATTGCGGTAAGAAAGCCAAAGGCCCTAACATACAGGCGCTAGCGAAAAAAATCATCGCATAGCGAAATTTTTGAATTTTAGGTATATCTTTTAATTTCCGGATAGTTCGATTGGCCTTTTTATCTTTGTCTTTCTTTAAGGGTTTACTTGGATTAACGACTGCCGACATAACACTCTCCCACTATTTATCAAAAGTATGACATTGCAAGCAAAGTTCACCGTTAACAGCAGGTAAACGTAATAATGCCTCGTTTTCAATACGTTGGTAATTTAATTGATATTGTTTTTTTAATTGTTTATTTAACTCATCCAATCTGACCGCCTTATCGGCTTGGTAGACTGCATTCCAAGGATGATCCTTATAGGTAATCCCTTCCTCCAGATCTTCAACTAGAACCTGTTTCCCCGCTGGTTTTTCAACATTAATAACATCGCGTTGATGCGGGGTATGGCAACTAATGCACATCACTTCATTTTTATCATTCAACGGCATCAGAATTTGTTTTTCCTCACGCATCTTCTTTAAATGATCCATCATTTCATCCGTTTCAGGCTTGACCTGATGCTCTACAGCATTGAAATGCGGGTCTTTTAAATGACATCCGTAACAAATTTCCGTCATTGAGATACGCAATTTCAATTCGTCAAACTTTAAATCCTTTTCTCTGTCAGGCGTTTTCTCGTGACAATATTCACAGGCCTGTTTTTTTATTTCGCCTTTCTCATCGAACATGACATGGATATTTTCACGGGTATTTTTTTCTTTGTTATGGCAACGATAACAAAAGTCAGTGAGCGGCTTATAAGGCCCGCCCTGTAAAAAATCTTCCGCCTCGGTATCTACCTCATCTAATGGTGTCTTATCAATATCATCCAAGCCATGACAAGTGCTACAGACTAATTCGCCTTCTTCGCCCAGTTGCAGCTTTTCATCAATGTCTCTAGCCTGACTTGGCTTAACCCCGACAACATGATGAAACGCCGGTAATTCTGGTTTATCATCTTGTTGCTGAGCGAAACCGATCATCGGCCACATTAAAAATAAAATAATCAGCTTCATAACCCTGTCTGCACCGCCATTCCATGAACATGACACTGACGGCAATCGGTTCCAAACTGATGAACGCCCGACAAACCATTACCCGTGTTTTCCGCGCCCTGCTCCACCAATGTGTTCATATCGTGACAACTGACGCAGAGCTGCGAATAGTCGCCATCCACCACATTAATCAACACCGGCAAGTTGCGAATTTCCGGCGCCAGTTTTGTCGCACCTGCGTCTGTTCTATCAAGGATTAATTTCGGGTTATGGGTACCATGCATGGCATGGCAATCTGTGCATTCGAGTAAATCGCCATATTGGTAAGAGCCGGATCGCAACCCCGTATAAGTGCGTTGACCCGATCCTCTTTGGTAACCGTGAACATCATAATGTTGATAGTTAACATCCATATCGACCAGTGGGTCGCGCGGAAAACGGGCCTGCATTTCATAACCCGGCTGCTGATCATTTTTATTATGACAACGCAGACAAAATTCAACTCCGCTACGATAAGGCAAGTCTAAGGCTGGTTGAGCATGCGGGAAATAAGATAAATCAATATCCGGCTCAAACACGCCATCCATATCTGAGCTATGGTGACAAATCAAACATTCTCGATCGTTCAATGGGACACTTTCCTTGACACTGAAATCATGAGTTTCAGGAGCGGTCATAATCGGCGCAGTCGGCAATCTTTGCGGATTATGGCAAATCGTACATTTCCGTTCAGCCTCAGTGCCGTTTGAACCATGACACCCTGTACAAGTACTGAAACCGACCTCACGCACAATATTTCTGATGACCGGCGCTTCACTGTGTATGGAACGGCTGAAGTGACAGGCCGAACAGTTTTCGTTACCCCAGGCGCTACCGTCCCCGCCGTGTCTAGGTGTTAACAATAGCTGGCCTTTTTCCAACGATACATCCAATGTTTCAACGGCCTTAAGCGGTAAAACCGTCAGCATCAATAGCAAAACAATCCCTGTTCGAATATTACTGCTCATGGCAATCCCTACAATAGAAATAATTATGACAACGACTGCAGTTAGCAGGCATCATCCGCGCCTCCAAACCATGTTTGGACCGGTAACCCAATGGGTGATAACCCTTTCCAACCGTATCGCGTCGCAAATGACAGTCGCTACAAAACTTGGTATCGATATGGCAGGTTTTGCATTCTTCATCATTAATTCTGGAATCTTCGCCATGATTTTCGATATAACCGGAATTATGATCTGCAGGCCAAATGGCTTTCGGGTCATCGTGGCATAACTCACAACGCCAAGGTCCTCTTAATTCAGTCACATGGCAATCATGGCAAATTTGTTCCAAAGCTTCATTGGCAATGATGTTCAATTGCTTCCTGGCCGATTCATCATGCTCGCTGTTTTTTTGAAAGGTATGGCATAACATACAACTATCGCCTTCTTTCTCCATCACCTCATAATGAACCTTATGCGGATAAAAAATATCGCTGCGTTCCGCTCTTTTTTTATACCAGCTTAAATCTTTCGCTTGTTGAGCGCCTAATTCAACAGGACTCAACGATGGCAACGCGCTATTGTCAGCCCAAGCGACGAACCCGCTCAACATTAAAATTATTATGACTAAAACCTGCATCAACGTTGCGCCTTTGCTTCAAAATTATCGATATACCACGTTAACTGTACCGCCGCTAAATATTCATTATCGATGGTTGAATACCAAATATAACTGCCGGAAAGATTTAGAAATAACTCACTATTAATACGGTATTTGGAATTCAACTCAAAACCCACTGATCGATTGTTTCCATAAAGTCTTTTTTTATTGTTAGCCAGAGCTAAATTAAGATTGGCCAGCAAATCGGCATTAACCGTATAATCGGCTGACAAATAAATGTTCTCACTTTTTTCCACGCCCAATTCCAGGTAGTCGATCTCGGCAGCCAGTGATAAGTCGCGAATGTAATCCCAGCGCAAACCGGCATTCATGCCATAACCTACATCTTCATTTTCATGTCGTCTGGCGCGCTTTAACCCCACATGATATTCAAACCATTCATTGACTTGATTGTTGATGTTGACGCGCAATAAATCTTGCCGCCCACGCGCATAGATACTGTGAAACTTTTCCCGAAAAGTAATTTTTTCTTTAGGCTGAAATAGCTCGTAACTGGCTCTCACCCGAATCGTCTCAGAAAAATCAAGCATGCCATTAATCATGAAATCTTCAAAAGTCTCTGAGCTGGTTTGATAAGCGGTCATCATGGCTAATTCATAGCTTTGAATAAAACGCGCTGGAAATTTACCGATAACCGTTGCCGATGACTCCAGCCGCGTAGTGGTTTCCTGTTCAGCAAACTGCTGAAAACCACCGCGCATAATGATATCGTCCAACGTTATCCAATCACTGTTCCAGGCTAATTGATGCCGCCAATCCATTTCCAAACCATAGACCCAATCGCCGTCAACCGAACGCACATCCTCTATTCTTCTTGGAACGCCGCCGTATAGCTGTAAGGTAATGCCCTGGTCAGCGAATTGATATTGATAATTCACCCCATCCAAAGAGTAATAGCCTAAAGAATCCGCCCGGTGAAAACGACCCGCTTTAATAGTTGAAGAATAATCCGGCCACTGCTTCTGAAAATAAAGTTGATAGATTTCCGCCTCAAAACCTTGCTGATCGCTTTGTCGAGTCACAAAGTCGATTCCGCCTTTCATGGTTTGATAATCAAAAACCTCAAGGCTACCCCATACTTCACTAAAAATACGCGCATCGGTGGTATAACGGTTGTCGCTCTGCAGTTTTGATTTTAAAACGCCGCTCCAATTCCAGGCGCCCGCCATATCCGCGTGTAGCAACAATGCGCCCGCGCAAAGTAAAGTATTTCTACTGATCATCCTTAGCAACAACTCCGCGGTTAATCTCTATCATCCGTTTGACTGTAGAAATCATCGCCGCTTTTTTGCTTAATCAATGCCCAGGAAACCAGCGAGCCCAAGGCGACGACACAACCGCCACAAACCGCGCATTTTCCTTGTTGAGGAATTGTACAATTTGAAGCCGTCATAGCATGACCCGCAGCAATGCCAACACCAAACAACCAAGGCAATGATTTTTCTGCTAAAGCATTAATATCATCAGATTTTATATTGATTGTTTTATCAAATTTAACTTTTTGCATAACAAACCCCTTTACATAAAAATGGGAACGACCTTGCGGTCGTTCCCGGTTCTTCATCCTTGAACGTTAAAATCCTTTTCGTTACTTATCTCCTACTATAAAGTAACCGGTTTCCTTAGTTTTAAAGAGCACAATACCGGACTCAGCATCATTCGCAGGAGATACATAAACAATATCTTCCTGAGGAATCACGGTAATCGTATCCAACTCCCAGTTTGCCATCACAACACTGATGCCGGATGCATCGGTTTTATCGCCCGTGTACACAGCTGTTAAAAACAGTGGCTCATTATTAAATGATTCAACCCTGTTTTTAGCGCTATCGGTTACATCAATGTAAAAAACATCCGAGCGTAACTGGCCTAAACCACGTTGACTCAATACGCCTTGCGCAACTTCGTTAGCCCCTTTCAAAACGCCCAATGCGCCTCGATAAGTCGGGAATAAAATATCATTCACAGTACTGCCGTTTATCACTGCAACCATGTTACGTAAACCAGTATCCCCGGTGGCGCTGACGTTAAACATAAAGCTGGTTACGCCTGTTAACGACTGAGCAAATGCTGAATCCACAGCAGGAATGCCTAAATTGGAAAACACGCTACTCGGCAGCTCTTGAAAAACGCCTAGAACTTCCGAAGCGCTGGAATTTTTCAATGCAGACATGAACGGATCATATTTGGTTGAAAACAGTATATTAGTCACATTAACTGTTACATCGCCATTGGCCTGCTTTCTCATATACGGCATGCCAAGCGTAGCGACTCCCTCATCTATTAATCGAGAGTCGGGTAGCGTGTAAAGAACTGAAAAATTCGCATCACCCAAAATGCCTTTCGGCGAAACTAAAGCGCTGAACGCTCCGCTTTGTTTGCGTTCATGACACTCTTCACACTGAACCGATTCAGGCGATGTACGCGTATTATGGCTGCTTGTATAGTGATTAATTTCAGACAGAACTCGCGTAACGCTAGGGTTTTCAAAGCCTTTTTTCACCAATAGACTATCGTAAGCCTGTTTGAGGCCCTTATAATCTTCATAGCTCTCAGGCTCCCCGTAACGCAGTCCATGACGACCCACCGATGCGCTGACTTTACCCAACTGTTCACCACTGATCGGATCTACAATAGCGCCGAAAGGATTACCGTCAGCATCAGTTCCTTGCTCAAATACGCCATTCAGCTCATTGCGATACAAAGTACGATTACTCTTTCGGTCTATCCAATATGTACGCGGTTTTGAAAAGTAAGGCATAATTTTCAACTTACCGTCCTCGGCTTCGCGATAACGGTAAAGCATTTTCATTGGATTGCCTCGATAAGTTTTATCCTTGATATGACAAGCCTGACAACTGACTACATCGAAATGGGTCTGAGTGATTTGATTCAATGTATCAGCGGTATAGCCCAACATATCGCCGTTTGATTTCCATAATTCGCGATGAGCATCCAGCAGAGTACCGTGACCGGAAGGAATAACATTATTCACAGAGTTGATATGACACTTTTCACAAGTCATCATACCCGGCGTATAGTTCAAGTCATTACGCACGTCGATGTCGGAATTTCCTTTCAAAAAATCGTGATTAGCGTCTAAATCAATATTCGCCAACTTGGATTTATAATATTGTTTAGAGTGACAAGCATTACAATTCTCAATAGATCGCGCTTCACCATTATCCGCAATATAAACCGTCCCTTTATGAACATCATCGGCGCCATCCGGCAATAGAATCCCATCTGCATCGGTTTCCATCTTGGATTCGTCACCGAAGCCATAAAAACCGCGTCGTGAATTGGCTGTTAAATGACAACTCATACAGTTTTCACTTTTCGGGAACCTCAGCATAGGTATTGTGACCCGACCGTTTTCATCAAAAGAATCCTGATGCCAATTGAAAATCGGCAAACCATTTGCATCCTTGGATAAAACAGGAGCCTCTCCGCCATGACCATCCGATCCCATCTCGCGGGCGATGGTCAGAATATTTTTGCCTTCGTTGTTGACAACATATTCCATGAATCCCGAAGCCACCTGGCGAAAAAATCCCAGAGACGCCATCGCACTGCGCGCACGCCGAGGAGCAAGCGGTGCATCCAGCCCACTGTCTTCAGGCATCTTCAAGGTATCGAAATCCACATGACAATACAAACAGTCGGCTTCAACAACCCCGCTTTTTTTCCAATCCCATAAATCATAGGTTTCTTCCCCTGTCGCATGATTTACATTACGTACATAATAATCACCGTCGTAGGGTTTAACTTTTGACATATCTTTCTGATCATAACGAACGCCGTCTCTGTCGTACTCCGACCAGCCGCCGCCGATATGACAACTTTCACAGCTTTGAACAAAATGCGCGCTCCCTTTATCAGCAAAATCTTTCACTGGATCCGGGTTGTCTTTTTTCGCCAACACATCCGGGGTATTACCGGTCATACAGTTATAGCCGCCGTAGTATCCCGGTGAAACTAATTGCGGCAAACCTCTTTTAGCGCCGTAATCATCACTGGATTCATCTCGTCCTTGTTGGAAATGATAGGCTTTGGTCATCTCATCATAATCATGACAACCACTGCCCGCACATGTCATTTTAGGACTATAAGGATTACCCGATTCCAAAACGTGATTGCCTTGTTCATCTAAAACAGGAATGGGCGGGTGATCAACGATCTTGTCAAAATCATTAACCGCTGCATGAACAGCCTGCGTTAAGCCAGACAAAAAAAGAAAAATGGTGAGCATGAACCATTTTCGCTTTCGCTTGTCGTAATTATTAAACATAGAATCTCCTGATATTATTTAACTTTTAGCCTGGCTTCTTCCTTGGTGTTTCAGAAGTCCAGAACAATCAGAAGTTTTATGCAATAATCCAGCCATTCATACCAAATGTTTATTTATCAATAAATTACCTTCTATTTAAAAATTTTCCCTATGTGATTTCACATCTTTCCCGCTTCGATTATGGTTTCCATATTGCAATCAAATACCCATTAATACACATCTCTGCAAGACACATAAAAACTTAATTATCATACAGATAGATTGCTAAATAAGTTATATGGCGCAATTTGTGGGGTTTTTCTGCTTAACTGGGTTATTAAACATAGTTTAATAAAATAGCAAAGCTTCACTTGAACGTGACGAAACTAAACCAGCGGAACTAATTCAGCACAACCGAATTGAGGGCGTAAATGCGAGGGATGAATCGACTGAACAGTCGATTAATTTTGAATGTTGTCTCAGAAGGAAAGCCGGAAAATATCCGGCTTACGAGTTCCTTCTGCTTGAGAAAATTATTGAAATAAAGATTCGAAAGAAAAACCGTTTATGTCTAAAATTTCTTTCAGACGTTTTAAACCGTCCATTTGAATTTGACGAACGCGTTCACGGGTAACGCCTAATTCTTTAGCAACTTGCTCTAAAGTCGAATTCTCATAACCGCATAAGCCATAACGACGACAAATCACTTCTCTTTGTTTTTCAGATAATTGATACACCCAATCGGTAATATTATCTTTAATACCGCTTTCTTGCAGCTCTTCCGTTGGCGATTTAGTATGCTCATCGGCGATAAAATCAACCAAAGGTTTTTCATACTCTTTACCGCCCGGCACATCGACAGAGGTCACTCTTTCATTCAGTTTCAACATTCTATCGACTGTTTTGACCGGTTTATCGACATACGCAGCAATATCTTCCACGGTAGGCTCATGATCCAGCTGTTGCATTAAAGTGCGCTGGGCTTTTAAATAAACATTCATTTCTTTTACGATATGAATCGGCAGACGAATCGTCCGGGTTTGATTCATAATCGCTCTTTCTATTGTTTGCCTGATCCACCAGGTTGCATAAGTTGAAAACCTGAATCCCAGATCCGGATCAAATTTTTCCACCGCTCTGATCAAGCCCAAATTTCCTTCCTCAATCAGATCTAATAGCGGCAAACCTCTATTTAAATAGCGCCGAGAAATTTTTACGACCAAACGCAAATTACTTTCTATCATAATTTTGCGCGCTTCTTCATCGCCTCTCAGTGCGCGTTTGCCGTAAATTTTTTCTTGATCCGCCGTTAATAATTGCGACTTGCCTAACTCGTTCAAATAAACCCGCGTTGCATCAAATGTATTATCATTATGCGCCGGATCAATGTCTATTTCCCGAGCTTTTTCTTCCTCAACCAAATTAATAGTTGCCAAATCCGGCGCTGCTAAATCCACATTGCCGTTAATGATTTCAATCGCTTCATCCGTCATAATATACCCCCATGCTTAGGCCAACTGCCAAAGTCCTGTAAATATTATTTTTGTAAAAACCTTAATGGATTTACCGGTTTTCCTTTTTCTCTGATTTCGAAATGTAAAGAAGGTTGTTTACCTCTCACCATCCCTAATTCCGCAATCTTCTGACCCATTCTGACGCGTTGTCCTTCTTTTACGTATAAGCGACGATTATTGGCGTAAGCACTGAGAAATTTCTCATTGTGTTTTATAATAACCAAATTCCCGTAGCCGGCTAAACCATGCCCGCTGTAAACCACTTTTCCTGATGACGCAGCCTTCACTGCTTGCCCTGGTTTACCGCTAATGTCTATTCCTTTATTACCCGTCTTGGAGAAACTTTTCAGTATCTCTCCACGAATCGGCCACTGACAGTTAAACTTTAACACCTTTTGCTTATCATCTGAAAAAGTTGGTTTTTTCTGTGATTCAATTCTCGTTTTTTTCGACTTTTGGTAATTATTCTGTGAACGGTCTCTCGTTTTTTTGGGTTTTCCGGAAGCAACAATAGCCGCTTTTTTTGAACGCTTTTTAACGACAGGATTGAACAGCTTTATTTTTTGACCGACATCAATTTTATAAGGCGAACGAATGCGATTCCATCGCCCCAAAGTCTGATAAGCTATCCCTGAGCGCACCCCTATACCGTATAGGGTATCGTTTTTTTTGACGATATAAATTTTTTGAGTTTTAGGGATATCCCGGACATATTTTCGAGGATGAGGTTGATGTGTAGCGCATCCGGTCAACAAGACTCCGGCTAACGCTACCGTCCTGAAAAGTGATTTAGAGAAGTTCATTGGCAGGCTGGAAAAGTACCAACTTGTTCAGGTTAATAATATTTTTTTGGCTAAATTTAATTGTGCGGCAATATAATCCGAGCCACCTTTATCCGGATGATTTTTCGCCATTAATCGACGATGCGCCAGCAAAATTTGTTCACGGGAGGCGCCGGGTTTCAGCCCCAAAACCTGATACGCTTGCTCTTTAGTCATTGCGCCTGGGCCGGATGCATGCGGTTTTTGATATTGTCGGCCATTTTGCGCACGGGATTGATTAAATAAAAACCATAAGCGATGCAATTGAGGCGCATAGCGAAGTAAAACCGGCAAGAAGCGTAATAAACCCGCCATCAGTACCCCAAACAAAGCGACCAGGCCGTTTAAGCGACCGGTTGCAAAGAAATATAAACAGAGCAAAGCGAGCAAACCCAAAGCGCCTCGTTTTATAAGTTTAGACACTTGCTCCGTCGGCGCTTTGCTGAACCAGCGCAATAAAGCAAATGCGGCAAATAAAATGACCAACAATAAAATGATCCGGATCAAAGTTTACTCCTACCTCTTTAGCCCGATAACAACAAAATTTTTCACGATTTGATTAAGGACTGAGAATTTTATAAAACCGAAACTAACTTGTACTAAAGCATAAGAATCGCTAAAGCTTTTCTAATCTTTTTGCTCAGTCCTAAGCGTTCATCACTTACGACGCCTAAATTGATAAGTAGTTGCTAAATTGTTAACAATTATTTTACCGATGACGTTTCGATTATTAAAAGGCTACAATATAGCCCGCTCAAACAAGGTTAAGGTTTTTTCCACGCCTCAGCTTGTGCGAAGTTTCTCAATTTTTCAGTTTTGTCAGCACCATGCATAACAAAGAAACGCCGGTTATAGGATTCGCCGCCTATAGCGGAACCGGCAAAACCACCCTGTTAACCCAAATCATCCCTTTATTAAAAAGAGCGGGCATCAGACCCGGCGTCATTAAACACAGTCATCACAATTTCGAAATTGATAAACCGGGTAAAGACAGCTATCGCTTAAGAACTGCCGGTGCGACGCCTGTGATGTTGGTTTCCGCATATCGGCGCGCCATTGTTACGGAATTTGAAACCAGCATCGAACTGAGCTTGGCTGATCAGTTACAAGCTTTCGATCATGCCGATGTAGACATCATTTTAGTAGAGGGATTTAAATCTGAGCGTTTTCCAAAAATTGAAGTACACAGACCTTCATTAAAAAAACCGTTAATTTATCCCCAAGATCCATCGGTCATCGCATTAGCCAGCGACGCCCTAATGGATCTACCGGAGCAAATCGATTTACTCGACATCAACAACCCGACTCAAATCGTGCAATATATCATCGAAAGATTCCTGCAACTTGAAACCGGCTGCTAAGGAACGTAAATTTTATAACATCCGAAACTAAATCAAACCGCATTGGCGTCAAGATAATTTTGTTTACGCGCCAAATAAGCATCGACAAAAGCTTGCATCGGCTCCGCTTCAAATGGGCGCAAACCGCTGATCGCTAAATTTTTATGGCCTTTACCGACCACTTGATCTCCCTCTTTAATTTGGAAATGTAATTGCGCTGAGCCGCGTTTGCCATTGACCTCGACTTCCGGCTCCAAGGCTTCTAAATAGGGTTTGGTAAAATTCAGATGTTCGAATTCGATTACCATGCTGTCGTAGATAACCAAAGGTCTGTCCAGATTAATCATGACATTTTCTTTTTCCAGTAACGGCACCAGCACATAAGGAAAATTTTGCCCGGAATAAGCAACATAATCGCGCACCAAAGCTTCAATCATCTGTTCATCTTGATTCACCGGGCCTTCCCGGTCAATTTTCAAATAGGTCTTATCCTGTTCATCCTTGATTTCAAAATGTCCGTCATCCGACTCGGGGAAATTGAGCTTCACACTATCCCCAACCATGCCGGCAAAAGTAAAAAGCATTTTTTGACTCAAACCATATTTTTCCAATACCAGTGAAAACAACAAATCCCCAGGCACGCAAAATCTTTTTGATTCAGGATCATGCAAAGGATTGAAATCTTCGGCAACCTCTTTCGCAAACAGACTCGCTTGCTGAGCGGAAATTACAACTTGATCATCATTTAAGCGATAAAAATCTTTCAAAAACATATATCTTATTATTATTAATTAACAATAGCGCGGAACCGATGGATCGCAATGAACCGACCAAGCATCAATACCGCCTTCCAAATTATACAATTTTATAAATCCCTGCTGCTGTAAAAAAATACAAGCATATTGACTGCGAACGCCGTGATGACACATCACTATCATTTCTTTTTCCGCATCCAATTCATCAAATCGCTCGGAAAGTTCGCCTAAAGGAATTAAATGGCTGTTCTCAATGCGGGCGAAATTATATTCATCCGCCTCTCTAACATCCAACAATAGCAAATCATCGGATCCTTGTAATTTTTTCTGTAATTGTTGAGCGCTTATTTGGGATACTGACATAAAAACTGTTCCAATCTATCTAATGCAGCGGACATTCTATCGACTGAAGCCGTATATGCAAACCTTATATATAAATTTTCCCGATTATGGCCGAAATCTTTTCCCGGCGTTACCGCGACAGCTTCCGCCAACAATAAATCTTTGGCGAATTTAAATGTATCATCGGTATAGCGACTGCAATTAGCATAGATATAAAAGGCGCCTTGAGGTTCCGCCTCCACTTCAAACCCCAACTCAATGAGCCTTTTATAGAGATAATCCTTTCTTTCCGCAAAAACCGCCGCCCGCCTATCCAACTCTTCTAAATTCTCCCGGCTGAAACAAGCCAGCGCCGCATATTGCGACTGCGTCGGCGTGGAGATAAAAATATTTTGCGCCAGCTTCTCTACCGGATCAATAAACGCTTCAGGGACAACCAACCACCCGACCCGCCATCCCGTCATGCCGAAAAACTTGGAAAAACTATTAATCACAAATGCTTTATCGCTAAATTGCAGAGCGCTAACGGCTTTATCTTTATAAACTAAGCCATGATAAATTTCATCCGAATAAAAACAACCTTTTAACGCTAAAGTCTGCTCGACCGATTGCTGTAGATCATCAGGGCTGATCAACGTGCCGGTCGGATTTGACGGCGAGGCGACCACCACGCCTTTGCTATGCTCATTCCAGTGATGCCTAATCAACTCAGCGTTAAGTTGAAAATTGGTTTCCGCCGTCGCTTTGACATATTGTGTTGTTCCGCCGAACAAGCGCACAAAATTATTATTACAAGGATAGCACGGATCGGCCATGATTATTTCTTCGCCCGGATTCAAACTGGAGCCTAAGGCCAGTAAAAAAGCCCCTGTCGCCCCTGGCGTAATAAAGATACGTTCTACCGCAACCTGAATTCGATAGCGATCAAAATAGTATTGCCCTATCGCTTCTCTTAACGGTTGTAAACCCGTCGCCGCAGTATATTTTATCTGACCGTCATGCAAACATTGCCGACCCGCTTCCAAAACGCCTTTGGGCGTCGGAAAATCCGGTTCGCCGATTTCCATGTGAATCACATCCCTGCCTTGACGCTCCAATTGCTTGGCAAGTTGCAATAACTCCATCACGTAAAATGGTGAAATATATTGCATTCTTGTTGCGATACCCGGTTCCATACAGCTCCCTAAATATAAATAAACAGTAAATAATACCAAAAACTCTTGCTTAGATTGTAATATTCTGATAAAAATGCGCGTTTTTTAGAATTGAAGAGGAGTTAATGGATGGCTGACGCGAATGAGTTCAGTTTTGAGCCTTATCAAGAAAAAGAAGGAGAAGAATATATGAATGAGCCGCAATCCGCTCATTTTGAAAAAATTCTCAATCAGTGGAAATCTCAATTAATGCAAGAGGTAGACCGGACAGTACACCATATGCAGGATGACGCCGCCAACTTCCCTGACCCTAACGACCGCGCTACTCAAGAATCGGAATTCAGCCTGGAATTGCGCACCCGGGATAGGGAACGCAAACTCATCAAAAAAATTGACGAATCACTGAAAGACCTGGAAAGCGGCGATTACGGTTATTGTGAGACCTGTGGAATTGAAATCGGCATCCGCCGTTTGGAAGCGCGTCCTACCGCGACTCTTTGCATAGACTGTAAAACATTAGATGAAATCAGGGAAAAACAAATAGGTTAAGTCTCCTGTCTACTGAGCAAGCGAAACAATACAGAGGACGGTTCGCGCCTTCGCCCAGCGGTTCTCTTCATTTAGGTTCGCTGTATACGGCCGTCGCCAGTTATTTAGATGCGCGTAGCCAAAACGGCCAATGGCTGCTTCGTATCGATGATATCGATACCCCAAGAAATGTGCCCGGAGCAGCCGAGCGAATCATAGATGAACTGATTAAATTCGGTTTAAATTGGGATGGAGAAATAACTTACCAGTCAGATTTTTTACCTTTTTACCATCAGGCTATTGAAAAATTACAGGCCATTAAAACAATCTATCCCTGTTACTGTAGCCGTAAAACTTTGCAAGCCGCCAGCCCCGCCAACCCTGGCTATTATCCAGGCATATGCCGACAGCGAAGCGAGATAGAACCATTGCCTCACGCGCTACGCGTGGTGGCTGAAGACGCCTCGCTCACTTTCCACGACCGCATACAAAACACAGTCACTCAAAACCTGGCGAAAAGCTGTGGTGATTTTATCGTCTGTCGAAAAGATGAGATTATCGCTTATCAACTCGCCGTCGTCGTCGATGATTACGATAGCCAAATCACCGATGTCGTTCGCGGATTCGATCTGTTGGACTCCACCCCGCGCCAAATATATTTACAACAACTATTAGGCTACCCGACGCCCCATTATATGCATGTGCCGATTTTGCTAAACGCGCTCGGCCAAAAACTGAGTAAACAGACGCAGGCCGAAGCCGTCAATAGTAAACAGCCGGGTAAAACGCTTTGGCTGATTTTAGAATTACTTCAACAATCGCCGCCAAACCAACTTCGAACCGACAGCGTACAAACCATTCTGGACTGGGCTATTGAACATTGGCGCCCGGAAAAACTCAACGGCTTACAACATCTATCACTCGACATACATTAATTACCTTCCGAACTGTCGATAACGCCTTTGAATAGCGCGTCAAATACGTTAATATCTACCGATTGATTTTACCATCAGGAAAAGCACAGGATTTAAACATGGCGGAAAATAAAGTGTATCCGGTTAACCCGCAAGTAGCGGAAACTGCCCACATCAACAAGGAGAGCTATCACAAGCTTTACGCCCAATCGATTGAAGACCCGGAAAAATTCTGGGCAGAACAAGCGGAAACTTTTCTGGACTGGATGGCGCCTTGGGATAAAGTTGTCGATTTTGATTATCCTAAAGGCAAAATCAAATGGTTTGAAAACGGCAAACTCAATGTCAGCGTCAATTGTTTAGACCGCCACTTGAAAACCCGCAGCGATCAAACCGCCATTATTTGGGAGGGCGATGACCCCGGCGTCGATAAAAAAATCACTTATCGAGAACTGCATGCGGAAGTCTGTAAATTCGCCAATGTTTTGAAATCGCTAGGCGTCAAAAAAGGCGACCGGGTTTGTATTTATTTACCGATGATTTCCGAAGCCGCTGCGGTTATCCTCGCATGCACCCGCATCGGCGCCGTTCACTCGATTGTATTCGGCGGTTTTTCTGCGGACGCTTTAAAAGATCGCATCCTGGACTCCGATTGCCAATATCTGATTTGCGCGGATCAGGGTTTGCGCGGCGGCAAAACCGTGCCATCCAAACTCAATGCCGACGCCGCCGCCGACCATTGTCCAAATTTAAAACACATTGTTGTCATTCAACATACCGGCAATGAAATCCCCTGGACGGAAGGTCGCGATGTTTGGTATCACCAAGCCATGAGCAAAGTCTCCGAACACTGCCCAGCCGAAGCCATGGATGCAGAAGATCCCCTGTTCATCCTTTATACTTCCGGCTCCACCGGCAAACCAAAAGGGGTTTTGCACAGCACCGGCGGTTATTTGCTACACGCCGCCATCACCCATAAATATATATTTGACTATCACGACGGTGATATTTATTGGTGCACTGCCGACATCGGCTGGGTAACCGGCCATTCTTATATTATTTACGGACCTTTATGTAACGGCGCCACCACCTTAATGTTTGAAGGAGTGCCCACCTACCCCGCCGCCGACCGCTTTTGGCAAGTTGTCGATAAGCATCAAGTGAATATTTTTTATACCGCGCCGACCGCAATTCGCGCCTTGATGGCGCAAGGCGACGAATTCGTCACCCGCACCGACCGCAGCAGTTTACGCATCTTAGGCAGCGTCGGCGAACCGATTAACCCGGAAGCCTGGGAATGGTATTATCGCATGGTCGGCGAACAACGCTGTCCGATTGTCGATACCTGGTGGCAAACAGAAACCGGCGGCATATTGATTACCCCGCTGCCCGGCGCAGTCGATTTAAAACCCGGCTCCGCCACCTTGCCGTTTTTCGGAGTCAGCCCGGTAATTCTGGATAATGAAGGCAATATTTTGGAAGGCGAAGCGCAAGGTTTGCTCGCCATGAACTTTCCCTGGCCGGGACAATCACGCACCGTCTACGGCGATCATCAACGCTTCATTGATACTTATTTCAAAAGTTACCCCGGCTATTATTTCACCGGCGACGGCGCGCGCCGCGACGCTGACGGCTATTATTGGATTACCGGTCGGGTTGATGACGTTTTGAATGTCTCCGGACACCGCATGGGCACCGCCGAAGTGGAAAGCGCATTGGTATTGCACCCGTCAGTTGCGGAAGCCGCAGTAGTCGGTTATCCGCATGATATCAAAGGACAAGGCATTTATGCTTATGTCACCGTTAATGTCGGCATACAAAGTGATGATGCATTAAAACAAGAACTGGTTAAACTGGTCGCCAAGGAAATCGGCCCTATCGCCAAACCGGATATTATTCAGTGGGCGCCGGGACTACCCAAAACCCGGTCGGGAAAAATCATGCGACGCATTTTACGCAAAGTCGCCGCCAATGAAATTGACAGCCTGGGCGACACCTCGACATTAGCCGACCCCAGCGTTGTTGAACAAATTATTGAACATCGGGCGAATAAATAATTGAGACACAATTTCTACGTTCTCAGCCCCAAGAACCAGAAAACATCAAAACTCACTCTGGAGAATAGTCATGAAAAGAATCCTGTATATAATCTTTGTTATGTTAACAATCACTGGCTGTGAAGATATGAAAATGGATAAAAACGTGGAAAAGCAGATTAGTTTAGATTAATAATCTGTCGTCATTCGGGAAGCAGGAGCTTCCCTTCATATACTTCCCAAGCAGAGCTTGGGAAGTAGCGGCATTATTTTATTACACACTTATGCTATTTCCCAAACTCCAGTTTGGGAAACCCAAGCCGGAAGCTCCAGCTTCCCGATCCATCACCATTCCCTAACGACATCAATCACCCCATCTACCCCCAAATAATTTCGCGCACTGGAATATCGCCAATGCTCCGGTTTATCAACGTAGCCACGCTTCACCGGATTGTAATGAATATATTCTAATTTCTGACGCATCACAGCCTCAGGCTCAATCAATTGCGGGTGACTTCCTTCCTCCCAAACCTGATACCGGCTTTCATGTTTATGAGCGCGTTTAAAAAACGCCAACAACTGCAACAGTCTGATGGAATTTTGTTGCTCCAAATAGGCGATAATCTGTTTGGCCGTGTAGGATTTGAATCGCTGCATATCACGACTCAAATCATCCGATGCAGCTATCAAATGTAAATGATTTTCCAAAATGACATAACCATATAATCTAAAGTCGGCATTTTGCTGAAGAAAACGCCAAGAGTCTAAAACAATATCAACCGTCTGTGGGCGAGTAAACAACGGCAGCCAGTTATTAACCGTCGCCGTTAAAAAGTGCGGACAAGGATTGACCATAACTCGATAGCTGCTTCTGGGCATTGTTGATTTCCTATGGATATTTCGGGAAGCTGGAGCTTCCCTTCTTTTATTTCCCAAGCGGAGCTTGGGAAATAGCGACCTGTTGTCGGACTAAAGTCCGACCTACAATTCCGCACCCCGTAGGGTGCGCATTGCGCACCAAGCGTTAAAACAACATCACACCCAAAGGTACGCAGCGCGTACCCTACAATGTTTCGCCCATTGCCGAATTTATGGCATTCACGTAATACGGATACCTTTAAAAGGCGTAAGTCAATCCGCGCCTACACGTTTACCCATGCTGATGCCGGAATTTTTAAATCTATACACACCCCGCCTAAATCAGACTGTTCAAGTTCTATCTGCATCCGATGTAAATCAGCGATTTCTTTGACAATAGCCAGACCTAAACCACATCCGTTTCCAGGACTCCCCGGCGTACGATAAAAACGTTCGAAAATTTTCTTGCGCTCAGACGCTTGAATACCCGGCCCGTCATCTTCTATGATTAAAACACCGCTTTTTGAGTCTAGCTTAACCACAATTCGCCCTCCTTCCACACCATAATTAATCGCATTATCGAGTAAATTGACCATCAATTCTTTCAATAATAATTTTGCCCCTTGGATGATAAAAGGTTGATCGGATGCTTCAAAACTTAATTCAATATCTTTTTTTATGGCTTTGGGCGCCCATTCCATACATACCTGTTTAATCAATTGCGATAAATCAACCTCTTCAAACTGATGCTTCGCTTCAACTGCTCCGGAACGGGCCAGCGCCAGTAATTGCTTAACCAAATGTGAAGCCCGGTCTGCGCTGGTTTGAATCTGCAACAAGGCTGGTTGCATGGCTTCAACACTATCTTCTCGCCTCGCCCTTTCAGCCTGCAATTTTAAACCCGCCAAGGGGGTTCTTAATTGATGGGCGGCATTATCTATGAAGCGTTGTTGGGTCGATATAGCGGAGTTCAGTTTCGCAAATAAGCGATTAATCGTATCAGTCAGAATTCTGACTTCGGAAAAGACATGGCTATCCGGAATGGGATTCAAATCGCTGGAAGAGCGTTTCGCGATATCCTCCGCCAACTCATTAAGCGGTTTTAGGCCGTGAGTAATCCCTTCATATAACAGCAGTCCGATCAATACGGTCAATATTAAATGAGGTATCAGGTCAGCTAACAAAATTTCCAGCATCATTTCCTGGCGTTTATTTAAGGTTTCCGCAACATGAATATAAACCTTTTCAGGTAAATTCCCCGGAATCATCAGGGAAACCATCCGCGTTGCCTTACCTTCCACCCTCACATCCGAAAAAATGGGTTGATTCGCATTGACCGGCATTAAGGGCGCCGAAATTAATGCATCGCCCGCCAACCAGCCTTTTTTTTCAGCATGAATTTTGAAAAAAGTGGTGTCTATTTCATCCCAGCGAAAAATATCCAAAGCCGTCGCCGGTAAATTGACTGAAATCTCTTCACCCTCCGCCTTAACTTCTTGCGCTAAAGAAAGCGCAGAATCAAACAACCAGCGGTCATAGGTTTTATCTACAAAATGTAAAGCGACATAATAAGATAGTGAAGCTTCTAACAAAATAATGATAAAGACCGGCACAACCAGCCGATAAGCGATAGCAACTCTCAGACTGGTAATATTAATCATCAATTGTTCCTTCCAATAAATAGCCTAAACCTCGGACGGTGCGAATCACCACTGCATGCGTTTCTATTCGTTTTCTAACCCGGTGTATCAGCACTTCAATAGCGTTATCCGCCAAGTATTCGCCCTGCGAAGATAAATGCTGGGCGATTTTATCTTTGGCAACGACTTTCCCATGCTTTAACATTAATAATTCCAGTACGGCACATTCCCTGGCGGACAAAGCAAACAATTCTCCATTAAGCAGAATCTGTTGGTTTTGGGTATCCAATTGCAGATCGCCGACTTCTATCATGTGAGTGAATCCGCCATAACAACGCCTGATCAAAGCATTTATCCTTGCTTCCAATTCTCTGAGTTCAAAAGGCTTGATCATATAATCATCAGCGCCTTGACTGATGCCTTCAATGCGATCATCCATTTGATCGCGAGCCGATAAAATTAAAATGGGAATCGCAAGTTTCTGATTCCGTAAACGTCTCAACAATTGCAAACCATCCATATCCGGCAAGCCCAAATCTAAAATCACCAAATCAAACCCTTGAGCTTGCAATAATTGTTCGGCATAAGCCCCGGTCACGGCATTGCTTAAACGAAAACCACTTTTTGAAAGCGTATGCATTAAACCGTCTGCGAGCACCTCATCGTCCTCGATCAATAAAATATTCATGCCTTTGAAAGGTTGTTGAAAGTTAGCTGTCTTATAATCATCTCACACTCAAAGACTGAAGGATATTGTCTTTAAATCTACCAAGTAAGGTTTAATTTTTATAATAATGAGAGTTTAATAATGGGCGCTATTTTTGGAATTATCAATATTGCTATTGTCATCTGGTTTTATAGTTCGGCGGCATCAGTCAAAAAACAGGCATTAATGTGGGCGGCAATCGGCGGCCTTTCTTTTCTGGCTTTTAAATTTTTAGGTTATTCATTGATCGGAATGATGCAAGGCGCATCAGACCAAACCGTTATTGAAGGACTGGTTGATCAAGGTTATAACCCCAGCGAACGATCAGCGGCTGAAGTTTCCAGTGAAATGAAAACCGAGCAATCCACTGCTCTGGGTATCTTCTACGAATTTTTTCCATTGCTCCTGGCCTTGTTGGGCGTGTCTTACATCCGGGCTAAATTCATTTTAGGCATGGATTACATTGCTTCGTTAAAACATAAATCTTCTCTGAAAATCAACAAAAATGATTCTCCGGATGAGCCTGTAAAAGAATGGAATAAAATTGTCACTACGGTTTCCGGCTTGTTTAATAAGAAAAAAGACAGCTAATACAGCAATATCATCGAATTCCGGCATCCCGCTTATATCCAAGGGGATGCCGGAATATTAAAAACAAAGTTCCGGTTTAAAGTTCACGTTCCTAAACTAATCCTTTTCCTTAGGCTGCAAAGAATAGCGCCAGGCATGACTTTCCTTATCAAATAAACGCTGACAGCCTTCAGGCCCCCAAGATCCAGCCGGATAGCCCGAAACATAGTCCCTATCCTGCGCCCATCTCTGTAAAACCGGATCAACGATCCGCCAAGCGCACTCCACTTCATCGGAGCGCAAAAATAGCGACCGGTCGCCTTCGATTACATCCAGCAATAAATCTTCATAGGCGTCAATATTATGCTCATCATCTTGACGATAACTAGCGTCCAAGCTGGTGACCCGCGTTTTCATTTCCAAACCAGGCTCTTTCACTGTCATTTCCATGCGAATGCATTCTTCCGGCTGTATCCCCAGCAACAGCCAATTCGGGCGAGTCGCTTCGATATGGGTATCGCGGAAAAACTGCAACGGCGGCTGTTTAAAACAAATGGAAATCGTCGATTGCGCGGCCGCCATGCGTTTTCCGGTGCGCATATAAATCGGCACATCCTTCCAACGCCAATTATCAATATACAGCTTCATCGCCGCATAAGTCTCAGTAACGCTGCTTTCCGGCACATTATCTTCTTGCAAATAACCTTTTACGTTTTCACCATCGACCACGCCGCTGGTATATTGAGCGCGATAAGCATAAGCGTTCACCGCTTCCTTAGGAATCGGACGGATAGATTTAAGCACTTTAACCTTCTCATCGCGCAAGGCTTCGGCATCCATTGAAGCCGGCGGCTCCATCGTCACTAAAGTCAATAATTGCAATAAATGGCTTTGCAACATATCCCGCAATGCGCCCGAACCATCATAATATTGCGCGCGAGTACCGATTCCAAACTCTTCAGAATGGGTAATTTGGATATGGTCAATATAATTCCGATTCCACAGCGGTTCCAACATGGTGTTGGCGAAACGGAACACCAATAAGTTCTGCACCGTACCTTTGCCTAAATAATGATCGATACGATAAATTTGCTCTTCATTCAGGTATTTGCCTATGCAACGCTGTAAGGACTGCGAACTTTGCAGATCATAACCGAACGGCTTTTCGATTATCACCCGACTCCAACCGGAATCTTCGCTCAACAAATTTACGCCGCTCAACAATTCGACCGTAGTAGCGAAATCCGCGGGACTAATCGCCAAGTAAAAAGCCCGGTTTTTCGGATACTGGTTTTGCGCCAATAGTTCAGCTAATTGTTGATAGCTTTCAGGCTGAGAAATATCGCCTTTGTGATAATGCATGCGATTACAAAAGCGCTCGAAAACGCTTTCATCCAGACCGTTTCTGACTTTGGCTTCCAACATATCGCGCACTTCGGAACGCCATTTTTGTTGATCCCATTCTCGTCGCCCCAAAGCCACGATCTTACAGCCTTCGGGTAATAGGTTTTCGACATCCAAATGGTAAAGCGCAGGCATTAACTTCACCCGCGACAAATTACCGGTAGCGCCGTAAATCACATAAGTACATGCTTCAGCTTTTTTCATGGCTTTCCCTAAACGTTATAAGTTGAAGAGGCTGTTTTACCGCCGTGTCCCGTCCAGTCAGTATGGAAAAATTCACCGCGCGGTTTATCGGTGCGTTCATAAGAATGAGCGCCGAAATAATCGCGTTGCGCCTGCAATAAATTAGCCGGTAAACGGGCGGTGCGATAACCGTCATAATAGGCTAATGCCGAGGAGAAAGCCGGAGTCGGCACCGATAACTCAATGCCCAAAATAGCCGCTTTGCGCCAGCCAGCTTCCGCCTGCTTCATCGCCGCCGCAAAATAATCGTCTAATAACAAATTATCCAATTCCGGATTGCTATCGTAAGCCTGTTTGATATTACCCAGGAATTGACTGCGGATAATACAACCGCCGCGCCACATTAAAGCAATATCGCCGTAATTCAAGGTCCAGTTATATTCTTTAGCGGCTTCGCGCATCAATTGGAAACCTTGCGCATAGGAAATAATTTTGGAGGCATACAAAGCATCATGAATGGCTTGCACCATTTCCGCCTTATCGCCGCTGAACGCGACTTTGTTTTTCGGTAAATACTCGGCGGCTTTAACGCGCGCGTCTTTTTGAGAAGACAAACAACGCGCAAATACCGACTCGGCGATTAAAGTTAACGGCGCGCCCAGATCCAAGGCATTCATCCCGGTCCATTTACCAGTGCCTTTTTGCCCGGCGGTATCGAGAATATAATTCAATAAGGGCTGACCTTGCTCGTCTTTATAAGCCAGAATATTGGCGGTGATTTCAACTAAATAAGAATCCAGAACGCCGGTATTCCATTCCGCAAAAATAGCTTGGATTTCATCAATGGACAGTTCCAAACCTTCATGCAGCAACTGATAAGCTTCGCAAATCAACTGCATATCGCCATATTCAATTCCGTTATGCACCATTTTTACATAGTGACCGCCGCCGTTATCGCCCACCCATTCACAACAAGGTTGACCGTCAACCTTAGCGCTGATCGCTTGAAAAATCGGTTTAACCGCTTCCCAGGCTGCTTTATTACCGCCCGGCATAATGGAAGGCCCGTGTCTTGCGCCTTCTTCACCACCGGAAACGCCGGTGCCGATATACGATAAGCCTTTTTCCGCTAAATACTCGGTGCGGCGATTGGTATCCGAATACAAAGAATTACCGCCGTCGATAATAATATCGCCTTTCGATAACAACGGGATCAACTTTTCAATATAGTCATCCACCACGCTACCGGCTTTCACCATCAGCATCACCCGACGCGGCGCTTCCAACTTTTCAACTAAATCCTCTAATGAATAAGCGCCGATCACTTCAGTTCCTTTAGCAGGCCCTTCCAAAAAATCATCCACCTTTGTGCTGGTTCTGTTATAAACAGCGACTTTGTAGCCGTTATCATTCATATTCAAAACCAAATTTTGACCCATCACCGCCAAACCGATCAATCCAATATTCGCTTTCATCGCCTACTCATTAAAGTTGATTAAAAAACTGGGTATTTTATCACGGCTACTCGTTCAGTATTTATTGGTAAATCGTTTCCAAACAGTGAATATAGCGAATCATCGCAACATTCTTCTATTTCAAATCCGCCCGCCGGTCATGACCATACATTCAAATGGGGTAGAAATACCGATAAACAATGTCACTTTGGCAGCTCTCGTCAGACAGAAGTCTGACCTACCTGCCAGCTTCGGCGTGGAAAAAAAAAACTAAAACCGCAGGCCGGACGGGACTATTTATCCCGAACCGCATCCAGACGGCGGGACGACGTTATTCGGCGAGACAGAGAACCTCCGAGAATACCGGCGGCAATGGTTTATGGCTGCGCGCACCCTACAAGCAGTTGCAGCAGGTTTTACAAATCATTTTGTCGCTCAAGAAATTGGGCAAAAAGTTTGTCTTCCGTAGTCGTATGATGAATAAACCAATGTATTAAAAAATTCAGAATTTCATTAATATTGGTTTCGGAGCTATCCATTAAAATTCGATTGCCCTTGGAAGAGAGTTGATCAATCAAATTTCTATGATGCTGTTTATGCTCTGCCAATGCCGGGTATTGCGCGGCATACATCATATTTTCTTCACTGATAAAATGAAAACGCGCATAAGCATTAAGTTCAGCGATAAGGCTGCCGCTATATTGTTTATCATTGGACTGATTCAGCTCAACCGCCAGGCGATTGATAAGATTCAAGAAAAAATGATGCTGGAAATCAATATCTTCTACGCCTAGTTCATATTTTGCCTGCCAATCGATATGTATTTTTTCCACAATCTGCAACCCATCCTTAAAACAAACCCAACAATGCCATAAAAGTCAGTATAGTCGGCATTTGAAAAAACACAGTTTATCAAACAATTTGTAAGACAAGGTTACAATCAAGGCGCCCAAACCTTAATATCCGGGAACTCCCTTAACAATTGCTCTTTCAAGACACGTTTCGCCGATTCGCTGCCGTGAACCAATCGAATTTCCCTGGGCTTCTTTCGCATCCGGCGCACAAAGCCCAATAAGTCCTTTTGGTCGGCATGGGCGGAATATCCGCTCAAGGTATAAACGCCCGCATTTATGCGATAGCGGTTTCGATCAATTTCAATCATAGCCTCTTGCTTAGCGGCGTTTTCTTGTATCAATCTGCCTGTCGTCCCTTCGGCTTGATAACCGACAAACAAAATATCGGTTCTGGGATCTTCAATCAAGGCTGATAAATAATTAACGATTCGTCCACCGGCGCACATGCCGCTGGCGGCGATAACAATGCAGGTTCTGGCGGTTTTTTTTAAATAATTTACCGTGCGCAAATGATCTTGATGGCTGTCTATTGTCGTTAACTGCTCAAATGATAATGGATGTCGCCCGGCCTTCAATTTGGCGTGCGCTTCTTGATCCCAATAGGTTTTGAGTTGCCGATAAGCCTCGGTAAAATCATTGGCTAACGGCGAATCAATAATCACTTCCAAATCATCCCATCTCAACTTACCGTTAATTTTGTGATTTTTGTTTTGGTGAATCAGCGCTTCCAACTCATAAAGCAATTCTTGAGTACGTCCGATGCTGAAAGCCGGAATGAGAATAACACCGTCATTTTCCAAACAGCGAGTAATAATTTCTTTCAATAACCGGCGTCGCTGCCTTCTGTTCTCATGATTTTTATCGCCGTACGTGCTTTCCAATACCAAAACATCGGTCTGGTAAGGCGATTTGGGAGCCATCAATAAAGGCGTGTAAGGCGCGCCTAAATCACCCGAAAAAGTAAACCGGGTATTCACCCCGTTATTTTTTACATTGCAATCGATATAGGCCGAACCCAGAATATGCCCGGCGCGATTAAAACGAATCTTCAATTGACTATCCGTCTGTTTCGCCAATGGAACCGTTTGCCATTGCCGATAAGGTAACGGCTGAATCAGCTCTTCAATCAGCCCGATAAAACGATCAATTAAAGCTTGGTTACGGGTAAATCCGATTTTGACGGCATCTTCTAAAACCCTGGGCAACAATACAGCCGTCGGTTCGGAACAATAAATCGGCCCTTTAAAACCGGCTGCCAAAAGATAAGGTATTCGGCCGACATGATCGATATGGCAATGGGTGACCAATAAAGCTTGAATACGCTCAACGGGGAAATCAATTTCCAATTGCTTAAACCCTGCGCCCTGCGGCGAAATTTCCGCGCCTTGAAACAAACCGCAATCAATCAAGACCGCATTATTTTCATCAATATCTAATTGATGACATGAGCCGGTTACGCCATCAATAGCGCCGTGATGAATAATTTTCGGAAATTGCTCTCCCATAACAACCTCTGTTCACTCCTTTAATAATACAACCGTAATTAGCAAATCAACATTATTGAATGACTACATTTTTTCTTGTTTAGAAATTTTAGATACCTTCCAAGGATTCCAGCGGTCATTATAAGAAGATTTAAAAATGAACTCCATCAAATAGGCGTAACTTCTGACCAAGCGTATAAACACGCCGGTATATAAAGGCATTAGCGGTAAAAACGGAATTAACACTAGCTCTCTGACCATCACTGTCCTTTTATTGACCATGCAGGCTACCATAAACTCGATCACGTTAATGGAAAAATACAAAATATAATTGACGACAATAATATACAAAGCAAAATTTGTCGATGCCGCTA
>SPJK01050413.1_pt1 | contig 30129 bp, 35 predicted proteins | sample 3741771 | NCBI WGS metagenome assembly SPJK01 (sample SAMN10925997, study PRJNA522277) | cold seep metagenome | isolation source: Elba SIP-enriched marine methane seep metagenome, extraction at timepoint T2 | place: Italy: coast of Elba, Mediterranean Sea
CCAGAGTTCGAGGCTGCGCCTCGCAGGTCTGGATGGTCATCACCGAGATGACAGAAGATCGTATAGAGGTTCGGGCGGAAATCGATGCGATGATCGTGTCAGGCTTGATTTCACTCCTGATCCGCCTGTTTTCCGGGGCGACGCGCGCCGAAATCGCCGCGTTCGACGCGGATACATTCCTCGAAAAGATCGGCGTGACAGGTGCACTGAGCGCTCAGAGATCGAATGGATTGGTATCCATGCTGGCCCGGATCAAAGGCGCCGCCGCACACGCCTAGCCAGAAACCTTGATCCGGGTGTTGTAGACACTAGCCAGCGTGCGCACTGCGGAAATAGCACGCTGCTCCATCAAAGCCGAACGCACATCGTATCGTTTGGCCAACGCTGCGCGGCTTTCCTCACCCAGAATCAATCGATCCAGAAACGCGATCTCGTCCCGATTGAGGTGATTGTGGATACAGCTGAGTGTCGCCATCGCACGCGACGTTTCCGCGGAATATCCCGCCGATTCTCGCCGCTGTCCTCCGCCTATCTTTCCGCCAAGCGCCAGGCTGTCCCAGTTCATTCCGGAGACCGCGCCGGCCCGATGTACGCACTCGACGTCGGCGCGATAGACCTGCACCGTTTCGCGGATCATGCGGCGCAAACTAAGGTCGTGACAGCGCGAAAGAACGCTTTCAATCATCGGCGCGCCGCGTATCTCGTCTGCGCGTTCCAGAACACTAGCGCTTGGGGTGAGGACGGGTTGGTCTGGAATAGGTCCGGACCAGACAAGTATAGGCGGCCGGCCGTCGCCACTTGGACGGAGCGTTTCTCGCATGCGAAGCAGCTCAATTTCTGCGCCACTCATCGCGCCAACCATTCGGCCGCGGCGATCCATGGTCCGCCAAATTCCCCATCGGTCTTCTTCAATTTGCGCCGCCAAACCGCCGCGCTGCAGAGCCCGGATCAAGCGACGGCTCATACGCCAGACTCGGTCAATGGCGCGACCGTAACCAGACCTTTTTCCAACGTCTCAAGCCAAGAGTCGAATTCAGCCTCATCGCGCATTTCTTCTATTTTGTGGCAAGCGTGTGCGACCGTCGTTCGATCTCGTTCGAATGCGTGCGCGACGCGCGACAGACTCATCGCTAATCCGACATGGGTCAGGTACATGGCGACTTGCCGCGCCTGGACCATATCGCGTGGTCCTCGGTCCGGCATGAGGATGTTTTCCGCCTTCAATTCCAGTGCATAGCCCACCAGGCTGGCCGCAAGATAAGCATTGTTTCGATCGATCCTTTGCTGACTGCCCACGCTGTATCTCCTTCCACCAATTGGGAATGGAAACTTTATCATGGGCGATCAGGTGTAGGATTATTTTCACAATTATATACTTGACAAAGCGTGATTATGAAACCTACAGATTCGACCGACAGGCCGGTACAAATTGAAGTTACTCAGGAGATGATCGACGCGGGCGTTTCTGCGGCGATAAAGGGCGGCTGGTTGAGCGTCGATGGTAGTGATCCACAAGAGCCTACCGTGAGGTTTTTGGTTGAGGCCGTCTTGCTAGCGGCATTAATGCCTGACGAGCGGCCATCTGATAATTGTGAACGTCCCGAGCCCGTTGAAGGAAAGCGTTTTGCATATCACCTAGATCCCGTAGCGTGATAATCTTCGGTGCTTCGCCGTCAGTAAATTTGTTCACGTTCAAAGGTGATTGACCAACGTAAAGGCGTTTCTGCCTCCCTTTGGCAGAGGGCTCATAGGTGACAACCCCGTGCGCCAGATCGTTTCGTCGTAAGCTCTTCTTTCTGACCTTCTCAGAGAGCTTTTTCCAGTCGGCCTTCCCGCGTTCATCTAGACGAGATTCAGCCACTGCGCGGTTGACCATTTTGAGCTTGGTGTGGAAGCCTGTGACTTCGTGAAATGCTGCTGAGGTGGCTGTTGTGTTCAGCGATTCGGTGCAAATATCGAACAAGATCACGAGCCTGAACTCGACCAACTGCCACGCAGCAACGGCTGCACCAATAGCTTTAACTAGCTCATCAAGGTCAGCTTTGTCGGGTGGCGGGTAGTCAGCCAGGATTTTCCCGGTTGCATCAACTGGGGTATCTTGCGGATAGGCGGTTATATACAGCATGACGAGTTTCGATCAGAAATCAGATTTCAACAAAACCCTTCGGCGGCTAATGGATTCGCCACCCAAGGAGCACAAAGACATGAAGAAGAGCGGCAGCGGTGCGGCTAAAACACCACGGAAACGACCCCAACCAAAGCGCTCGCGATGACTGCTGTCAGAACACCTATGGCGACCATTCCGATTGGCTTTTGATACCAATTCTTAGTCGCCTGATCGGATTCTGATAGGTCAATATTGTGTCCAGTAATTGTCGTTGGTGCCGGTGCCGTTGTTCCCTTCGGGGTTCCCGATATTCGAATCCCAATATCTCCTCCTTTGATCGTGTTTCCAATCATTGTGGAAGATCCGCCCTGAAGGTCGATGCCGATTTTCTTTGGTTCGTTCTCTTTTGACATGTCTTTTCCTTTTTTGAGGGGGGCGCAAGCCAAGGCCCACGCCCCCACGAAAGCGCGACTAGTCGTCGCCCAGTCCGTGACCCGGAAGAGGAAGACGCTCAACAACTGAGCCTCCCTTGTCCTTACGGGCTTCTTTGACGGGCTTGAAGCGCCCAGTTCCTGCGTCACGCCCTGCTAGGCGAGACTTTCTTGGTTTAGATTTGGCCATGGTAATGGCTCCTCTATTAAAACGAGGGGCCGTTGACTGCTCGGCTTTTTTGCGATTCAAGGGAATCGCTTCATTGAAAAAGCACTGATCTGCCCAGCCCCTCTATCGGGTTGCAGATTTCTGATTCGGGGCCCTCCAAGCCCCGAATCAGAACGATCATTACAGATTCAAACACTATTCGCGTTAAGAGTCGAATCTCTTGTATTTGTTCTGTTTTTCGTATGTTCGCGTCTGTTCTGAATCGCTGGTGTCAATTGTCACCACGTCTCAATCTTCGAATGCGACGCAGCTTCCTTGCCAGTTGCTTAGGCGACTTAGGCTGGACTAGTCCGCCGATAAGTCAGGCGCTTGCCGCCGATCATCTTGAGCAACTGGTTGTGGCGTTCTTCGTCTTCGATCCCGAGCGCTGAGCGTCGGTTATAACGGAAGTCAAACTCACGGAGATAGCGGAACAGGTGGGCTTCACCGCAATGCTGGTAGACGCCTTTCATGCCACGCTTGAAGACTCAGAACACGTTCTCAATCGTATTGGAGTGAACCTCGCCGCGAACGTATTCGCCAGATGAGTGGTTAGTTGTTCTGTGGCGCGCAAACTCTTCGCCGGTCTTCGTGTAAAGGCGAGACTCGTCAGTATAGAGCTTAGAGCGACGGTCAGCATTCTTCACCAGAATCTCACGAACCGTCTTCTTGGTTGCAATGTTCACATGGAAGGTACGGACGCGGCCCTTACGCTCGACAAGGCCGACAATGACACGCTTCTGAGCGCCGCCAGACTTGCCAGACTTGGTGAAGGCATCGCCAGACGCTTTACGGCGCGGTGACACGTAAGGAACGTCACGCTTACCGTGGTATGTCTCATCGGCTTCCACAATCTTGCCTTCGCCGCCAAGTGGATCGTTATCATGGTTCTCGCCCATGGCTTCACGGATGCGGTGGAACATAAACCACGCGGTTTTGTAGGTAACGCCAATCATGCGGTGTAGTTGGTGAGCTGACATGCCCTTCTTGGAAGAAGTCATCAAATACGTCGCCAGCAGCCACTTGTTCAGCGGCACTTTGGAGCGCTCAAAGACTGTGCCCACGGTCACAGTAAATTGCTTACGACACTCATTGCACTGGTAGAGGCCTTTGCGCTCCACGCCTTCTGGGTTCTTCTTCGACGGGCGAGAGAAAGCGCCTGTGATTTTGGTCACATGGTCTTCGCCAATGACACCGCAATGAGGGCAGATCGCACCATCAGGCCAGCGCTGCGCTTCAAGATGCTCGCGCGCTTTATCTGGGTCTGTGAAAACGAGGTCTGTCAGTGACTTTACCATAATGGTGCCTTCCTTGAGCTTCATAGATGGGCTCAAGAGCATGCTTTGTCAAGTATATAATTGTGATTATTTTCCTATCATTCCGATCGCTAATGCAATAGAATCAAGCGGCTAGAATATGAGTCGAGCGGTTGTCCGTGTGGGACTGGTCGCTGAAATCTTGCCGGATGCGCTCTTTCGGAACGAGCGTATCGTGACACAAAATCAAGGCGTGGCTGCGCGGCGAATGAAGCGGCAGGCGCAGCCAGGCATGACAATCGGTATCGCGTTCGATTAACCCGCCCACCGGCCGCATTTGCTCGAGCGCGCCAGACAGACCAAGCGACCAGATTTCACTTGCTGTTTGATCAAGTTCAGAAACGCAACGACCCCGCATTTCGCGCCCGAGGATCTCACGCAGGCCCGACCCGGCTAGCCTGAACCGAACTTGTCCTTGCGCCTCGACTTCGACCATAGAAATAGATGCCAGATGCGCGCGGATCGCGCCCGGATCAAGATCCTCTCGTTGCGGCAAACACAAGCCGTGTCGACACGACTCCCAATGCTGGATGAGCTCTGCCTGCGACCGCGTGAAGCCGCCGAATTCTGTTGACAACGAAACCATAGCCACCCCCGCGGTGATTCGACTCACCACTAGTGAATCAGTTCGAATCGCCGCGCAAGTGGAAAATCAGTAATTTGTTAACCTATATTACTGATTTATTTCATTTCTTTTTCGAAACATTTTTGTTTCTTATTCGAAACTATTTCTCGACTTTACCCAGTCCCATTTCTTTTGCCAGCGCTGAACGCCTACGCGCATAGCTTGGTGCAACCATGGGATAGTCGTAAGGCAAGCCCCACTTTTCTCGGTATTCTTCCGGGCTGAGCCCGTACTTCGAGCGCAGGTGGCGTTTCAGAGATTTGAATTTCTTGCCATCCTCGAGACAGATCAGAAACTCATCCGTGATGGAGTTCTTGACCGATACCGCTGGCTTTTTCGTCCCACCCTGATCGTGCCCATTTCCCAGGGTTGAAAGTGTGCTGTGCACATCTCGGATCAGATCTGGAAGTTCGCCGCTTTGAACCGAATTATTGCTGACATAGGCCGACACAATATCCGATGCGAATTCCATGATCGCCCCAGAGGATGCGACCTCACGTTCTATCTCTTCACTCATACTAGTTCCCCTTAGTACAAGGTCAGGTATATGGTCGGCTCTGGACTGGAGTAAATAAAAAATTACAGACGTTTTACCGCCGCTCTTTTGCCGCTCGCATTGAGTGCTGTGCGTTTAACTTGATAGACGCCAGGCGGGTCGCTCACCGCGCCTATTTTTATTGCAGATCGCGAAGCAGTCCTCTAGCTGGCGAGCAAGACAATTAGCATGACTACGCCCAACAAAACAGCCGACCACATCGCCATTGAATTGGTCAATCCCCCGCGCGCCAGAGCTCCACGCGGGCTGAACGTTGTCTCAATCTGATCGAATGTGCGTGCGCCGATTCGAGCGACAAACGCCGTCATCGCCGGACCCGCTTTGCCCCAGACGGTTCCCGCCCATTTGAAGAAACCAAACCCTGGCTTGCGCAAAAGCCAATCGGTGTCCAGAATCGTACCGGGTTTTTCAGGCGGGTAGAGTCCAAAGCGCTTGAGCAGCATGAACGCCAGAATGGCCAACATCAGCAACTGCATCTGCGTCAGGATGTGATCAATTGTATAAGGTGTATACGGCTTGATCTCCTTGCCCGAAGCGAGACAGACATCTGCTGGCGCGGTCGTCGTGCACGGCAACATGTCGTACAGCCAGCCATATCCAAAGCCTGCAATGGTCGGCAATCCAATGGCAATGCAGATGAACGCCGCCATTCCCATGGCGAGCAGCATATTGAACGGCGCCTCTTTGACACGAATACCGCTATCGTGACTGAAGAACGTGAAATACGGGATCTTGATGCCTGAATGCTCCAACACACCTGCCGACGCGAAGAGCAGCATCAGCCAGACGATCACATACCCCTCGCCTGCGACAGCGCTCATCGTCATCGATTTTGCGACAAAACCTGAGAAAAGCGGGAAGGCGGAAATGGAGACTGCACCAATGATACAGAATATCGTCGTCCACGGCATCGACTTATAGAGGCCGCCAAGCTCGCTCGCTTTCGCCGTTCCAACCCGGTACAGGACGGCGCCCATGCTCATAAACAAGAGGCCCTTGTAGATGATGTGGGCGAATGCGTGCGCTGCAGCGCCATTGAGCGCCAACGGCGTGCCGATGCCAATCGCGCAGATCATGAAGCCGAGCTGGTTGTTGAGCGAGTATGACAGAACCTTGCGAAGGTCGTTCTCGATAACCGCAAAGAAGACCGGGAATACCGTCATCACCGCGCCGATCCAGATCAGGACCTCAAAACCTGGGAACATGCGCGCAAATGCATAGACGGCGAGTTTTGTCGTGAACGCGGAAAGCACGACCGCGCCGACCACGGTCGCCTTAGGATAGGCATCCTGCAGCCAGTTATGCAGGAACGGGAACGCCGCCTTGATTGCAAATGCCACGAAGATGAATTTCGCCCCCGGTTGGTCGAAATTCGTAAACGCATCGAGAGACAGGCTACCCGTCGATTTATAGACGTGCGCCAGTCCATTGAGGAGCAACACGCCCGAAAAGATCTGCACGCCGAGATACCGCATGGAGGCTTGATAGGCGGCCTTCGTGCCTGCCCTCAGGATCAGAAAGACGGAACTGACGGCGGTGATTTCCCAGAACACAAACAGCGTCATAAGATCGCCTGCGAAGGTCGCCGAAACCGCAGCACCCGCATAAGCCAGTGCCATACCGTCTTGCAGCTGATCATCAGTGTGCAGCGCATAGATCGCGTTCAGGAATGACGCGATCAAAAACGCCAGACCAAAGATGAAAGACAGACTGTCGACACGGTAGAGGACAAGCTCAAGCCCCAGAACAGATGCGGCGGAAAGGTCCGTGCCGCGTTCAGCCAGTGCGAGCAAGATGATCGCCACAACAGGTGTCGCGACCATCAGAGCCTGACGGACGCGTTGAACCGGTATCAAGCAACCAATGAAGCCGACCAGGACCAGCAAAAGCCCTGGATTGATATGTCCCATCAGCCCGCTCATGAGTCGGACTCCACATCCTGAGGCGTGGTATCGGCTTCGCCGTAAAAATCTTCATCTCGGCGCAGCAATTTCCCCAGCGGCCAGCCGGAAAGGACGGCCAGCGCGAAGGCTGCGAAGCCCCAAAACGCATAAAAACCAGTGGAATTGGCAAAATCGAGATATTCGTGCCGGTCGATCACCAGATCAACCAGAATCAAGCCTGCACAGATTGCGACGACGCAAAGCAGAATCAGGAACGGCGTTCGCGGTGAGTCGACCCAGCCAAACAGCAGCTTGGACATAGGGTGCATATTCTCGTTCGACGGCTTGAGCGGCTCATCCGATTCCGGCTTTACAAAGCGTCCGCTTGAATCGCGCTCGGGAGGAAGGGTCATGGCGTACCTCCGGTGATGTATGCCGTTGGAATACGTTCCCCGGTTGCCGGCTCAAGAAATTCGGAAATCGGTCCGACAGAGAAGAACATCAAGATGCAGAGCAATGCTGTGAAGCATGGCGCCGCAACGGTCAGAAGCGGAGCCCCGCCGGGGCGTTTGTAGGGTGCCGGTTCCGGCGAGCCGGGCGGCGGCATCAAGGCCAGGATCGGAATCGGCAGCAAATAGGCGATGTTCAGCAACGAGGATACAATCAGGACAATCGCCACATAATTCAGACCGGCATCGGCAGCGCCTTGCATCAGCTCATATTTTGGCCACCCGCCCGCGAGCGGCGGAATTCCGATGATCGAAAGCGACGCAAGGAAGAAGGCGAAAAACACCAGCGGCATTCTCTTACCCAACCCTCGCATATCCGAGATATTGGTTAGTCCGGTCGCCACATAAATCGCACCTGCACACATGAAGAGGGTGATCTTGCCGACGGCGTGTGCCGCAATTTGCATCGACCCACCCATGAACCCGGCCGGATCAGCGAGCATTGCGCCGCAGGTTACATAAGCAAGCTGAGCGACGGTCGAATAGGCGAGACGCGCTTTCAAATTATCTTTGGTCATGGCGACAAGGGACGCCACAATAATCGTGAAACAGGCAACCGCGAGAATGAACTCTCGCGATGCGGTTGCGTTCAGTATTTCTTCCCCAAACACATAGATGGCGACTTTCAGAATGGTGAACACGCCAGCTTTTACAACCGCCACAGCGTGCAACAAAGCCGACACCGGCGTTGGTGCAACCATGGCGTTTGGCAGCCAGAAATGGAAAGGCATCAGCGCGGCCTTACCAACGCCGAAGGCAAATAGCAGCAATAGTGCGCTCGCCACGACGGGGGTGAGGCCTTCCGCCTGTTGCAACAGGCCGCCCGGCACAAAGTCCAGGCTGCCTGCCAGGGCCCCCGTCCAGATGATGGCCACCAGCAGAAATCCGATCGATGTACCCAGCAAGGTCATCAAATAGATGCGAGCACCGCGCTGGGCATTGGCGTCGCCCTTGTGCGCGACCAGTGGATAGGTCGACAGGGTCAGGATCTCATAGAACACAAACAGCGTGAACAAGTTGGCTGACAGCGCCACGCCCATCGCGCCCAAAAGGGCAATGGCAAAACACATGTAGAAGCGTGTTTGATTGCGCTCGCGATTGCCGCGCATATAGCCGATGGAATAGAAACTGTTGACAATCCAGAGGCCGCTCGCGACCAACGCAAACAGGGCACCGAGCGGCTCGGCTTTGAATGCGAACTCCAATCCCGGCACCGCTTCGCCAAGGCTAAGTTCAACCGGATTTCCTGCCGCAACGTGTCCTGCGATTATGATCGCCACGACGAACAAAGCGGCCGACCCGAGCAAGGTTACGCCTTCGCGCAAATCCGGCACCCGTCCGGCGAGCCAGATTCCAGCGCAAATCAGAAGCGGAAGCACGAGGGCTGCAATGATGGCCATTTCACCACTCATGACGCATCTCCGATGAACAGGGATATGGCTGCATCATCGGCAAGGCCAGCAACGAACCCGCCTTGAACGCCAACCCAGATATTCGCGAGCGCCAGGATCCATAACGGGATCAGGATCAACATCGGCGCTTCCTTGCGGCGTTTGTTCGGATTGCTCGGCGCGCGGAAGAACACAGCTTCCAGGATGCGCCCCATATAAACTACGGCAAGCAGGCTCGAGAACATCACGACCGCCACCGCCCACCACCAGCCATGTTCGAACAGAGCGGTAACGAGCGCATATTTTGACTGAAACCCTGCGGTCAATGGCACGCCGATCAGCGACACTGCGCCAATGGCAAATGCCGTCATTGTCCAGGGGGCGGATCGGCCCAGGCCTTTCAGATCATTCAGGGTTGTCCCCTGATAAGACAGCACCATGCCCGCGAGCGCCATAAATAACGCGCCCTTGATCAGCGCGTGATTGACCAGATGGAACATCCCGGCCGAGACCCCGGCAGTTGTGCCAATCGAGATTCCGAGCAGCATGTACCCCACCTGCGCGACGGAGGAATACGCCAATGTCCGACGCACGTCGGTTTGGAACACCGCCTGGAATGAGCAGGCAATCATCGCAGCGATACCCATCGGCATCAGGATCCAGATCAGGGTTGATCCCTCAAACGCAAACTCAAGACCGAAGACGGTAAACAGGAAACGCACCAGCGCGTAGATCGCAACCTTGGTCGCTGTCGCCGCCAGGAACATGGTGACGAAACTCGGGCTGTAGGCATACGCGTTTGGTAGCCACTGGTGCAGCGGGAACATCGCGGCCTTGATGCCGAGCCCAACCAGAATGAACGCATAGCCCGCCAGCACCGCTTTGTTGCCTTGCATGTCCTGCAGACGAACCGAGAGCTCGACCATGTTCAACGTCCCGGTCGCGGAATAGAGGAAGCCCACGCCAACGACAAAGAAAGATGCACCAATCGTCCCCATCAGCAGGTAATTCGCAGCGGCTGGAAGGGCCCGGCGATCCCGGCTCGCGCCAAGGGCAACCAGGACGTAAGTGGCGATCGAGCTGATCTCGAGGAAGACGAACAGGTTGAATGCATCGCCGGTCGAAGCGACGCCGCAAAGGCCGGTGAAGCAGACGAGATAGGCCGCATAGAACATTGCCCGTTTGGCGTCTCGAACTTCTGCAACCACACTTGGCCAGCTGAAAATCGCGGCCAGGAAACCAATCGTGCTGACCAGCAGCAAGACCATTGAATTCAGCGCATCAATGCGAAACTCGATCCCTGCATCCGGCGCCCAGCCTCCCATCGCATAGGATAGAACCGCGCCGCCCTCGACCGAGCGTACTTGCGTCAGCAACACCATGGCCATGACCAGCGAGAACCCGGTGGCCAGAATGCTGAGAATCCAGGCCAGACGGCCGTTCGGCATGAACGCCGCAATCGGCGCCAGCAACATCGGCGCAACCACAAGCAGCGCCGGTGCATGCGCTGCGATGTCGGCAGGCACCAGGGATGAGATAAGCTCGATCATGCAGCCCCTGCCTTGCTTTCTTCGGCTTCAGAAGCGGCCTCAGAGATCGCGACCTCCAGATCCATTTCGCGGATTTCGTCGGTTTCGACAGTTCCATAAGCCTCGCGAATGCGAACGATGATCGCGAGTCCAACCGCCAGGGTCGCGACTCCGACCACAATTGCGGTCAGCATCAGAACATGCGGAAGCGGATTGGAATAAACGTGCTCGAGCCCGTCGCTGCTATAGCCGTGAGCCGCATCATACGCGCCGTGCGCGGCGTCTCCGCCATGCTCAGCCGCTTCGCCAGCATGCTCTTCAGCTTTGCCGTGGCTTTTATTCTTGCCGTAATCCTTGCCGAACAGGATCGGCGCTGTACCGCCGTCTATTCGCGACAAGGAGATGTAGAACAGAATGATCGAGGTCTGAAACAGACCGAGTCCAACCAGGCGCTTGATCAGATTGGTCGCGGCGAAGGAAATATACAGGCCAATCATCATCAACGAGATGATCGCCCAGTAATTTCCGCGCTCGAGGATGAATTCCAACATGCCTACCAGTCCTCGTCCCGGATTTCGCTGACCCGGCCCGCGAAGGCGTAAAAGATCGACACCATCGATCCAGCGACTGCGAACAGAACACCGATCTCGATCACAATAATACCGACATGCTGGCCGTTGTGACCACCTGGAGGCTCCCGGAAGAGCGCATCATAATCGAGGAAATTCCCGCCCATGGCGAGCGCCCAGACGCCAACGCCAATATAGGTCACAAATCCAAGCCCGGCGATGAAACGGGCAAACCCTGGCGTAATCGCCCGCATGGCAGGTGCGATCCCGAAGATCAAAGAGTACAAGATCACGCTGACGGCGAGGATGACCCCGGCCTGGAATCCGCCGCCTGGACTGTATTCTCCGTGGAACTGAACATAGAAGCCGTACAGGGCGATGATCGGAATCAACACCTTCCCGACGACCCGGAGAATGACGTGATGGTCGCCCTTCATGACGTGTCCTCATCCTTGTTCCGTGTCGCCTGACGATCCTCGCGGCGTACGGTTGCGCCGAGTGAGCGCTCTCCGAAGCCAAGCAGCAAAGTCACTGCCAGGCCTGCTGCGAACACGACACCAACTTCGCCCAACGTATCGAAGCCTCGATACGATGCGAGCACTGCGGTCACGACGTTCGGGATGGCGATTTCTGAATATGTGCGCTCGAGAAACTCAACGCCAACACCCGTATTAGCCGGCGATGTCGGATCGCCGAATCCCGGCAGATCGATCGTTGCGTAGATCAGCACTGCTCCGGTCGCAATCACCACCAGCAAGGGGATTATCCGGGTCGCCCCTTTTTCGGCTTTGGCGGTTCGCGAGGTGAGCACCATGGCCCCAAGAAACAATGCGGTTGAGATCCCTGCCCCAACTGCAGCTTCAGTAAAGGCGACGTCTACCGCATCGAGCGCAACAAACCAGGTCGCTGAAACCAGGGAATAGATTCCGGACAGCATGACGATCGCAAACAAGCTGCGCAGGCGCGCAATCGCGATCGCGACGACGAACAGGATCGTCAACAGCGTAATGTTGAGCAGGTCAATGGCCAGCGTTGCGCCCTCGAAACCGGTCATTCATCCCCTCCATCGCGTTCACTGAGGCGGCCGATCATAGGTTGCAATCCTGCCGTGTGCGCGGCATTTGCCAGAGCGTGCGACGATGTTGGCCCGGTCAAAAACAGGAACAACCAGACGACGGCCAGTTTCACGACCACCGCGAGGCTTGGCGCTAACAAGGCCATGCCCACAATTGCCAAAGTTGCTGCGGCTGTATCGGTTACACTCGCAGCGTGGAGCCGCGTGTAAAAATCAGGGAACCGAAGAACACCGACTGTTCCGACTACCGCGAGCAACGCCCCGATCAATAGAAGAGCGGATCCGAGCGCCGGTCGGAATGCGTTCCAAAACTCGAGGAGTTCGGTCATTGCGATCCTCCTCCGCCACGCCGCGTTAGCGAAACTTGGAACGAGAGGTATCGGAAAAATTTCAGGATCGCGATTGTCGCGACGAAATTGATCAGCGCATAAAGTATAGAGATATCAAGGAAGTCCGGACGACCTGTGAGAAACCCAATGACCCCAAGCAAGAGAATAATCTTCGTCCCCAGCGAGTTCACGGCGAGCACACGATCGTAAAGAGTCGGGCCGCTCAACGCGCGGACGAGCATCAGCGCGATGGCGACCACGAGGGCGATGGCAGCTGCACCGATCACGACTTGTTTCTCCCATCGGACGCTTCGCGAGAGCGACGATCCATCTCATCGAATGCCCCGGGTCCCGCGGAGTCTTCGTACAAGGCGTGAACGAGAATCTTATTGCCTTCAACCTCGACACTCACGGTCCCAGGCGTCAGCGTGATCGAGTTGGCGAACACGGTCCGCGCCAGATCACTTTCACATCCGGTTTTAACCTTCACCAAGGCGGGGTCGATGTCGAGCGTTGACCGCAAGCAGGCTTTGATCACGACCCAGTTGGCCTTGAAGATCTCAACCATCAACCAAACCCAGTAGGCCATCAGATGCGGAAGACGCGCATAAGGCGACCCTTCACGATCGAGAATATCAAATCGAAATGCCAGAACGGCAGACAGAATTATGGAAACGGCCCCCAGCGACGCGATCACGGGCTTCAGGGAATAGTCCCACGATAACCCCAGCCAAAGGGCAACCAGAACAAATATCAATCCTAGAAAGTAGCCCACGCGCCCAGTCGCTCCGGTTTCGAACATCTTGCTCAATCCGGGAATTAGAACTGGAATCAGTCTTTGGCCAGTCTAAACCGACCCGTCAGGTGTGAAAAAATTATCTAGTTCCCAAAAACCAGGCTGGCGGTTCGTCGCGAGGCTGAGAAGACAGATTCGTCATTCGCTTCATCCTGCTCGATCCCCGATTGCTGCGCCTGGGTTGGCGAGTATGACGAAGACAGCGACCAATTCCAGTATCGAAGGGTCGTTTGAGCCTTGGCAACGCTGAGCAAATCATAGGTCTCCAGCAAATGTTCGTACAGCATGTGCAGTTCGCCATCATCTGCCTGCAAGGGTCGTTTCAGCGATACCCAGAGGTTTTCAAGCGAAGGTTTTTTCAAACCCGTTGCCTTGCACATGACCGCGATCCCCTCGCCGCCCGTATCGCTGAGAATCTTGGCACTGGTCACCGGCTTAATGCCCGCGAGGTAGCCAATCTCTTCGACCATTTCTGGTGTCATTCCCGTCGCTGCCGCGGACTCAATCGCCGCTTCAAGACTTTCATACTCACTGCGTTCGATCGCCTGGCGATTGCGTTGTCGGCGTTCGATCAGCTGCAGGGTCTTGCGGGCAACAGGATCGGACCATCCTTCTTTCGCAGCGATCGCAAAGACATCAGCGCACATCGAGACCATCTCTGCGCGGTCGGCGGCGTGGCGTTGTAATATAGTGCGCCGCGTGTCGCGGTCCGACCACCAGAACATCGCCATGGCCTCCGCAGGCTTGAGTTCCAGGCGCGTAATCAGCAGGCTGCTCAGCTCTACTTCCTTGCGCGAGCGCTCGACCAACACGTCGATCGACGTTTCCGACAATTCCGCGCCTTTATTCTGGAGCAGAGCTTTGACAACATTGATCTCGCCGCGCCGCGCCAATTGGTCTGAGACCACAGATGGCACGCGCTTGCGTTTGGCGATCAGAACGCGGTGATCCGGCGTGATGTGATCGACAATTTCGAGCAGGTCCGAGGCGTCAAATGACTCGCTGTTCTCAAGCAATGGTCGGGCAATATCGATATTGCATTGCGCCAGATATCGGAGCAACCGACGCGGTGCATCGCTCAAAACGGCTATCCGTTTGGCACACTGCAGGCGATCGGAGTCGGTTGCATGAAACAGCATATCCAGAAGGATATCGCCGCCCATTGATCGGTCCTGAGGCGCCACTTGCGAAGCGGGCATGGCGATGAAGTCGATCAGTCGGCGCAACAGCGTCCGCCGCGCCTGCCCGCCTTCATTGGCATGCTCTTCGAATGAAATTGGATCGCTCATACGGTTCCACTGATTGTTCGCGAGCGAATTTCACCGAAAACCGTTAATATTCTAATGAGAATTGAGTCAGTTTCGTCGCGGGTGGACCACGTACAACAACATGCTCGCCGCGAGCATCGCAATCGCCAAGGCGAACAGTTGTCCTCCGTCGGTGCCAGAGCCTGTGGCTAGCGAAAGCGGCACCTCACGCCCGAGCACACTTGGCAACAGGTGCGCAGCGACCGCGCCGCCCAAGACAAGAAACGACAGCCCCGCTCCTGCACGCCGGGTCATCGGTAAAAGCAGAAGCAAAGCGGCTAGCAATTCCGCAATCGCGACAAGCACGCGGCCTGTAGGTTCAAACAACGGTATCTGTGTGTTCGCAGCAATCGTCGCAAAGACGATATTCTGTCCCGGCGGATCAAAGAGTTTGACCGATCCTTCCGGTGGATTGGGCAACGGATGAATCGTCGCCTGTACAAACATGAATATCAAAAAAAGAGCCAGCCCCCAACTTCCCAAATGACGCATGGCCCGCATATCGATGTCTCCTTACGCGTTCAGCCGACATCGTTAGCATGCGGTTGTGGCAGCTCCAAGACGCAGCTGTTCAGCCTGCGGATATTTCCTGTTGCATGATCGTAAATCGCAAGACAGGTTGCGGAGCTGGGAGCAAGGGCAAACGAGCGATGAGCGAAGAGCCGCAAACGGCCGAAAACCTGGACGATCCAGATATTCTGGAAGAAGCACGTTCGCCCTTGAGCGGCATGGGTTCGGCGATGAGCGCCGGTGCGTCCCTGCTCGAAACCGCTCAATCGATGATGGCGAGAAAGGCCCGTCGCGGGGTTCGGGTGGAATTGCCCGCCTATTTGTCCGTGCAGGCCACCTGGTTCATCGCCTTCGGTTTGCAAATGGTTCTGTTTCCCTATTTGATCACCAACAAACTCGGATTGGGCGGAACAGAGCTCGGATTTGCAAATCTCGCTTTGTCGGGGCCGTCAGTGATCTTTCTGTTGCTGGGAGGCGTTGTCGCTGAGCGCGCGTCGGGCAAACCGCTCCTGATGATCTTACATCTATTCGCTGCAGTCCCGGCCTTCGGCCTCGCCTATGCATTGGCTACGAATAACCTGTCTTATCCACTGATGATCGCTTATGGTCTGGCGCTGGGCACCGTCGGTGCATTCATGATGCCGGCCCGCGATTCCATCCTCAATGAGGTTGTTGAGCGCCGCGGCCGCGTTGGATCAGGCGTAACCCTGCAACAAGGCGTCGCCTTCGCCACGCTGGCGCAGTTCGCCGCGCAAATCACGGGACTGATCCTGGGCGGATATGCCGACAAGATGACCAAAATGCCGGATTGGCTGGGAGGCGTCGGCGTCGGCCCGATCGACAGCTGGTTCCTGATGGCGTTGCAAGGCGCGGTGGTCGCTACAGGTGCGTTGCTCGCGTTCATGCTGGCCAAGGGCCGCAAAGTGAAAACCGGACGATCTGGCCTCGGCGCCGCCTTTGGCGACATTGGTGAAGGGTTCAAAGTGGTCTCAGCAGATCCGAAATTGTGGGCGATGACCGTCTTGATGTTCGGCGTCGGGATTTTTGTCATCGGCGCCTTCCTCGTCGTTCTTCCGATCATCAATCGCGACGTTTACGGCCTGTCAGGCGACGGCATTCGCGACATGTTCGTGACCTTCTGGCTCGGGGCATTTGTCTCTTCGGTGGCCTTGTCGCTGTTTAAGAACATCAAACGGCAAGGCCGTCTGCTGCTCACAGCGCAATTGCTGGGATCGCTCGCCATCCTGCCCATGATGACGAAAATTCCGCACGAAGCCTTTCTTCTGATCGTATTCATCTGGGGCTTGTCTGGCGGCGTCTCGATCGCGATGAGCCGCTCGATTGTGCAGGACGCCGCTCCGAAGGCTCAATTGGCGCGCGTGCTTTCCATCTATCAGCTTGGCTTCATGGCCGGCGCCCCACTCGGCGCTGCGATCATGGGATGGCTGGTCGACGCGTTCGGACCGTACAAGATTGCGATTGTGCCAGCCGCGGGGATGACGGTCCTGATCCTGTGGATGGCGTTGCGTACGCCGATCTGGAACCTAAAGAACGAGGCCTTCGTCGCCAAAAGGAAGCCCTAGCAGGAGCAAACATGAAACGGATTGGCATCGCCCTCGGTATTTTCGTCGCAATACTCGCTGTGATCTGGACGGTGATCGGATCGGATTGGCGACGCTTGATCTTAAGCGCCCCGACTGACGCCAACGTTCTGTTCTGGACACAGGATCAGCGCGATGCCGGGTTTCGCATGCTCGATCGCGTACCATTCCTCATCGAAGCCAGAGATATCAGAGCGGGCGAGACCGTGCGCGAACTCGCCGTTGGTGACGTATTGGCTCTTGATCTCGACCTGGATGCATACATGCGTGAACAGCGACACTCTGCGGTCGTGGTGCTACACGACGGCGTTATTCGTCTGGAGGCGTATGGGCTTGAGTTCAAAAAAAATGGGCGCTGGACAAGTTTCTCTATGGCCAAGTCACTGACATCCACGCTCGTCGGCGCCGCTGTGAAAGACGGCTTCATTGACAGCCTCGCAGATCCAGTCTCGCAATACATTCCCGACATTGCTGGCTCCGCATATGACGACGTGACCATTGAACAATTGCTGACCATGACGTCCGGCGTTCGTTGGGTTGAAGACTATGACGATCCAAAGTCTGACGTCGCTTTGTTCAACAATCACATTTCTGACGACGGCTCCTCAAATCTGGTCAGCTATATGAAGGCCCTGCCGCGCGCGCACCCCGCTGGCAATGTTTGGAATTACTCCACGGGAGAAACAAATCTGATCGGCGTTCTGGTTCGCGAAGCGACCGGAAAAACGCTCGCCGATTACTTGTCGGAAAAAGTATGGGTGCCATATGGAATGGCTCAGGACGCAACCTGGTTATTGAACGAAGATGGCACCGAGATAAGCGGTTGCTGTATTCAAGCGACGACCCGAGATTTCGCGCGCTTTGGGCAATTCATGTTGGATGACGCGGTCGTGAATGGCGAGCAATTAGTGCCAGAGAACTGGATCGACTCGGCGACCACCAAGCAAGTGGATATTGGTGATCCGGGCCACGGTTATGGATATCAGTGGTGGACATATGATGATGGCGCCTTCGCGGCGGATGGGATCTTTGGTCAGGGGATTTTCATTGACCCCAGCCGCAGACTGGTGGTTGCCACCAATAGCAGCTGGACAAGCGCGATGGGCAATACCGATAATGCGCACGCCAATCGGGAAGCTTTCTTCCGGGCCATTCAAGCGGCAATCGATGAGGAGATAGCGGCCGCAAACTAGCCGCCTCGTCCTGCTTTGGAATAAGTCCTATGACCGGATCGCCGCTTACGCCGCCGCGCGACATTGTTATCTGAGCCTGAAGACAGGAGCTTACTATGAAGCATTTCGGCGAGATCGCATTCACACAGCACGTCAAAGCACAGCAAGAGGCCCGCGGGTCGCGAGAAATCTATGAAGGCATGGTCGCTCGGCCTTCTCCAAACGGCTTTGGAGAGCGCGAACTGTCATTCATCGCCATGCGGGACAGCTTCTACATGGCGACAGTTTCAGAAGACGGTTGGCCTTACATTCAACACCGTGGTGGCCCGCGAGGATTCCTGAAACCGCTCTCGGCGACCCAGCTTGGGTTCGCAGATTATCGCGGCAATCGCCAATTTGTATCAATCGGAAATCTGCAGACTGAAGAACGCGTGTCTCTATTTTTGATGGACTACCCTAACCGCGCCAGACTCAAACTGCTTGGCCGGGCTCAGGTTCAGGAAGCCGCCGAAAATCCTGCCCTGGCCGAACGGCTCGCTATTCAGGGCCAAGGTACTGTCGAACGCCTGTTCACGATTGACGTCGATGCGTTTGATTGGAATTGCCCGCAATTCATCACGCCACGCTTTACCGAGGATGAGCTCGCGGCCAGTCTGACCCCAATGGTTGATGAGCTTACGGCGCTTCGCCAGGAGAACGCGTTCCTGAAGCAGAACCAAGGGCGATAGCCGCGCTGCGCTTTGGGAAAAAAATCTCTCACCTAACAGTTGACGCATGCGGTACGGGCACCTACCTCCACGCCATCGTTAGCAGTCGAGGGGTATGAGTGCTAAAACTCATATCTGGCTGACGAAGCAAACAACTGTAACTGACGAACAAGAGGGTAATTCTCATGAAGTTCCGTCCACTTGGCGACCGCGTTTTGGTCCGCCGCGTTGAAGAAGCCACCAAAACTGCTGGTGGCATTATTATTCCAGACTCAGCAACCGAAAAACCATCAGAAGGCAAAGTCGTTGCCGTTGGTAGCGGCGCCATCAAAGATGACGGTTCTGTCCGCAAACTTGACGTCAAAAAAGGCGACATGGTCCTGTTTGGCAAATGGGGTGGTACCGAGGTGAAAATCGACGGTGAAGACCTGCTGATCATGAAAGAGAGCGACATCATGGGTGTGATCGAAGGCTAAAGCCCGACCACTACTCATCGCTCATCAGTTTCAATTCTAGAATGAAGGCCTCTCACTATGGCTGCCAAAATCGTAAAATTCGGGTCTGACGCCCGCCAAAAAATGCTCCAGGGCGTTGATACGCTCGCTGACGCTGTAAAAGTAACGCTCGGCCCAAAAGGCCGTAACGTTGTCATCGAAAAGTCTTTCGGCGCGCCGCGCACCACGAAAGACGGTGTCACCGTTGCAAAAGAGATCGAGCTTGAAGACAAGTTCGAAAACATGGGCGCACAAATGCTGCGCGAAGTGGCCTCCAAGGCCAATGATGTTGCCGGTGACGGCACCACCACTGCCACGGTTCTCGCTCAAGCCATCGTTCGCGAAGGCATGAAGCGCGTCGCCGCAGGCATGAACCCAATGGACCTCAAGCGCGGTATCGATAAAGCCTCTGCTGAAGTCGTCGCCGACCTCGCACACCACTCACGTAAAGTGAAAGACAATAGCGAGATCGCTAAAGTCGGTGCGATCTCTGCGAACGGTGATGACGAAATTGGCGACATGATCGCCAAGGCGATGGAAAAAGTCGGCAATGAAGGTGTTATCACCGTCGAAGAAGCCAAGTCTCTCGAAACAGAACTCGACGTTGTTGAGGGCATGCAGTTCGACCGCGGTTACCTGTCCCCTTACTTCGTCACCAACGCTGACAAGATGACGGCCGAGCTCGAAGACCCATACATCCTGCTTCACGAAAGCAAGCTGTCTTCGCTTCAGGCGATGCTGCCAATCCTGGAAGCTGTGGTTCAGTCTCAGCGTCCGCTGCTGATCATTGCTGAAGATGTAGATGGCGAAGCGCTGGCAACTCTGGTTGTCAACAAGCTGCGCGGTGGTCTGAAGATCGCTGCTGTTAAAGCTCCGGGCTTCGGTGACCGTCGAAAAGCCATGCTGCAGGACATTGCTGTTCTTACCGGTGGTGACGTGATCTCTGAAGATCTCGGCATCAAGCTTGAGAACGTCACGCTCGACATGCTCGGCACAGCCAAGCGCGTGAATATCTCCAAGGACGACACAACGGTTGTCGACGGTGCAGGCACGAAGAAAGCCATCGAAGCGCGCGTGGGTCAGATCCGCAAGCAAATCGATGACACGTCTTCTGATTATGACCGTGAAAAACTGCAAGAGCGCCTGGCGAAACTCGCTGGCGGTGTTGCTGTGATCAAAGTGGGTGGTGCAACTGAAATCGAAGTGAAAGAGCGTAAAGACCGCGTCGATGACGCGCTGAACGCGACCCGCGCTGCGGTTGAAGAAGGAATTGTTGCAGGCGGCGGAACCGCGCTACTGTCAGCCGCTTCGAACATTGATGTCGAAGGCAGCAATGATGACGAGCAAGCTGGCGTAGACATCGTGCGCAAGGCGCTCGAATCTCCGGTTCGCCAAATCGCTGAAAACGCTGGTGTCGAAGGATCAGTCGTTGTTGACACGATCCGCCGCGGTAAAGGCAAAGGCTTTGGCTTCAATGCTCAAACCGAAGAGTATGGCAACCTGATCGAAATGGGCGTTATCGACCCTGCGAAAGTTGTTCGCTCTGCACTGCAAAACGCAGCCTCTGTGGCCGGTCTGCTGATCACCACCGAAGCCGGCATTGCTGAAGCACCTAAAGCAGACGCACCCCCAATGCCGGGTGGCGGCGGTATGCCAGACATGGGCGGCATGGGCTTCTAAACAAGCCTGGAACGCCGCGATCACGGCGCGCCACACCAACACCAAGGGCGGCTCCTTTGAGCCGCCCTTTTTTGTTGTTTCGTCCTGAATCTCACGCCATTGCCCCATGCGGCCGGACGTTGGGGGGTAGCCCAGGCGGCAATTGGATGCATGCGCTGCCTCCGATCGCGATTAAACAGGACGCCGTATCACAGCCAAAACTTGGCATGGGAGCCACTCTGTAACGCATGCAATCTTTCGAATTTGCATGCATATTTGCATAACTGATGTTGCGTAATATCCGTTCTTCTGCTGACCGGTTCTGCGTATAAGACTCACATAGACCGAAGCCCATTCGGTGAGACTAAACCATTGAAAGAAGAGAGTTATACGATGCAACTACAGAAAAAACAGCTGGCCAGCCAATCGACTCAGAAGACCAAAAAATCGCGCGTTGCAGCCGTTGTCTCAGCGGTACTTTGCTCATATACGCCGACCCTGTCGACCACTATGGATGACTCACAGACGATTGATCGCTGGTAGGCGTTCGGGAACATATCGGCAATCCACGTTGAGACCCAACGGAGCGATCACCTGACGTCTATGAGCTGATCGTCGATGCAGAGTATTTTTCCCGAATATTTCTTGAAGATAACGGCCTTCTGCGGCCCCCAGGCACTGGAGTGATGGTAGCTGACGCATTCCACTGATGTGGCATCGCTGAAAATGATGGTTCGATTGTACCGACATCCTTCCCAGTCATCTTCATTGCCAACTTTTCCAGCCGCTTCGTCGATCCAGCCCGCGACCGATTTTACGCTTTCAACTTCGTAGCCAATCAGATCCTCAAGTTGATCAGTATCAAGCTCGCATTCAGCAATACTCGCGCCTGCGAAAGCAAAGGCAGCGAGCGTCAGGACGGCTAGTTTTCGCATGTCGAATGATCGCTCCCTAAATATCAGGGCGAAGCTAGCGGCTGGCAGATGAACCTGTGATGACCCCGTAGTGTGCCGACTTCGCACTCACCGGCGTCTCGTCCGACGCCGCAACTGGGGCCCCGAACGTGAGTGGTTCACAACTCCGGATCACTCAGATCCCAGCTTCGATAAAGGGCCTTGAGTTCCTTCAGAGATCGACACTCGATTTTCGGAATCGTCAAAGGCGCGATCATAGACGCATATTTCGCGCTGTTCCGAGGCGTTTTGAACAATATCCAGTCGATCATTTCCCATTTTACATATTCTTGTCCGCCAGCCAGCGATCCGGCCCGGCTGGATGGATCGCTCAAGCTTCGCTTTAAATAGCGTCCAAGACGCAGCCAGCGATTTGATGTGAGCAGGATGACGCCGGTCGCGCGTCTGAACCGCTGCGACGTTAGGCGCGAATAGTTTCCATCCATGATCCACTTATCCGACATGATCGCCTTATCATGCAGGGCTTTGAACTCGGCCTCAGGTCGCGCTTGCCAATCGGTATTTGGGAGATGTTGCAACTGGTCGAGATGCACAATTGGAAGATTGAGCTTGTCGGAAATCGCCACGGCAAGCGTCGACTTGCCGGCATTGGAAGGGCCGAGCACCATAATTCGTTCGCCAAACGCGTTCAGAGGTAGCATCTATCATCGTCCCGACAAGCTCGCTTAGCGTAACTCCGCTTGTGCGCCAAACGCTATCGGCGGTCACGTGGCCCATCCGGCAGCAATAGCACAAGAAAAAGGACGACTTCTGCGAAAGTCGCCCCTTAAAGACTGGGTAATATTGGGTCCTCTTTGGAGAGTTCCGGGAGGAAACGGGCAAGAAGACCCACCCAGATTTATTTAAACACCCTTCGGATAGAAGCTGTCTGTGCCCCGGGTCACATAGTCCATCAAAACCGAATCCGAGGTTATGAACTTGCCAAGTGCCTTTGGCACCGGCGTAACGATGGAGGCGCGCAGCATCGGAACCACACTATAGTCGGCGGCCGTCGGACGGTCTCCGAACAGAAATGGCTGTTCGCCCAGAATTTCCCGGATCGCGATCACATCTCGCCGAACGCGGTCAAACCGTTCTTCGCGGCTGTGACGCCCGATGCCTTGTCCGTTCAATTGTCCCAAAGCTTGTTTGCGCACCTGGCGGGTGACGAAGCCTCGAATGAGGCCAGGAATTTCGGTGAAAAAGGCAGCGCGAACATGGGCCCAATTATCATCTTCGCCCCACCGGTCAGCAACGATGGCGAAGTAGACATGCTCTTCGACCATCCGGATCAAAGCGCGGGAGATGCCACGCTCACGCTCGCTCAATCCTTCATCAAAATCCATGTCGGCGGCCGTTTCGATGAAGGCGCGGATTTGTTCGCTGTCAGGGATCTGCTCACCATCGGTCTCGATGAACGGCAGTTTCTGTTTCGGGGCGCCGCGCGGGTCTCCGGTTCGGACCACTTCGTAAGGCAGTCCGGCTGCCTCAAGCATGCACATGGATTTCATGCAGAACGGACTGGCGGTCGGTTCCTCAAACGCTTCGGGGTAGACGGTGAGTTTGATCATGGAGAGACATCCTTGCTGTTGACAGCGAGCTAACATGCAGCTCCTGTCATTTTTTGTCAGCAGAGCGCGGTATAGGTCCCCATGGCCAAAAGTGATCGACTTCTACAACTCATGCAGTGTCTCCGAACGCTGTCTCCGCCTGTCAAAGCACAATCTTTGAGCGATGAACTCGGCGTGTCTCTGCGCACGATCTATCGCGACATCGACACGTTGCGACGCTCCGGCGCGCTGATCGATGGCGAGGCCGGATACGGCTATACGCTGCAGGAAGACCCGGCGCTGCCACCAATGATGTTCAGCCGCGACGAGATGGAAGCATTGGTGCTCGGCCTGCGCGAGGTTGTACAGGTTGCCGACCCTGTCCTCGCCAAAGCCGCCGAGAATGCTCTGTCAAAGCTGAAAGCCTCGCTTCCCGAGCGAATGCGGTCAGAATTCGAGCATGCGGTACTTTACGCCAAGCGGTTCTACTGCCGTCCGGTGATCACAATAGATATCGAAGCGCTCCGCCACGCGACCCGCTCCGAGCAGGTTATCGAGATTGACTATGTCGATGCCGAAGAGAATCCGACACTACGCACGATCCAACCCCTCGCGATCGTGTTCTTTGATCGTTCGCTGGTCGCCCTGGCGTGGTGCGAGTTGCGTCACGATTACCGCTCCTTCCGGATTGACCGAATTCGGAGAATGTCCGTCACCGAGTGCTCTTTCCGACCGCGCCGGGTCGCGATGTTGCGCGAATATCTCGACCGCTTGGAACAATCCCATCCGGGCGATTGAGCGAAGATTTCGCTTGAGCGAAACTGTTCACGTATTTTGGGCCGAATGGTCTCTTGCAATTGCAATTTTCCCTGCGTAACGAGGGGCCATGAGCAAAGTCTATGATAGCGCGTCCGCAGCGCTCGATGGGGTCCTGTTCGACGGCATGAGCATTGCCGCCGGCGGATTTGGCCTGTGCGGTATTCCGGAACTCTCGATCGCAGTGATCCGCGCCGCCGGCACCAAGGATCTGACCATCTATTCCAACAATGCCGGGGTGGATGATTTCGGCCTCGGCCTGCTGCTGCAGACCAAGCAGATCAAGAAGATGTGCTCGTCCTATGTCGGCGAGAATGATCTGTTCATGCAGCAATATCTCTCCGGCGAGCTGGAGCTGGAGTTCAACCCGCAAGGCACCCTGGCCGAGCGCATGCGCGCGGGCGGCGCGGGCATTCCGGGCTTTTACACCAAGACCGGCGTTGGCACCGTCATCGCGGAGGGAAAGGAAGTCAAAAGCTTCAACGGCGAAGACTACATCCTGGAGGAGGGCATCTTTGCCGACCTCGCCATCGTCAAAGCCTGGAAAGCCGACACGACCGGCAATGCGATCTTCCGCAAGACGGCGCGCAATTTCAATCAGCCGGCTGCGACTTGCGGCAAGGTCTGCGTGATGGAAGTCGAAGAGATTGTGGAGCCAGGTGAGCTCGATCCAGACGCCATCCACATTCCCGGCATCTATGTACATCGCCTCGTTCAAGGCAATTTCGAAAAGCGGATCGAACAACGCACCGTGCGGGAGAAAGCCTGATGCCCTGGGATAGAAACCAAATGGCGGCCCGCGCCGCGCAAGAGCTTGAAGACGGCATGTATGTCAATCTCGGCATTGGCATTCCGACCCTGGTCGCGAACCACATTCCGGACGGGATGACGGTCACGCTGCAATCGGAAAATGGCATGCTCGGCATGGGCCCGTTCCCATATGAAGGTGAAGAAGATGCCGACCTGATCAATGCCGGCAAGCAAACCATCACCGAGCTGCCGCACACCGCCTATTTCGACAGTGCCACCAGCTTTGGCATGATCCGAGGTGGCAAGATTGCCATGGCGATCCTGGGCGCCATGGAAGTCGCAGAGAATGGCGACCTCGCCAATTGGATGATCCCCGGCAAGCTGGTCAAAGGCATGGGCGGGGCGATGGATCTTGTCGCTGGCGTCGGCCGCGTTGTGGTGATCACTGACCACAATAATAAGCGAGGCGATGCAAAGCTCCTGAAAGAATGTACCCAGCCGTTGACGGGTAAAAGCGTTGTCGATCGCATCATCACCGATCTCGGCGTGTTCGACGTGGTTGAAGGTGGATTGAAAACCGTCGAGCTGGCACCGGACGTCACGATGGACATGGTCAAAGAGCGTACCGAAGCTGCGCTGGCCTGATGAAGGGTTACGGGCCAACCACTTTTGGCGAACGATACGCTGACGAATATGACGCCCTGCACAATCCCGGCACGACGGAGGCGTGTGTCGACCTCATCGCGGAACTTGCTGGCTCAGGCGACATCCTCGAACTTGCCATCGGCACCGGCCGGATCGCGCTGCCGCTTGCCGCGCGCGGCCTGAATGTCTCCGGTTTCGACGCCTCACCTGAAATGCTCAATATCTTACATGACAAATCGGGCGGAGCGGACATCCAGACCTGGGTCGCTGATATGGCGACATTTGAGTTCGATACGCGTTTCGATTTTGCGCTCCTGGTGTTCAACACGCTGTACAACCTGACCACGCAAGCCGACCAGGTTCAGTGCTTTCAGCGCGTCGCCAAACACTTAAAGCCCGGGGGACGGTTCCTGGTCGAAGCGTTCATGACCAACCGCGAAACGTTTGAGAATAATCAAGCCGTGCGGACCAAGCATGTCAGCTTTGACAGTGTTTGGCTTGAAGCGGTTCAGCACGACCCCACCCAACAGACGCTCAATTATCAACGCATCCGCATCGACGCAGATGGGACAACGCTGAACCCCCTTCCGATGCGATATGTCTGGCCATCTGAGCTCGATCTGATGGCGCAGTTGGCCGGTCTGCAATCCGTGCATCGTTGGGGCGGCTGGCAGAAGCAGCCCTTGGCATCGACCAGCGACATGTACGTGATCGTCTACGAAAAACCGGTATCCGACGGCATCGAGGCGCACCAAGATGGCTGAATTACCGCCCTGCCCGCAATGCAACTCGCCCTACACATATGAAGATGGCGCACTGCTTACCTGTCCGGAATGCGCCCACGTCTGGTCTGCGGATCCAGCACTGAACCCGGATGCGAAAACCTTCAAAGACGCCAACGGAAACGCCCTTCAGGATGGCGATACCGTGACCGTCATCAAAGACCTAAAAGTCAAAGGCTCATCTCTCGTCGTCAAAGTCGGCACGAAAGTCTCCAATATCCGTCTGATTGATGGTGATCACGACATAGACTGCAAGATTCCGGGAATTGGCCCGATGCAACTGAAAACCCAATTTGTGAAAAAGGCCTAGATCGCCTGCCGCCACGACACCGCTTGCACGTCTCGCTGGTTCGCCTAATCCGAACGGTGGTTCAAGAGGAGACAAGTAATGGCCAGAGGATCGATGCCCGTTCTGGTTGGCGTTGGGCAAGTGACCGATCATTGGGACGGAACCAGCGGACCTGAAGGCGCACCGTCTCCGAAAAGCCTGTGTGTCGCCGCCAGCCGGATCGCGCTTGCCGACGCCGGCATCGACCCAACCGAAATCGATACGCTGGCCGTGGTCCGGATTTTTGAAGACAGCGTTCCAGGCGACCGCCATCCTCATGGTCACAATGTAAATCTGCCGGGGACCATCGCCCGCGACCTTGGCGCCAAGCCGGAGCGCGCCATCTATGCGGCGGTCGGCGGTCAAAGCCCGCAGCAATTGGCCAATGAAATGGCTGCGCGCATCCATGCAGGAGAGATTGATTGCGCCCTGGTCACGGGGTCCGAGGCCAACAAGGCATCCAAGGCCGCCCGCAAACATGAGGTTCAGATCGACTGGACCGACAGCGACGATCTCGACTTTGAGGATCGCGGCATGGGCGACATGCTCCTGTCCCGCCCGGAGATCAAGCACGGGATTATCGCGCCAGCTTATTTCTATGCCCTGTTCGAAAACGCCATGGCCGCGCGCGATGGTCAAACCCGGTCACAGCGCCGCGCCGCGATGTCTTCGCTGTTTGCCAAGTTTGCCGCCGTCGCCGCCTCCAACCCGCACTCGCAATTCGAGACAAGCGCATTCGACGCAGACTTCCTCGCGACCCCCAGCAAGGCCAATTATCCGTTCGCGGACCCGTTTTTAAAATGGCACATCGCTCAGGATGCAGTGAATCAAAGCGGTGCGTTCCTGATCATGTCCGAGGAGAAAGCGGACCAACTTGGCATTGCCGCCGACAAGCGCGTCTATCTCGCGGGCAGCGGCGAAGCTGGCGACGATTTTATTTCCGAGCGTCCGGTCCTCGATGGCTCCTGGGCGATGGAGACGGCGATCCACCGAGCGCTTGCGCAGGCGGGGAAAAACCCCGCCGACATTGGCGCGTTTGATCTCTATTCCTGCTTCCCTTGTGCGGTATTCAGCTCGATGGCCGTCCTCGGGATCGAGCATGAGACCGAAACCCGGCCTCTGACGCTAACTGGAGGGCTCCCCTTCTTTGGCGGTCCCGGAAACAATTACTCGATGCATGGCATTGTCAGCATGACCGAATGGGTGCGCGAGCATCCAGGCACACCGGGGCTCGTGCTTGCCAATGGCGGCTGGATGACCAAAGAAGCCGTCGGCATCTGGTCAACCGAACGGCCCGACACGTTCAATCCTGTGGAGCCGATGGCAAAACCGAACACCAAAGTCGCACTCACCCCAGCCCCAGAACACGGCACGGTCGAAACCTACACTGTCACGTATGGCAAGGACGGCCCAATGAGCGGGATCATTTTCGGCCGCACGGATGAGGGTGATCGATTCATCGCTGCTGCCGCTCCCGAAGCCATGCCGCGCCTGCTCGAAGAGACCAGTCCGGTCGGCTTGAAGGTGACCATCACAACCGCCGACGAACGCAACACATTCGAATTCGCGTGACCGGAATGGTCGCCCAATGAGTGACGTCCTGACTGCACTGATCCCGATCGCCGCTATCCTGCTGCTCGGTAAATCCCTGTCGGCGGCAAAGCTACTCACACCCGAAGGCTGGATCGGCATTGAGCGGATCACTTATTTCATCCTGTTTCCGGCTCTGATTATCGGCAAACTCGCGAGCGCAGATTTTGCCGACATGGGGTTCGGCCTCCCTGCCGCGCTGGTTGGCGCTCAGTTCGCACTGGGCGGCTTGAGCATCGCCGCTGGATATCTGTTAAGGCAGCCCCGTGATCGCATTGGCGTATACGTTCAGTCAGCTGTGCGGTGGAACACGTTCATCGCCCTCGCCTTGGCACAGGAGCTCATGGGCGGCGCCGGCGTCACTCTGATCGTTGTCGCCGCCGCAGCAATGATCCCGACGGCTAATGTCCTTTCTGTTTCAGCGCTTCTGGCATTCTCGGGTCAGCGCGTGGCGATCGCTGGTATTCCGCGCCAGCTTGCGATCAATCCTCTCGTCATCGCGTGTATGATTGGATTGGGCCTCAATGTTCTTAAAGTCCCGCTACCCGCCACCGCCATCACGTCGCTTGATTTATTGGCGCAAGCGACAATTGCTGCAGGCTTGCTCGCCACGGGCGCGGCAATCAAAATCAACGACCGCTCAACACCGGTCGCGAGTCTTTTGGGATGGTCGTTTCTTCGGCTGCTGGCATTGCCCCTGTTCGCCGGAGCTTTTGGATTAGCACTCGGCGTCTCGCAAATTGAACTGATGGCCATCCTGATTGCGACAGCGGTTCCAACTGCGTCCAATGGCACAATCCTGGCTCGGCAATTAGGCGCGGATGCAAGCCTGGCCGCCAACCTGATCGCGTTCCAGACGATATTATCTCTGCTCACGATCTCGTTCGTATTGTGGGCTGTAAGCTGGGTTTGGTAGCGTGCACACGCGGTCCGACGAAACCGGGAAACGATTTTATCGCCCCTCCTGCTATTATTCAGATACAGATGACGCAGAATTCTGTAAGGGCACACTCGCTTTTACCCCGCCGTCCATTCCGGGTCGGCGACGGGTAGCGTTCAACTGAAAGCCGGACCATGCAAACCAAATTGAAGATCGCCGATCCGCTGGCCAAAGCGCTCGCGGATAAGGGATATGAGTCGCTGACCCCTGTTCAGGAAGCCGTACTGGCGCCAGAGCTCGCGCTGCGTGACTTGCTGGTATCGGCGCAAACAGGCTCAGGTAAGACGGTCGCTTTCGGCCTCGCGATGGCCTCATCGCTGCTCGCTGACGCAGACCGCCTACCGGACGTAACAGCGCCGCTTGGGCTTATCATCGCGCCGACGCGCGAGCTGGCTCTGCAGGTGACGAGCGAACTGCAATGGCTGTTCGCGCCCGCCGGTGGGCGGATCGCGTCCTGCATTGGCGGGATGGATTATCGCGATGAACGCCGCGCCCTCGAACGGGGTGCGCATCTGGTGGTCGGTACGCCGGGCCGTTTGGTTGATCATATTCGACGCGGCTCACTGCAGATGGATGACCTTCGCGTCGCGGTGCTCGATGAAGCCGACGAAATGCTGCACATGGGCTTTCGCGAGGAGCTGGAGTTTATTCTGAACGCAGCGCCGGAAAACCGGCGCACGCTGATGTTCTCCGCCACGGTGTCCAAGGGCATCGCCCGCCTGGCCGAGAATTATCAGGATGAAGCGGCGCGGGTGAATACAGTCTCCGCCAAGGCGACGCATGTCGATATTGAGTATCAAGCGCTCAGCGTCATTCCTTCGGACGTTGAAAAGGCAATCATCAATCTCTTGCTGTTTCACGATGCTCCGAATGCAATTGTGTTTTGTGCCCGACGAGGGGCGGTGAATCGTCTTGCGGCCCGCCTCAACAATCGCGGCTTTGATGTCGTCGCGCTGTCTGGTGAATTCAAACAAAAAGAACGTACCAACTCGATTGCGGCG
>SPJK01083830.1_pt1 | contig 30070 bp, 22 predicted proteins | sample 3741771 | NCBI WGS metagenome assembly SPJK01 (sample SAMN10925997, study PRJNA522277) | cold seep metagenome | isolation source: Elba SIP-enriched marine methane seep metagenome, extraction at timepoint T2 | place: Italy: coast of Elba, Mediterranean Sea
AATGCTGTTCTTACCAACGACTTCGGAGAGGTCGTACATCACTTGCCTGGAATTATCGCGTTACAAGCCGAAGCGAAAATGAATAGGTGATAAATGTTCGACCTCTCCGAGGTCGGTATTGTGTGCTATGATGGAGGCTAAACCGGTGTGACCTCTCCGAGGTCGAGGTGGATAAGCGAAAGGAAAGGAAGTGAGTGTGATCGTTTAGCTTGTCAGCAACCCTGAAGCAGAGGTGCCTACCTAGGCTAGTCGATGAGTATAAAAGGTGTAATGCTGTTCTTACCAACGACCTCGGAGAGGTCGTACATCACTAGCCCAAATGCACCGCTAAATTAATGACCTCGGAGAGGTCACACCTTAGTCATCTTCATCAAAGAAATCGAATAGCTCTTTTCGTCCGATGTCAATGTCGAAATCCGCTATGATCTTTTGGAACTCCGTCGCAAAAGGTTTGTTTTTATGGTGTTCTTTTTGGTTCAAGATATAGCGGCAAACAATAGGAACTTGCGGCTTACTGTGAGAGAAGGCACCATAACCAGATTGCCAGCGGAAAGCAAAAGCAGAAAGCTTATTTTGTTTGACGTAGGTCGTACTGGATTTCTTGATTTCGCGCACCAATTCAGAGAGCGATTCTACCGGCTTCATGCCAATGAAAATATGCAGATGGTCTGGCATACCTCCTATCGCGAGCATTTTGTGGCCACGTCCTTGCACAATACCAGTAATATATTTGTGGAGCTGGGTTTCCCACGAGGGCTGTATTAGGGCTTGCCGATTTTTAACAGCAAAAACGATGTGAATGTAAAGCTGAGAGAACACGTCGGCCATAAGGCAGTTATTGGTGAAAGCGATGAAGACGAATAAATATACGACCTCATTCTAACTGAGGGATAGTGATATACTGACCTTAAGTTGAAATGGGCAAAAGTGAATATGTCCTGTATACAGTTCGTCGCCAAGCCTGTCCCATATTCCTCCTAAAGTCCGTAACTTGCTGTTTGAAGCGAAGAACGATAACTTGTTTCTTCTTTTCAGCGTTTATTCTATACAGCTAACCTGATAAAGTCTTGCACCATTATGAGTACACGTACCATCCCTTTGGTCAATCTATCAGAATTTGAAAACGGCACCGCTGAGCAGCGGGCTGCTTTCGTCGATAAACTAGGTAAAGCGTTCCACGAGATCGGTTTTGTGGGCGTGACGGGCCACGGTATTCCGAAAGAATTGATCGACGGCTTTTACACGCATTCCAAAGCCTTCTTTGCGTTACCTACAGAAGTGAAGTCGCAATATGAAATTGCCGGCATGGCCGGGCAGCGAGGTTATACTTCTTTTGGTAAAGAGCACGCTAAAGGCAGTAAGGTAGCCGATCTAAAGGAGTTCTTCCAGATTGGCCAGGAAGTGCCTGCCGACCATCCGCTAAAGCCAGAATACCCTGACAATGTGAGTGTGACAGAAGAGCCACATTTCACACGCCTAGGCCGCGAATTATATGAAGCCTTCGTAGCAAAAGGCGCTTCTTTGTTGAGGGCAATTGCTCTTCATTTAGAATTGCCAGAAGATTACTTTGATGGCCGTATTGAATTTGGTAACAGTATCCTGCGCGCTATTCATTATCCACCGATCACGCATGAACCGGCTTCTGCGATTCGCGCGGAGAGCCACGAAGATATCAACTTGATCACCTTGCTGGTGGGAGCCTCTGCTGGCGGCCTTCAGTTGTTGAATATGGACGACGAATGGCAGGACATTATGCCGGAGGATAATGAGATCGTTATCAATGTGGGCGACATGTTGCAACGTCTAACGAACAATTACCTGAAATCGACCACCCACCGCGTGGTTAACCCGCCTCGTGAGAAGTGGCATTTACCGCGTTTGAGTATCCCGTTCTTCTTGCACCCTAAAAGTAGTATGGACTTGACGGTACTTGATAAGTGTGTGACGGAGAACCGTCCGAAAGCTTACACCGATACCACTGCCGGGGATTACCTGGATGAACGGCTGCGTGAAATCGGCTTGAAGAAATAAATCTACGCGCTATTTAAACGTTATAGACCTTTGACAGTCTAAGAGTTTAGGTAGAAAAGAGTAATTTTGTTGAGCGATTGACCTTAGTCTGTTTCTAAGTTGTTTATAGGTCAACGCACATTTTATTAAAAGCTAGTAGCATGAAAACATTGCTGTTATTAAATTTCCTCGGTCCGGAGATGATTGTGATCTTCTTCGCCATTCTCCTGTTATTCGGTGGGCGTAAGATTCCTGAGTTGATGCGTGGTATTGGAAAAGGCATCCGCGAATTCAATACAGCACGTTCATCCTTGGAGAGTGAATTGAAGGAAGGAATGAAGGACGAACAAAAGAAGACGGTTCAGGAAAACAAAGAACAAGCCAATAGCTAAGTTGTCTCGTCTATACTTTCCGATAATCATTTACGGATAAACACAAAAGCCCTCACGATCAATCGTGCAGGGCTTTTGTGTTTACAGGAGGCTTCGCCAACGGCTAACTAACGACGGAGTCCACTTGTTCTAAAGCAGTTCGAACAGCCGCCAGGACCTCTCGCTGTGTAGAGCGGGTCTTATCACGTGCGTACCATTTCTGACTTTCTATCTTCACCTCATTCCAAATGGATGAGCGCCCTTCGTCAGAAGTAGTGGCCAAGGATTGCTCCTTGCCAGCCATGACCATGTTTTGCACGACTTCGGGGCGAGGACCCCATTCACCTAATACAGTTTGATTACCCTGATCGAGGATAATCAACTTCGGAATCGAGCGCGCCCCATTGGTCAAGAAGGCATCCATGATCTCGGGATGCTCGTCACGTAAGAGCAACCGCAGTTCAATATGATCGGATTGATCAGCCATTTTTTGCATCACCGGCACAATTTGAGCCGCATCACCGCACCAGCCTTCCGTCAGGACCAGCCAGGTTAATGGTCGATCAATGGCTTGCAAAGACGCGACCACATCTTCTTCCAAGCGGGTAGTCTTGTCCAAGCGCTTCATTCGTGCAATGTTGAGTTTGGTATACTCAATCATCGCAGGACTCTGGTCTGGGCCAGTTGTTTTGCCTTCAGCAAACAACGAGTCGATCAATTGCCGGTACGTACCATAGTCGTAGTTTCCACTAAGTTGATCCACGCGTATCTGTGTCATAACCTTCTCCTTTAGCTTAGGTCACAAGTTAGCAAGACTGTGCTGCTGACTTGGATGATTTTGGTCACTTAAAGTGCTTGATAAACAGCTGTGGAGAGCTTTGGGTTGGCCCTATTCCTCAATAGCTTGTACCAACTGTCGTAGGCTGGACTGATTGGCCTCAGAAGAGAGCGCCCGCAGCACGTCTGCCTTTTCGTTTCCAGTGAGGTGAAAGGAGACCGAAGCTTCGAGTTTATACTCATTGGCGGGGTGATAAAGGAATCGCACCAATTCGAAATGATCTGGTCCTAAAAGGTCGTAGATAAAACTTAGGTTGGCGTCGTGCTCGAACTCTTGCACAACCAGTAACTTTCCGGCTATACCCAAAGGGTTGAATAAGGAGGTGACAATGCCTGATTTGCCACTAGGAGAGATGGTCTCAATTTTTTCAGAACTACTGACTTGTACTAGTACAACCCCACTCGTGTTTTCGTGGATCCAATCGCGAAAAACCTGGATGAAGCGCGTAGCCGCCAGGATGCCATAGTTATCTCGAAAACCGGCATCCACTACTTCGATCGCGGGCTCTGTTGGCAGGTGAACCGTAGGTAGCACGTACGGATAGGTAGAGCTCATTCGCAAGGCAGAGGTGAAGCGCAAACTGTCTGCGTGTTGTTTCGAAAAGAGCTGGCCAAAATCGACAGCGTCCACTTCGAATGCACCGGGTCGCTCAATGCCTACCGGGGCGATCATCATGTAGGAAACCCCTTGCGGAGAAATGATCAGTTGACGACCATCGTTCAAAATAGTTGGCGTTAGGTACAACAAAGGGATCAGACCGTCTTGTTCTGGTTGTCGGTAGGCTGATAAGGGTTTGTCCAGCAGGTTGTCGGTGTTTTCATTCAACTGCTGTTCAAAAATATACCCACGATCACGGAAATAACTTTCGCCGCCATACTCGAAGCGTGTCCAAGGCAAGAATAGGTCGTTGGAAACGATGGTGAAGAAAATAGAGTTCAGCAGGTCTAAGCTGATTTTTTCCCGGTAAATACTGTCCCGGTAGTTGATCGAAGGATTGTGCAAACTCTGATAATACAACTCTCGCAGGTAGGCCATGCCCATCATGCCACCAGAAGCCCCGGTCATGAGAACAGTTTGATCAAGTAGGCGGCCATTGAGTAGGCTGTCGGCTGTTTGGATAACATGCATACTCCATACCGCGGCTTTTAAGCCACCACCGCTGGCACACAGTAAGACCATCTTAGGTTTTTCGCCTCCCGGGGAAACGCGGGCTTCCCAGTTGGCCAGGATGTCAGTCGTAGCCAATTTGTCGAGTTCAATCTGTTCGGAAAAGCAGATCTGTTCCAAGCTATCGTAGACATATTTGGCTGGGGGCGAATCATAACTTAAGCCATAAGCCTGATTCTGGTGATTGAAAATCCCTAATGAAGTAATGTAGTTAATGCCGATTAAGAGGAGAATAATGACGAAAGCACGCCATTCTGCGAACCAATAGGTTAAGGCACCTATGAAAGCGATAAAAATGCTGAAAAGAATAATGATACTTGCTGCGGCGGGGATACGAAATATGCGATAGTCGATCAGGTAGCCGAGCAACAGCAGCAACATCATAGTGATCAGCTGTAAAGCGAGCGCATTGAGGTGGTTTTGCTTGAAAATATTCATCAACAAACGCGACTCATAGTGGGCAACACTACGTACAATACGCGGCCGGAAATTCTCTCCCAAATAGGTGTCAACTCGGATGCGGTTGCGGTCGAGTTTGATATAATCTAGGTCGACATTGCGACGCCCCGGAGCGATGATTAAATTCGGGGGCGGGTGTTGCCGACGGTGATAGTAGGAGATATCTCGATTGGTCAAGTAGAAGTACAAGGCATAGCCCAGGATTAGGGTAATACCTCCTGCAACAATGGCTAGTAAGTGCCCCACTACCACGCTTAGCGGCAACTCTTGAAAAGAATATTGGAAATAGCCAATGAACCCGAGGTAAAAGCCGTAAAACAGGAGTGGCATTGCCAGGTTGTTGATGCTGAACTTGGTGAACGGCCGTGATAAACTGGCGAGAAAAGGGAAATGCTGAGCAGTTAGAAGATAGGTGGTCAGGTTCCACCCCATGAAGAACCCGCCTAATGCCAGGCCGACCAGATAAAAACTCCACCAATTCACCTGGCCCAAATACTCCGGGTCGAGGAATAGGTACTGCACACCAAGCTCTCTTCCTAAGCTCCCCGACATGAACAGCGCCAGAAGTACCCACCAGCTCAAGAGAAGCAGGTTGCTTCGCAGGTGAAGTAACAGCAACTGAACCGGAAAGGAGTAAAGAATGTGTCGGAGTTTCTTGCGCATGATGGCCTAAGATCGCCTTTTACCATTATTATCACTCATAAAATAGACGAATTGCCCCGGGCAAACAAGTTTGAGCAATTTATACTAGATCCAACAGACCAACGGTCTAGTAGCAATTCCTATCTCTGCCAACTGCCAACTGCCAACTGCCAACTGCCAACTGCCCACTGCCCACTGCCCACTGCAAGTTGCAAAGCAACCCAATGCACTGCAAACGACTCTACTGAAATCCCTCATTTTCCCTTACCTTTGCGGCCACCAAATGAGTTATTCTCTCCTCTTTTAGCAAACTGGCATATAATCAAATCTCAAACAACCAATCTCCCATCTATGAACATTGCTGTAATTGGTACGGGTTATGTAGGCCTGGTAACCGGAACGTGTTTTGCTGAGACGGGCAATGAAGTCATCTGCGTAGACATCGACGAGCAGAAAGTAGCACGAATGCGAAACGGCGAAGTGCCGATCTATGAGCCTGGCTTGGAAGTGCTCTTTGAGCGCAATACTCGTCAAGGGCGCTTGTCATTTACTACCGACCTCGCTGAGGCAGTCGAGCATGCTGATATCCTGTTTCTTGCGCTACCGACACCTCCAGGTGAAGATGGTTCTGCCGATCTATCATATATCCTAGGCGTCGCGGATCAGCTTGGCGGCTTGATTAGGTCGTATAAAGTTATTGTCGACAAGAGCACCGTACCCGTAGGGACGGCTGAAAAAGTACACGCGATGATGGCGGCCAAATTGGATGAGTCGCTCTTCGACGTGGTCTCTAATCCGGAGTTTTTGCGGGAAGGGGTAGCCGTTGACGATTTCTTGAAACCTGATCGCGTAGTTATCGGTACGAATTCCGAGCGAGCTCAAAAGGCGATGCGTCAATTGTATGAACCCTTCGTCCGCCAGGGGAACCCGATCTTGATGATGGATGAGCGTTCCGCAGAAATGACTAAGTACGCAGCCAATTCATACCTGGCCACTCGGATCAGTTTTATGAACGAGATCGCGAACCTTTGTGAAATGGTTGGCGCGGATGTGGACATGGTGCGCCGTGGGATGGGCAGTGACTCGCGTATCGGCAAACGCTTCCTGTTTCCTGGTGTAGGTTATGGCGGTAGTTGCTTTCCGAAAGATGTGCAAGCGCTTGCAATGACTGCGGAAGAATACGCTTACGATTTCAGAATCTTAAAATCGGTGATGAACGTCAACGACCGGCAACGGTTGCGGCTGGTAGACAAGATAAAGGCTCGCTTTGGCGACGACCTGACCGGTAAAACGTTTGCGCTCTGGGGGTTGGCCTTCAAGCCGAATACCGATGATATTCGCGAAGCGCCAGCGGTGTATACCATCAATGAATTATTGAAAGCAGGAGCTTCTATCCGGGCTTTTGATCCCGAAGCAATGGAAAATATCCGTGCCATTTATGGTGATCGAGTGACCCTGGTGGCGGACCAATACGAAGCGCTGATCGGCGCCGATGCCCTAGCTATTGCGACAGAATGGAGCGTGTTTCGTACACCGAGTTTTGAAGTGATGAAAGAGCTGCTGAAGGAACCGATTGTTTTCGATGGCCGTAATCTCTACGACTTGGAACAGATGGAGGAGGAAGGATTTCAGTACGAGAGTATTGGACGAACGGTGGTCGGCTAAGAAGGCTTATCTTATATGCGGTGCTGCATTTCACTGGAAGCGTGTTTCATCCGACATTAACATCAACAATCTCCTGAACTACCTTGCGTTATCGTCTAGGAAGCTTGATATTCCCTCAATTATGAAACCAGCTATGCGTCAACCCATTGTTTTTTTTCTGCTATTAGGAATGGTTATGTCCTGTAGTAGTAACCTGGAAAAAGTGAAAGGGACCGACGAATTCGGCAATATTGAAGAATACCAAAGAGACAAAGAGACTTTTGCCCGACAGGGGTGGTACCACCGCAATGAGCCTACCGGCGAGCCCATTGAGGCCGCTTATTACGAGAATGACACCCTTCATGGTCAGCGCATACTATTCTATGAAAATGGGGATACCAGTATTGTAGAATTATACGAAAGAGGTCAATTTCATGGGGTTTATCGTATGTACTATGAAAACGGCAACCTGCAGCAATTTGGCCAATATGTCAACAATGAGATGGTAGGCGAATGGTCGACTTATTACAAGAACGGCCAGCTGCGAGAAAGAGTCAATTTTGTAGCGGGGTATGAAAATGGCCCCTTCATTGAATACAACGAATCAGGAACCTTAGCGGCCCAAGGTAGCTACAAGGACGGCGATAATGAAGACGGCGAGCTTAAGCTCTATGACGAGGATGGCGAACTACTGCGCAAAATGATGTGCAATGTAGGCCGTTGTACTACGATTTGGCTGCGCGAGGGAATTGAGGAAAAATAATGTCTAATAAGTGTAAAGGTATTTAAGGTGTGAGAGTTCCAGTTGTAACATTTACACGTTTAAACCCTTACACGCTTACACATAGAGAATGAAACTACGCCTACTCTCCATTGTATTATTGCTTAGTTCGGGCCTGTCGGCACAGGTTGGGGGCTTGTTCACCTATGAGTTTCTCAATTTCGCCCCCTCTGCGCGTGTATCTGCTTTAGGTGGTACACACATTGCGGTGGCCGACGATGATGTGAACCTGGCTGCTAACAACCCTTCCTTGTTGAACCCGATGATGCACGAACAACTGGCCTTTAGCCATGCCTTTCATCCAGCGGGTATCAACTACGGTTATGCGGTTGGGGGCTGGTATCGAGAAGCCTGGAAAACGACCTTGCAAGCAGGCATTCGCTATGTGAATTATGGAGAGTTTGACCTAACCAATGCGTTAGGGCAGGTTGAGGGAGACTTCAAAGCGGCTGAATACGCCATCACGCTTGGCGCAGCGCGGCCGATTGCTGAACGCCTGACCGCAGGAGTGAACCTGCGCTTTATCACATCGCAATTGGAAAGCTACAATTCGTTAGGCCTAGTTGCTGATCTAGCGTTGTTGTACCAGGATACAGCTAGCAATTTTTCGCTATCCATTGTAGCGCGAAATGCGGGCCGGCAGCTAACCACTTATCGGGAAGACAATGTTGAGCCACTGCCTTTTGAGATGCAAATTGGTGTTGCTAAACGCTTGAAACATTTGCCCTTCCGCTTTTCATTAATCTACCGCTACCTCGATCGTTGGAATATCCTCTATGACGATCCTAATAGCCAGGAACAATCGCTATTTATCGGCGAGATTGAAACAGAACGTAGCGCTTCGGCCATCTGGCTGGATAATTTTTTTCGGCACTTTGTATTCAACGGTGAATTGCTGATCGGGAAACGCGAAAACTTTCGCGTTCGTTTTGGTTACAGCCACCTGATGCGTAAAGAACTGGCCGTTAGTGAATACCGTAGCTTGGCAGGCTTTACTTTTGGAGCGGGCATTCGGATCAATCGCTTCCGGCTCGACTACGGGCGCTCAAATTTCCACCTAGGGGGAGGTGTTAATCACCTAAGTATTTCCACTAATCTGCGCGAATTTAGGTAGCCTGTAAGCTTCGATGCTACCCAACGTTTTTCTTCGCTTAGTCGTCTTATTAATATAACGACTTGCGCCTTGCGTGATGCGCAAGCATTTACCCCTATAAAACAACTTGGACATGAAACGATTCCTGTTTTTCGGATTTGTTGCAATGACGTTGAGTTTGATGCAATGCAACGATGCTAATAACAACCCAATACCTTCCACGCCGGTAGAAGTCTTTACTTGCATGGATGAACCCGGCATATGTGAGTTAATGCAAGCTAATAATGCATTTGGGTTCGACCTGTTTCAGGAATTGCACGAAGCGGCGCCAAACGAAAATATCTTCATTTCACCCTTAAGTATCAATGCCGCGCTATCCATGACGGCTAATGGAGCAGAGGACAACACCTTGACCCAGATGCGGGCAGCAATGGCCCAGGATGGAATGACGGAGACCGCAATAAACGAAGGCTTCAAATCTTATCTTCCCTTCTTGACGGATGCCGATCCTGCAGTAACCATGCTGCCAGCCAATAGTATTTGGTACGATGAACCCTTCCCGGTGCACCAAGCATTTCTTGATGCTAATCAGGAGCACTTTGACGCTCAAGTGCAAGCACTGGACTTTAAGGATCCTGCTTCGGTAGATGTGATCAATGGTTGGATCGAAGACAATACCAATAACCGCATACAGGACATGCTGGAAAGTATTCCTGGCGATGCTGTGATGTACCTCGTTAATGCTGTTTACTTCAAAGGAGATTGGCGTATCGCTTTCGATGAAGACAACACTTATGATGGACAGTTCACCAATAGCGATGGCCAAGTAGAAGCGACGCCCATGATGGCTTTCCCTGAAAGTGTTTACTTCCCATATACGGAAACGGAATCCTTTCAGATGCTGGATTTGCCTTTTGCCGATTCAGTATACAGTATGACCTTGCTATTGCCACGTCAAAACTATGAGGTGGGCGATATTATCGATCAACTGGATACGGGGAGCTGGGACTCCTGGATCGCTTCTTTGAATAGCGAAGAGGTACGGGCAGAAGTACCACGGTTCAGCCTGGAATACGAAGAAACCTTGAATGATGCCCTCAAAAACATCGGTATGACCGACGCTTTTGATCGCGACCTAGCTGATTTTGATCGCCTATCGCCAGATCCACGCCCTTATATTAGCCTGGTGAAGCACAAATCCTTCCTGGAAGTTAATGAGCAGGGTAGTGAAGCCGCCGCCGCGACGGTCGTAGAGATTGTTGTAGAATCGATCAGTGGCTATTACTTCCGTGCCGATCGTCCTTTCTTGCTCGCCATCCGCGAACGCGCCGGAAATGGCATCCTGTTTCTCGGTAAAGTAACCAGCTTGCAGTAGAGCAGTTAGCAGTAGGCAGTTTGCTACTTCGTAGCTTGCAGTTAGCAGTGTCATCCTATTCTGCCCACTGCCCACTGCCCACTGCAAGCCGCAAAGCGGCGAACTGCCTACTGCCTTACTGGAACAAGTTCCCACCGTTCGGCTGCTACCGACTCCACTTTCTCCCTTGAATAGAAGACTGGGAAGTACTGGTCCTTTGCCCATAAGTCGAACAGGTTGCGATAGTGCGGATGTGCTGGATTGCCGTTTTGCCCTGGCGTATTAGTACCCAGGCAGTGATCCCAGTTTCCCGTATCAACGATCATGCGAAAAGAACCTCCGGAAGGTTGATTATCTCCATTGCCTGTGCTATTTACGGTATAGCTGTTGCCACCACGAGGAGCAGGGCCGACATTGAGCAGGGCTCGCGTTTCCGGATCAACAGCGGACGCTAGTGGATGCTGCAACACAATGTGCTTGTAGCGCTCCTGCCCGTATTGCCACTGCGACATATCGGGGCCAAGGCGATTGGTCAAGGATCGAATCGCTTGACTAAGACCGGCGAGCAGCATAGCGTCGCGTCCGGCAATGGGATCGCTACCAAAAGTGCCATCGGGTAGCTGCAAATGCTCAATCACTCGTTTGAGTTGCATGCTTACATAAGGCCGTGCATTATCAGGGATGCGCTGTTGGCTTACCAGCGCACGAAGTTCGCGTTCCCATTGGTTGTATATTGCGGCGGCTACAGAATTGGGCTCTAATCTGAAATCCCAGTCGAGAAGAATCGCTATTCCTGCTGAAAGCCGTTCATCCTCGGATTGAAGGCCTTTTAGAAGCGGAACAAGCTCTCTGGCTGGAATAGATAGGTAGTCTGTTTGGTAACGAGCCATGTCTTGCAGGCTATGTCGCTGACCACTTAGCAAGAGTTCCTGTACCCGATCGCCGCGATAGGGGTCCGACCAGGAGTAGCCCACCGCATCCCAGAGTTCGTAGTCTTTTGGCGTGACATCCTCATTGGCCGTATGGATGATACCATTGGCAGGATTTTCCAGGCTAGGTTTGGCGATAATGGGCAAGTAACCCTCCCACTCATAGGAGCCATCGCCGGGTACCGGCACTAAGCCACTCCAGTTTCTCCGCACAGGGGCTATACCTACGGCCTGCCAACCGATGTTGCCGGCGCGGTCTGCCCAGACCATATTTTCGCCGGGAATGTGACTGTAATTGCAAGCTTCTTTGAACTCGGCAAAATTTTGCGCCTGATCCATTCGCAAACTGGCTAGATAGGGCGAACCACCAATCTCCAACCAGCCGCATCGTAGGGCATAGGCCAAATGATGCGTTGGATCTTCATAGGAGACTGGCCCGTGGCGTGTGTACTTATAAACCACTGGAACGGGGCGCTGCCCTTTCACAGGGATGGTATCGTAAATAAGGCGCATATCTTCCCAATGCCCCTGGTACCAATACTGATTGGGGTTGTCGGGGTTCGTTTGGTACACGTATAGATCTTCCGCATCGGTTCGGTATACGGTTAGTCCCCAGGTGCCATACTCATTATGTCCAATTGAAATTCCTGGAATTTCCGGTTCTCCACCTCCGATCACATTCCAACCAGGCGCTACGAGATGCGCCATGTAGCGAAGAGATGGAGCTGCCTGACGCCGGTGTGGGTCATTGGCCATCATGGGGAAGCCGCTCTGGGTGAGCGCTCCGCTAACCACCCAATTATTACTGCCGATATCCAGTTGCTCATTCCAGCGATCTGGAGAAGGCTCCGTGTTCGCCAGGTCGCGGTAATCATCATAGCTTCCAGCGTGCATGGCCAGGTCATTGGGCTCAAAAACAACGGATCGTCGGTAGGCGTCGTAGAGTTCCAGAATAGGGTCGAATAGCCGATTGGGGTCAATCTTGGGATCAAGTGTTAGATCGGCTTCCTGTGGGTGAAACCAGGCGATGTCCTGTACCCGATCGGGGCCAAGAAGGGCGACCGCTCTGCCGATGGCAAGCTCCTGGCCAATATTCCCTAGCAAGCCCTGGTGTCGCGAAATGACGACTTCGGGTGTCCATGGCTCCGGCTGCGTTCCCAATAGCTGAAACTCAATAGGAAGATCTTCGGGGTGTGCGTTTGCGTACTCGATATAAGCGTTAACCCCGCGCACAAAAGAGGTGATAATGAGCTCTCCACGCGGATGGTAGTAGTTCATTTCTGCTTGTATGTCGCCGCGAAACTGAAATAAGCGCGTGCCAATGTCTCGCTTTAACTCACGAGGCCCGAGTAGGTCGGCTACGGTACCGGTGGCTTGGCGACGCCATATTTCGAACTGAAAGAGTCGATCCTTAGCGGCATAGTACCCCTGAGCGAAAAAGAGATCTGCCTCGTTTTGAGCGTAAATGTGCGGGATGCCCCATTGATCGGTGATAATCTCCACCGGCTCCTGGAGACCAGCGACGGCCAAGTTTGTGCTTTGTGCAAGAAGTGGTTGGAAGGAATAGAAAGCCCAAATTAGGCTGGAAATGACGATTAGGCGAAACATAGGTTGAAGGGCTAAGTGGAATAATGTGATTGCCCTCCTAATATAGGGAATGTCATGCTAGTCGGTTCAGATCAACTCAGACCAACAGTGATGAGTCCAACAGGATTTAGTGTATTGGCTCGCTATGAAATTTCCACAGAGTTGACCAAGTCGACCGTTGGACTAGTTCGACTGGTGCCTACTGCAAGTATGGAAAGGCCCATTCGACGACCCAATAAACGATAGCGCTACCGATCACGAATGCCGCGGCCATCCGAAGGCGCTCTTGGCGCTTTTCGTAGCGATATTGTTCTGCGAGTTCCCGAACCTTGGCGGCTATCGGCTCCCGAAACTGGATGGGTTTGCTGCGCTGTGCATTGCCCATGACATCCTGCTCAAACAATAACCCCCGGTTTCTCTTGCGCCGTAAAGTAGCATTGCTCTTAATACTAGCGTTCATGCTGCCTGCTGCTCCTCCGAAACTCATAATCTTTGCTTTAGGTGTAAACGACTGGATGGTACCCTTATAGAATACTTGAAAATATGCTCAAATGCCTGTTTTCTCGATTAATCTAGGAGAAAAGCAGACGACTGAGTTGACCGTTGGTCTGTTGGACTGGTTGGACCGTTGCCCTGTTTTCCCTACTTTAGCTTCCGATCCATCAAGGACAACCGCTATGGCTAAATCTTCTAAAGCATCTTCCCGGAAAAAGAAGACCGTTAAGGCTCGAAAACTACCTGCTTCTCTTAGTTGGTTGAAGCGCACTCGGCCTATTGCCATCGGGTTGTTTCTACTCAGTGCATTGCTGTATGCCAACACCTTTGGGCACGAGTATGCCCAGGACGACGCCATTGTGATCACGGAAAATATGTTTACCACCGAAGGCGTCAGCGGTTGGCCGGGCATTTTCCAAAAGGACACCTTCTTTGGTTTCTTTAAGGAAGAAGGGAAGGCTAAACTGGTAGCGGGCGGCCGTTACCGTCCACTTACCCTGGCTATGTTTGCGTTGGAGTACGAGTTGTTTGGCGACTCGCCCCAAGTCATGCATGTCTTCAATGCATTGTGGTACGGCTTGACGGTGGTTGTGCTCTATTGGCTGTTATTGTTACTCTTTCAAACCAGGGGGGCGTTCGATAAAAAGTTATCAACCACCGCCTTGTACTTCGTTCCATTGGCGGCAGCCTTATTGTTTTCGGTGCACCCTATCCACACGGAAGCGGTGGCGAATATCAAGGGGCGAGACGAGATCTTGACACTTTTGGGGAGTATTGCGGCCTTGTATTTTGTGCTGCGAGGCTTCAAAGACCTGCGCTGGCCCTGGCCCGTACTAGCTGGCTTTTGCTTCTTCCTGGCCTTATTGTCCAAAGAGAATGCGATTACCTTTCTAGGGATCGCGCCGCTGGCACTTTACTACTTCACCAAGGAAAAATTGCCTGGCATTGCGATCCGCATGATTCCTCTGGTGGCTGCGGCTGTGGTATTTCTCGCTATCCGTGGAGCTATCCTTGGTTGGGATTTCGGACAACCAAGCCGGGAACTCATGAATAATCCCTTCCTCAAAATTGAGGACAATCGATACGTGGATTTTAGCACGAGCGAAAAAGCGGCAACCATCACTTATACACTCGGTAAGTACGTGCAATTGGCCCTGGTGCCATACCCTTTGACGCACGACTACTACCCAAGGCATGTCGATAGGATGAGCTGGGGCGATTGGCGGGTGTTGTTAAGTTTGGTGTTATACCTCGGCCTTCTCTTTTTGGCCGTAAGAGGCCTGCGTAATAAGGAGCCGATAAGCTTCGGTATTTTGTTTTACCTGCTGGCACTTTCCATTGTGTCCAATATTGTTTTTCCAGTAGGGACCAATATGTCGGAGCGTTTCCTCTTTATGCCGTCGGTTGGCGTTTGTCTCGTGCTGGCTTTGTTGCTGTCTCGATTGGAGAAGCGATCGATCAGCTTATTGCTAGGAGCGACCGGTGTGATTGCGCTGGTGTATGCCGGGATAACGATTTTCAGGAATCCGGTTTGGCAAAACAATTACACCCTGTTTAGCGCAGATATTCACACCTCCCCCAATAGTGCGAAACTACGCAACGCAATGGCCGGGGAGTTGTCGGTGCAATGGACGAACCTGCCAGAGGCAGAACGCGAAGCGAATAGTGGTATGTTGCGTGAAGCGGTCGGTCATATTGATGAAGCTATTCGTTTCCATCCCAACTACAAGCAAGCACATTATATCAAGGGCAATCTCCACTTCAACCTGAAGGAGTACGACCAAGCGATACAAGCCTATCAACAAGCCTTGCGACTCGATTCGGAGTATCAGGCCGCCTTCGACAATCTGATGGTCACGTATCGGGAGGCTGGCAAGTTCTACGGAGAGCAGCGAGGTGATGTGGCTACTGCGATAACCTATCTCGAACAAGCCCGTGCCGGCCTACCGAATGACTACGAAACATTACGGCTTCTGGGTGTTGCCTATGGCATTAGTGGTAATTCAGCTAAAGCAGTTGAGTATTTCACGCTCAACACGCAGCAGGCCCCCGACAACGCTCGTGCCTGGTATGACCTCGGCATTGCCTATGGTCAGAGCGGGGAAGAGGAGCAGGCGGCAACAGCCTTTCAGCGAGCCCGTTCACTGGACCCTGACATCGACCAGAAGGTACAGGAAGGAAATTAGAGGATTCCAACAAATCTTCTGTGACTGGGGGAGTTATTCGTTAAAGTTCCGCTAAAAATTTGATTTTCATGTTAATGTGCCGACGATTCGTTGGCGTTTTCCGTTATTGTTTGTAACCTAGTACGGTATTTGGCGTATTAATAAAGAGAAAATTAGCCTGATAATCTGATTGTCAGAATATTAGGCACCCTAGTTATTACATGCCTAGGTAAATGGCTTGTCGTTGACTTCAAAACGCGATGACATCCGTTTTCCAGGCGGACTTCCACTACGGAAGAAGAAAACGCGACGATGACGACCATGAACCGAACCCCGGTGTGGCTGCTACGGCAGCTGCTGCCCCTGTTGGTACTGCTAGCAGGCACATCAACGCTGCCGGCGCAATACAACGCCAATCTCGATGAATCGACTGCTCAGGAAGCAATCTGGGTAGACTCGGTGTTCAATGCGATGAGCCCTAATGAACGCATTGGCCAACTCTTCATGGTAAGGGCTTACTCCAATCAAGGTTCCGGTCACGTAGCCGCTATCGAGCGGATGATCCGCGATTATCATATTGGCGGCATGTGTTTCTTCCAGGGGACTCCCGAAGAGCAGGTGCGCCTCATTAACCGCTACCAAAGTCTGTCTCGCCATGTACCCATTATGATGGCTATTGATGCCGAATGGGGCCTGGGTATGCGTATGTCCGCATCAACGGTTAGCTATCCGCGACAATTGATGCTAGGGGCCGTTCGTGATAACCAGCTGCTGTATGATATGGGCGAGGAAGTAGCTCGTCAACTACGACGCATCGGTATTCACGTCAACTTCGCACCGGTTGCGGATGTCAACAATAACCCGCTGAATCCAGTTATCGGGACACGGTCTTTTGGAGAAGACCGCTTCAATGTAACCGTCAAGAGTTACAATTACATGCAAGGCATGCAGGACCATGGTATTATGGCTTGCGCAAAACACTTTCCCGGCCACGGCGATACCGAAGTAGACTCGCACGCAGATCTACCGGTGGTGCCACACGATTGGGAACGCCTGGATAGTATTGAGCTATATCCCTTCCGTACCCTGGTCGATAAAGGTATTGGCAGCGTAATGGTAGCTCATTTGCATGTGCCTACTTTGGACGATCGCCCGAACCGCCCGACTACCCTGTCGCATTCGGCGGTGAATCGCTTGCTTCGTATGGACATGGGATTCAAGGGGCTCACCTTTACCGATGCGCTCGATATGCAGGGCGTCGCAAAATATCACGAACCAGGAGCTGTAGCAGCAGAGGCCATCTTGGCTGGAAACGATGTACTGGTCCTTCCATTGGACCTGGGCCGGGCCCGAGCTACAATCGAAGAATATGTCAATGGCGGCCGACTGTCGCAAGAGGAAGTAGACCGACGGGTAAAACGTATCTTGCGTGCCAAGTACCGCTTAGGTATGCAGCGTTTTGAACCCATTTCGACGGACAACTTGCGGGAAGATTTGAATAGCTCACAGGCTGTGGCGCTGAAAGAGGAATTAACAGCTCATTCCTTGACCCTTGTACGGAACGAAGGCAACCTTGTTCCCATCCGGGAAGTCGCTGATCGCCAAATTGCGGCCTTAGCTATTGGGGCTTCTGCTCGCCCGGAGTTTCAGAAGATGCTGGCGAACTACAGTTCGATCGACCTATTGCGAACAGGCAGCAGTTTATCTACTTCAGAACAGCAAGAATTGCTTCGTCGTTTGGCGGATGAAGAAGTGGTGATCGTCAGCTTGCACGATATGGGCGGCAGCGCACGAAACAATTTTGGGCTCAATCGCAGTGTGCTTGATTTTCTACAAGCCTTGAACAACCAAAATGAGGTGATTCTCACCGTATTTGGCAACCCATATAGTCTCAGGAATTTTGATCAACTAGGCGTCGTACTGGAAGCCTATGACGAAGATCCGATGACACAACGTGCCGCTGCACAAGGCATCTTCGGAGCTATTGCGATCGACGGTCGCTTACCGATCACTGCCTCTGAGCGTAGCCCTTTTAATGCAGGAGTAACCACCAGCCGCATCTACCGAATGGGGTATGCTATCCCAGAGCGCGTTGGCTTGAATAGTGACACCCTCCAGCGCTATGCCGACGAAATAGCGCGTGAGGCGATTGAATCAGGAGCAACACCAGGTTGTGTTGTTTTGGTGGCGCGCCGAGGGCAAGTGATTTTCCACGAAGCCTATGGTCATCACACCTACAGCCGACAGCGACGGGTACAACGAGATGATATCTATGACTTGGCCTCCATCACCAAAATCGCTTCAACGACTTTGGCTATTATGGACCTGCATGATCGCGGGCTGGTCAATTTAGATAAAACCCTGGGTGATTATATCCCCGATCTGCGTTCTACCAATAAGGACGCCCTGAGTATTCGAGAGATACTGGCGCATCGGGCTGGCCTAAAGCCTTGGATCCCGTTCTATCGGAACACCTTGGCGGGGAACAACTCACAACTTTCAGATGAATATTACCGCTCACAGGAGTCGGGTTTGTACAATGTGCAGGTGACGGATAACTTGTTCTTGCACCAAGCCTACATGGATTCCATTTGGAACCAGATCGCGCTGTCTGACCTTCGCTCTAATAAAGGATATCGGTATAGTGACCTTGGTTTCTATCTTCTGGCAGACCTGGTGGAGGAAATTACGGGACAACGTATTGATGCGTATGTCAGTGAGCGCTTCTATGAACCCATGGGCTTGCAGAATATTGGCTACCGGCCACACGAGCAATTCTCCATAGAACGGATTCCTCCAACAGAGCTGGATCGGTATTGGAGAGGCGAGAAGGTTCAAGGGTATGTGCACGATATGGGGGCGGCTATGTTAGGTGGCGTCAGTGGCCATGCGGGCCTTTTTGGCAATGCCCAGGATCTGGCAGTAGTCATGCAAATGTTGCTACAGCACGGCACCTATGGTGGTCGCCAATACCTGAGTCCGAGTACAGTAGAGGAATTTACCTCGCGTTATCCAGGAGCTACACGCCGAGGCCTTGGGTTTGACATGAAGCAGTTGAACAGCGGCTTGTCTCAGAATGTATCTTACCTGGCTAGCTCGCGGACCTTTGGTCATTTGGGTTTTACGGGCACCTGCGTTTGGGCCGATCCGGAAGATGAGCTGGTGTTTGTCTTTTTGTCCAATCGTACCTTCCCTTCGATGCGCAACAACAAGTTGGCCCGACTCGATATTCGACCGCGGATGCAGTCAGTTGCTTATGAAGCGATTGAAGAACGGAATGTCTCACCACCGGTGCAGCCCGTAGCGGTTCGATCCACACCAGATGCCGTAGAATCGATTACTGGGCAAGACCAATAGGAGTGTCGAAACTCGTCAGCTTTAGCTTGTTTTTATGTTTGTTGGTGGGCTGTAAGCAATCACCCAACACGGTATATCCCTCCTTTTACCATTGGCAAACAGCACTCGCCATTGACTCTGTCGAACAGGCGTATCTCCGAGGCCTGGAAGCTAAACGGCTCTATGTCAAATTCTTTGATGTCAAATGGGATGAGGGGCGGAACGAAGCGACTCCTCATGCCATTTTGCAGCCGCAAGCCTGGCCACAAGAAGTAGCTATTGTGCCAACTGTTTTTATTACCAATCGGAGCATGCGGGAATTGAACCCGCCCGCAATTGCTGAGTTGGCAGATCGCCTGTTGGAGAAAGTGGGTGAATTATTGCCAGCGGAAGTGCCCTGGCCGGAATTACAGATCGATTGTGATTGGACTAAATCGACCCGAGCTAATTATTTTGAGCTGCTCCGACAAATCCGGGAACAACTTCCCGAAGGGGTACAACTGTCGGCCACCATCCGCTTGCATCAATATCGGTACCCCGATCAAACAGGAGTGCCGCCCGTTGACCGGGGGATGCTGATGTTCTACAATATGGGAGATATTGGCCGCTGGGAAGAACCGAATTCGATCCTGAATTTGGAGACGGCGGCTTTGTATCTGGATGAACAGAAGTATGACTTGCCGCTGGACCTGGCCTTGCCCCTGTTTCGTTGGGGCGTGCTATTTCGCGACCGCCAGTTGATCAAATTGATCAATGGGTTAGAGTCAACTACTTTGCAAGATACGAGCTTGTTTCGCGAAGTGCAGAAAGGTCGTTTTGAGGTAGTGAAAAGTACGTATCTTGAAGGCTACTATTTGTACCGGGGCGACGAATTACGGCTTGAGGGAGTGAGTACATCCGCTCTTCGAGAGGCTGCTCAACTTTTGCTAAAAGTACCAGCTGAAAAGAAACGCTATTTAGCCTTTTACCACCTTGATCGCCCGGTACTCGAATCGTACACTTATGCTGAACTGGAAAAAGTACTGGAACTCCTGGCGGAATAGTGGATGGATCATCGCCCTGTTGGCTATGATGGTTTGCCCGAGCCGGATCTCTAGTGAATGTGGCCCGTATTTCCCTTCTTTTTATGGCTACAGTTTTATCAATCCTGCGATTACGAATTTCGATGCGGAATTGGCACCCTTCTTCCTGGACTTTCGCGGCATATATGAGGAGTATTTTCAATCGCAGCAAGAAGTCTACCAACACGACAATGCCGAGGAATGGCGGCAACGCTTTTGCGAAAACGCGACCTTGGATGATATCCGTTTCGTTGTCTATAAGTCAACGCGAACAGAGTTGGAAAACCTGCGCTCAGCCATGGCTACCGAGCAGCCGAGTACACGTATGCTGGGGGCTCGTATGGGCAACAATAGTTTCGCGCGTTATATGCTCCGGCATTCGTGTAAAGAAACGGTTGACTACCTGATCTTTGCCAAGCGATGTGAACCACATGTAGTGGCACCGTCAAGCAGCTGGGAAACTACCACGCGTGACGAAATGGCAATGCGAAGGCTGATTGACGAAACCAAAGAGCGATTCTTACGCACCGAGTCGCACTACATCAAGTTGCGCTATGCCTTTCAGGCGATCCGCTTGGCGCATTACCTCAAGGATTATGACCTCACCCTGGAGTTATGTGACTACTACCTGCCAAAGATCGACAACGACCCCAGTTTAGTAGAGTATTGGATTATGGGGCATAGGGCAGGTGCGCTTTTAGCAAAGGGGCAACGACCGGAAGCGGCCTATCTCTACTCCCGTATCTTCGAAATGTGTCCGAGCAAGCGCCAGAGTGCTTACCGGAGTTTCCGCATCGAAACAGATGAAGAATGGCAGCAGACGCTTTTGCTGTGCCGTACTGACCATGAGCGGGCCAACTTATATGTCATGCGCGCTAGTGCCAACAATGCTCGACTGATTGAGGAGATGGAGAATATCTATGCCTATGATCCCGAGCACCATGCCTTAGAAATGCTGTTAGTGCGAGAAGTGCAGCGGCTAGAAAAAGACTTGTTGGGAGAAGAGTTTAACCCCCGGCGAGAAGATAATCAGCGAGATTTCAGTATTCCACGGGCGATTGCCGGAGAGCGAGTGATTGAATTGCAAGATATGGTTCGACGCTATCTCGATGAGGGTTTGGTGGCAGAGCCAGCGCTATGGAAGCTAACGGAAGGTTATCTTGAGTTGCTGGCAGGCGATTTCTACTTCGCCCGGCAAACCTTCACTGAAGCAGCCGAAATGGTAGGAAAAGGCCCATTGCAGGAACAATTGCAGGTGTTTCAGCTGGTGCTACGAATTATTTCACTGACCCGCATCGATGATGAACAGGAGCGTGAGCTGGCCAGTATGCAGCGCGATTATAAATTTTATAGTGACTATCCAGACTTTTCCCGCCTGATCCGCGATAAAGTCCGATTGATGTACCGAGCGCAGGGAGATGATGCAAAGGCTTATTTGATGGAGTTCAGCCTGGGACAATTACAGGTGAATCCTGATTTGGAAATTATTGATGAGCTTCTAAGTATTTGCCGGAAGGAGAACAGGAATCGCTTTGAACGTGCGCTGGTAGAAAAAGATAATGGCACCACCATAGAGATTGAATTACTGGATGCTAAATCAGCCGTTTTCCTCAGCAACGGCCAACTAGAGGCCTCCTTAGAAACCATGCGGGAGATTCCCTTGACGGAATGGGACAACCTGGGGTTGTATAGCCCATTTATCCGCCGGTTCAAAGATTGTGTTCATTGCCCCTTGCCGGATTCATTGACGACCTACAACCGCGCTGAATTGATTCAACGGATGCTGGATAAAGAATATGAAGCCCGTGCGACAACGGATATGGATCAGTCTGCTGAACTGTTCTTTGAATTGGGTGAGGCCTACTACAACCTAACCTACTTCGGCCCGGCCTGGGAAGCAGCAGATGCGTTTCGCAGTGGAGCCAGTGCCGACCGTGCCTATCGGAATAAAGGACAGGAGGTATTCAGTTACCCAGGAATGGAGCTGGGGAATCGAGAGAACTTCAATTGCGAACGCGCGCAGTTTTATTTTGATAAGGCCCAGGCAATTGCCCGTTCTCCGGAACTGGCTGCCGCAGCTGCGTATATGGCTGCCAAGTGTGAGCGCAACGATTTTTATACCAAACATTCAGTTCGTACCTTCCGTTATTTCCAAATCCTTCAGGACAATTACCAGGAAACCGAATTTTATCAGCGTGTGATCCGGGAGTGTCTTGATTTTCAGGCTTATGTACTCAAATAGCCAGGATGCGGGACCTTGGATCATAAATCATTACCGATGAAAACCTTGTTACCGATCCTTTTAACGGCTGCGGTTCTTACCCTTGCAGCCCGCTGTGAACCAGAGGATGAGTTTATATTAGGCGAGTCCTTTACCCTGGCACAGGAAGAAGTTAAGACAAATCACAGCGAGAATCTGTCGGTGCAATGGGCTAAGGTGCTAGAGGATTCCAGGTGTCCGAAGTACATGAACTGTGTGTGGGAGGGCCAAGTTCGGGTTATGATCGTAGTGAATGAAGAAGAGGTCGAATTGACCTTGCGAGCGGGGCGTAAAAGCGGGGCTTCCGCTTCAGTTGGGGCGTTTAGGGTGCAAATGCAAGCACTGGAGCCATACCCTGAAGCAGAAGTGGAGCGCAAGCCCGAAGATTATCGTTTGCAATTGCTAGTTAATAAAGCTCCGTAGCTTTCCGCTACATAGATTCCTCAATGTACGTTTATGATATTTCCGATTGGTGATGATCAGGTCAAGGGAGGGTATTTTCCCTTGTTTAGCTACGCCTTCATTGCGCTCAATGTGATCATCTTTATTATGCAGAGCAGTATGCCGGCGGGGCAATTCCAATCATTCGTGCTGGAGTACGGCTCGATCCCGGCCGAGACGATTGAAGGACAGGATCTGTTTACGCTGATCACCAGTATGTTCTTGCACGGTAGTTGGGCCCATTTATTGGGCAATATGCTGTTCCTGTGGATCTTCGCTGATAACATCGAGGCTACCATTGGCAATGGTCGCTTCCTGTTGTTCTATTTGCTTGGCGGCTTGGCGGCTCATGCTGCCCACATCTATTTCAATTGGGGAAGTACGGTGCCGACGGTGGGTGCCAGCGGAGCGATCTCCTCAGTAATGGGGGCCTATCTGGTGAGGTTTCCCACCTCCCGCATTCGTATGCTGGTGTTGCTGTTCTTTGTACGCATACCAGCATTTGTCTTTCTCGGCTTCTGGATCTGGCAACAATGGTCATTTGGCTCTCAGGCCCTCCAAGGAGGTAGCAGCGGCGGGGTAGCCTGGTGGGCTCACATCGGCGGGTTCGTCTTCGGGGTGATCGCTGGATTTTACTACCGTGTTCGCTACCCCAAACCTAAGGAGGAGGCCTACTATCCACGTCATGACGAATTGTTATAAACCAATTGTACATAGCTGGAACTAATCGACCACCTTTGGGAGTTGATCTTATGCAACACGCAACACGCTACACGTGGCATGAAGCGGTAAGAGCGTGAAGCATGTAACTGAATGCGCGCAGCGCAGCATTCTCGTAATACATTAAACTCATTCGATTACCTCCTGCGGGCGGGATTGATTACCTTTGCGTTCTCAAAATTAGATGCCGTATGGCCAACGAAGTATTCGACAAAGTAAAAAGCGTAATTGCCGAGATTGAATCGGCCCTGCCTAAGTCAGTTGAAGAGCTGGAAGCTTTTCGTATTGAGTTTTTGGGCTCGAAGAATCGCTTGAAGCCTTTGATGGGAGAGATTCGCAATGTGGTCAATGAGCGCAAGCGTGAATTTGGGCAGTTGATGAATGAGGCAAAGCAAAAAGCGGAAGCCAAATTCGAGCAATTGAAAAGTGATTTGGAGGCAGCCGCAGAGACTGCTTCTGCTTCAGAGTTTGATCTTTCTGCGCCGGCTGAACCGCTAGTGCTGGGCGCCCGCCATCCTATTTCTACTACGATGAATCGGATCGTTGGTATTTTTGAGCGCATCGGTTTTGTAGTGGCTGAGGGGCCGGAAATTGAAGATGACTGGCACAACTTTACCGCCTTGAATACGCCGGAAGACCATCCGGCACGCGATATGCAAGATACGTTCTACCTGAAGGGATATGAACCTGGAGCCGGCGCGCAGCTATTGCGTACGCACACTTCCTCGGTACAATCCCGGACGATGAAAAACACGCAACCGCCGATTCGGATCATTGCCCCTGGAAGGGTATACCGCAATGAAACGATTTCGGCACGCGCACATGCCCAATTCCACCAGGCGGAGGGGCTGTACATCGACGAAGGGGTGTCCTTTGCGGATATGCAGCAGACCTTGTTCTACTTCGCTCGTGAAATGTATGGCGCGGATACGCGCATTCGCTTACGGCCATCCTACTTTCCTTTCACTGAACCAAGTGCGGAAATGGATGTGTCTTGCTTTATCTGTAAGAGCGAAGGTTGTAATATTTGTAAATACACTGGCTGGGTAGAAATCCTCGGTTGCGGTATGGTCGACCCCGCTGTATTGGAAGAATGCGGTATCGACTCTGAACGCTACACAGGCTACGCTTTCGGAATGGGCATAGAACGCCAGGCGATGATGTTGTACAACATCACGGACATTCGCTTGATGTTCGAAAATGATGCTCGATTCTTAGGGCAATTCCAAAGTGTGAGGTAGTTGCCAGTAGGCAGTTGGTCAGTAGGCAGTGAGCAGATAGCCACCATCCAATTGTCGACCCGCGACTGGGCCATCCAGCCACTAGAAATCATATAAAATGAAACCTAGTATCCCGAAAGGGACAAGAGATTTCTTGCCAGAACAAGCCAATCGGCGCAATTATATCTTCGATACCATTCGTAGCGTGTTTACCAAGTATGGCTACCAGCCGATTGAGACACCGGCGATGGAGAACTTAGCAAGTCTAACGGGTAAATATGGTGAAGAAGGGGATCGCCTGTTGTTCAAAGTGTTGAATAATGGTGACTTTCTTCGCAAAGCGGATAAGGAAGCGTTAAGTGAGCTTAATTCCAACCGCTTAATCCCATCGATTTCGAAACGCGGTCTTCGCTACGACCTCACGGTGCCTTTTGCCCGTTTCGTGGTGATGTACCAGAATGATATCAGTTTGCCTTTTAAGCGCTATCAGATTCAGCCCGTTTGGCGTGCTGATCGCCCGCAGAAAGGTCGTTATCAGGAGTTCTATCAGTGTGATGTGGATGTAGTAGGTTCCAATTCGCTAAGCTATGAGGCGGAATTGGTGCAGATCTACGATGAAGTTTTCCGCGAGCTCGGGGTCCAGGTTGTCATTCGCTTGAATAACCGCAAAGTATTGGCAGGTATCGCTGAAGTAGCAGGTATCGCTGATCAAATGGTGGATATGACGGTGGCTATCGACAAGCTGGATAAAATTGGTGCTGAAGGTGTTCGCCAAGAATTGCTCAACCGAGATATTCCAGCCACATCTGTAGATACGATTGAGCGTATTCTACAGATCAGCGAGTTGCCTGCCTTGCGCGAGGCATTAGCTGATAGCGAAATTGGTAGCCTAGGCGTAGAAGAGATTGAAACGGTTTTCGCTTACCTAGCCGACAGCGATTTGGCAAATGAATGCCGTTTCGATATCACTTTAGCGCGCGGACTAAACTACTACACAGGATGCATCTTTGAAGTGAATGCCAGTAAAGAAGCCTACCCAAACTTGCGCATGGGAAGCATTGGTGGCGGTGGCCGCTACGATGACCTGACCGGCGTTTTCGGCATGAAAGGAGTGTCGGGCGTAGGTATTTCTTTTGGCGCAGAACGGATCTATGATGTAATGAATGAAGAAGACCTTTTCCCGGCTGAAGATGCAGCGGCGCTAAAGGTTCTCCTGATTGCTTTTGACCAAAACACGCATCGCTATGCCTTCAAGGTTTTGACCCAATTGCGGGCAGCCGGTATTAATGCCGACTTGTATCCCGACCCGGTCAAGTTGAAGAAGCAAATGAAATATGCGAATGATCGCCAAGTACCCTATACCATCCTAATTGGCGATGACGAGATGAACACTGGCCGCCTGACCCTGAAAAACATGGTGAGTGGCGAGCAGCAACAACTCGCCCTAACCGACATTATTTCGACCCTAGGTTGAATATAGTAAAGGAGTAAGAGTGTGAAGCCGAAAGAACCTTTACACGCTTGCACTTTTCAACTTTTACACTATTCAACCTATACACCAAAGATTATGCGACTACTACTTCTGTTAGCCGTTGCGTTCAGTCTGTCCACTCCAATCGATGCTCAGTATACCTTGCATCAGGTGGACGGTGATCGTTCGATGGAATTAAAGCTCGACGGTGATGTCCGGATTGACCTGTCTTTGAATGGACCGAGTTTTGTGGAAGGTTTCCGTCAATTGCGGGGCCGAGTGGCACCACCCCGGCGCGACCTGATGCAAATCGTATGGGAAACGGAGCATAAAGAATATACCCTGAATACCGGAATGCGCAAGCATGAAGATTTTGACTACCGCGGCATCCCTGAGCTGGTGCCGATGAGTTTGGCATTGGACGAGATTCAAGCCATCCACTACCGGGGCCCGCGTGCCGAAAAATGGCATACGGTGGGGCAAGGCCTGACCTTTTTAGGGGCTGTTACCGCCTTGATTGCTGCGCCTTTAGTGAGCGCTAATTTTGGTGATAAGACTTTTAATCGCGACCGGTACTACCAGTGGGCCGGAACCGGCTTGGCTGTGGGCGGCATTGGTTTGACCTTGATGCTAACCCATCGCTACAAAATATTCGTGATCAGCCCGGACTCCAGGCACGCCAATGATAAGCGCCCCTTGTGGCGACTTTAAATATGGCCTTAAAGATGTTGCTGTAATGCCGAGATTTAAACAACTAGCAGAAGTAGCTGCCACGATTCAGGCCGGTGATGTAAGCTATACGGGCCTGGTAGAATATTACTTAGGTCGTATCGATGAACAGCAAGAGCTGAATATCTACGTTGAGGTTTTTGCTGAAGAAGCGCTGGCCAAAGCGCAAGAGCTGGATGATCGTCGAGCCAAAGGTGAACCGCTAGGCCGGTTGGCCGGGATGGTAGCATCGATTAAAGATGTCATCTGTTACGAAGGCCATGAGGTCACAGCCGGGTCCAAAATTCTGGAAGGTTTTGAGTCCTTGTTTTCGGCTACGGCAGTAGAGCGCTTGCTGGCCGAAGACGCGATTATTATCGGTCGCACCAATTGTGATGAGTTTGCGATGGGATCAACCAATGAGACGTCGATCTACGGTCCCACGCGCAATGCCATTGATCCATCGCGCATTCCCGGGGGGTCCTCAGGAGGTGCAGCAGTTGCCGTGCAAGCCGACACCTGCCTAGCTGCCTTAGGTAGCGATACGGGTGGCTCAGTCCGCCAGCCGGCTGCCTTTTGCGGGGTGATTGGTTTCAAACCTAGTTATGGTCGGATCTCGCGCCACGGTTTGTTGGCCTATGGCTCCTCCTTTGATCAAATCGGATTGCTTAGTCACTCGGTGGAGGATGCAGCGCTAATGTTGGAAATCATGGCTGGAGCCGATGAATTTGATGGTACAGCCAGCACACAAGCAGTCCCTGCTTATTCTGAAAACTTGAATTTTGATCAGCCCGCCAAAGTAGCCTACATCCGTACGGCTCTGGAGCATCCTGATCTTGATCCCGAAGTGAAGGCTAGTTGTACCAATATGTTGCTGCGTTTAAAGGAGCAGGGGCATGAAGTAGAGGCAGTGGATTTCGACCTGCTAGACTATATCATCCCTGCTTACTACGTACTGACGACAGCAGAAGCCTCCACCAACCTGTCGCGTTATGACGGTATCCGCTACGGTTATCGCAGCGCTAATGCGCAAAACCTGCTGGAAACCTATCAGCAATCGCGCACCGAAGGCTTTGGTGCGGAGGTGAAGCGACGGATTATGCTGGGCGCATTTGTACTGAGTTCAGGCTACTATGATGCCTACTACGCACGCGCTCAAAAAGTCCGCCGCTTGATCAAAGAGCGCATGGATGCCATTTTTTCGGAGCACGATTTTATCTTCCTGCCAGCTGCTCCAGGGCCAGCCTGGCCGCTGGGGGAAAGCCTGGATGATCCGGTCAAAATGTACTTGTCAGATATCTATACCGTAGCAGCTAATATGGCTGGCGTGCCGGCTATTGCCATTCCAGCTGGTATCCATGAGCCAACGGGTATGCCACTCGGGGTACAATTTATGGCACCGGCGTTCCAAGAGCAGCGACTGATGGCCTTTGCGAAAAAAGTGCACGACCACTAAAGCCGACCTTTCCCGATGATTTTTTTTGAAGGACTTGCATCCTATGCAGAAAGTGTGTTACTTTGCATTAACCAAATGGTTAAACCTTTTAGTTAAGATGGCAGAACAGACCAAGGCGGCGATCATTGAGGCAGCACGCGAGATTTTTGTGGAGAAGGGATATGCAGGTGCTAGAATGCAAGAGATAGCGGACGCCGCCGGGATCAATAAGGCACTGCTGCACTATCACTTTAAATCGAAGGAGCAGCTTTTTCAAATGATCACTACGGAAACCTTGGGCTTAGTGATCCCAAAATTGGCAGATGCTATCGATGGTGGAGGAAGTGTACTGGACAAGATAGAGGTGATCGTGAATGCCTACATCGGCGTTTTACGCGAGCATCCACATGTGCCTTTGTTTATCCTGCATGAGTTGTCCCAAAAGAGGGAGGATTTTATCGGCGTATTGAAACAACGAATGACACGGATGCCCAACTTTCAAGCATTTTTCCAGCAGATAATGGAGGAAATGGCCGCAGGGAAGATTCGGCAAATACCACCTCTGCAACTGGTGCTAAACGTGATTTCACTTAGTGTTTTTCCGTTCATCGCCCGACCGATCTTTTGCAACGTTATGGAGGTTTCGGCGCCAGATTTTGATGAATTGATGGCACAGCGAGCCGATGAAATTGTAGACTTTATTCAACATGCCCTTAGGGTGTGAGTTTTTTTGCCCCAAAATTAACCAAATGGTTAAACCGCTTGATTAAATCGATGATCATGGCTAGAATATTGGCATTGCTAGGTCTTTTATTGCTGCTCCCGCTACTGACAGCAGCTCAACCCAGAAGCGAATTGAGCTTGCTGGAGGCTTTCCAACTTTTGGAGGAACGCTACCCTTTGCTGCAAAACGCGGCACTCAATCAGCAGATTTATGCGGCTGAATTAGGCCAGTTGGAGGCTGATCGACGCCCCACAATAACTGCCAAAGCAGAAGGCCGTATCCAATCGGAAGTGCCGGAATTGCAATCGGATGTGATGCTGCCCATAGCACTCGACCTCCCCCTGGCTTCAGGGAAAGCCTATGTGGAGGCCAACTATCTCTTATCCGACGGAGGGATCAATGAGGCCCTGCGCACACAGAAAGCAGCAGAATTGGTAATAAGCGAGCAGTCGCTAGAGGTAGATCGTTACCAGTTGCATGAACGGGTGATCCGCTTGTTTGCCGGCATCCTCTTGCAACGGGAACAGTTGGCGCTGCTGGCAATTACACAATCTGATTTACAAACCAGACGGAGTGTGTTGGAGGCAGGTCTAGCGAATGGAGTGGTCTTGGAAAGTGAAGTAGCGCAACTGCAAGTGCGTGAACTGGAATTGTCGGCACAGCAAGCTAATTTGCGTTACCAGATTACAGGCATGCTTAACACGCTAAGAGCGTTGACAGGGGAGGAGTTAACACAAGACACCGAACTCATCCTGCCGGATCTCGGCGATGAAGCCACCATACCCACTATTGAGCGAGCTGAACTGAGTTTGTTTCAAGCCCAACGACAGGCGATTGGTAGCCAGGAAAGCCTCATCGCTGCCCAGCGTCGCCCGAAAGTGGGCGTGTTCGCTCAAGCTGGCTTGGGTTATCCCAATCCCTTAAATCTATTTGATAATGGTATCGCTCCCTACGGCATCGGCGGGGTGAATATCCAGTGGGCCATCACTGATTGGAAGCGCCAGCAATACCAGCGCGAAGTGATGAACCTGCGGATGCAGCAGCTGAACAATCAGGAAGCCACTTTTCGCTTTAATCTCGACACACAGACGGGCGCATACCTCGCTGAGGTAGAACGCTTGGAATCGCTGCTGGAAACGGATGATGCAGTGGTGGCGCT